>OIZV01001108.1_pt1 | contig 10194 bp, 10 predicted proteins | sample 1588681 | NCBI WGS metagenome assembly OIZV01 (sample SAMN03283281) | human gut metagenome | biome: human-associated habitat; material: feces | host: Homo sapiens | place: Peru | collected 2012
GATTCCGTCCGGATTCGTGCTTAAAATTTCTTCTGCTGTGGTGTGTGCCGGATAAACGGTAACTTCACAGCCTCTTTTATTTAATGACTGGGCGATGTTTCTCTTAGCACCAAGGTCTAACAGTGCTACTTTTTTGCCCTTTCCAGGCAATACGCTTTTCTCTTCACAGGTTACTTTATCTACCACATTTCCTGTGGTGTAAGCCTTTAATTTTGGAATAATCTCATCCAGATTGTAATTCTCATCTGTTGTAATCATTCCATTCATTGTTCCTTTTTCACGTAAGAGCTTGGTTAATGCTCTGGTATCAATTCCTGCAATTCCCGGTATATCGTATTTTTTCAGGAAATCCTGAATGGTTCCTTCACAACGGAAATTACTTGGCATTCTGGATAATTCTCTTACGATATATCCATCTACCCATGGACGTCCTGACTCCATGTCCGGTGTAATTCCATAATTTCCAATCAACGGGTATGTCATTACTACCGCCTGTCCTGCATAAGATGGATCTGTCAGTACCTCTAAATACCCTGTCATCGACGTATTAAATACGATTTCACTGATAATCTCCTGTGTAGAACCCATGCTTTTTCCAGCAAATACAGTGCCATCTTCAAGAATAAGAAAAGCCTTCATTTCTCCACCTGTTCCTTTCATTTTTTCGGTTTTTTTCCAAAAAAAAAAGACTAATAAGCCCTAATTACCCGCCCAGAGACGCACCAATTAGAGTCAATCTTTTTCTGGCATTTCTTAAATTGATAAAAGTTTAACACAACCACCGCTCCTTTTCAACCCTTTTTCTACAATTAATTCTTTTTCTCATTCTTTTCCCGCTCCCTCTCCAATCTGGAATACACGCATCCACAGTAATCCTGTCGATACAGATGATATTCTGCCGACAGTTCGATTGATCGCTTATATCCGTTCCTTTTCTTAAAATCCGAATACAAATATGCAATCTGACATTCCTCTGCCATCCGTTGTCCGATTTCATTCAGCCACTCTGCATTTTTATACGGACTGATGGATAAGGTTGTCGTAAAATAATCATATCCCTCTGTCTTACACTTCTGGGCCGTCTCACGAAGTCTCTGCTCATAACACAGATAACAGCGTTTTCCACGTTCCGGCTCATTCTCCAGTCCACGCGCCATGGCGTAGAATTCTTCCGGACGATACTCTCCTATCACCAGTCCCACCGGATAGCGGGTCGGAAATTCTTTCAAAAAACGTTCCAATTCCATCACCCGCTTGTCAAATTCTTCTTTTGGTGATATATTTGAGTTATAAAAAAACAATGTAATTTTGAAAAAATTTGATAAATATTCCAGCACATAACTGCTGCATGGAGCGCAGCAGGCATGAAGGAGTAACGTTGGAACTTCTCCGGCGTTTGAAATTTCCACCAATTTTTCATCTAATTTTTGTTGGTAATTCACATTTTTATCCATATTTTTATCTCCTTTATGGAATATAACGAATTTATATTATGTTTCTTATGGCAAAACTCAATACTTTTATTCACTTTTGCTAATTGACTTTGTTCATAATATACAATATACTATTATCAAAGAAGTATCAATAGCGAATTACATAATGATGTACGAATGTACAAAGATACAAATTTTCATAGGAGGTAATAGCTATGACCGTAGAGGAAGCAGTAAAAAAGTTCAAACTTGAACCAGTAAACGTGTACACCGCCAAAGCAAAAGCGAAGGAATTGAACGTTGACGAGGTTTTATATATGAATGTTCAGAAGAATAAGTACGCTTACATCGTAAAAGATGGTTCTCGAGGGTTTGTTCTCTACCAGGATGAGAAGAGCTTATATACAAAAATGTATAAAGGTCTTAAAATGACTCCTTTACAACCATAAGTTACTTAGTTCTTATTTATCCATATGACTAGCAACTGTTTGAATTTAATTACAGGTAATAAAATAAGTCGTGCAAAGCACGACTTATTTTATTGCTCTTGTTCTACTCTACGCTGTAATTAGGCGCTTCTTTTGTGATCTGAATATCATGTGGATGACTCTCCTTCAAAGAAGCAGATGTAATCTTCACAAATCTTGCCTTTTCATGCAGTTCTTCAATATTCTTGGATCCACAGTAACCCATACCTGCACGCAGACCACCAATCAACTGGAATACAGCATCTTCTACCGTTCCCTTGTATGCAACTCTTCCTTCTACGCCTTCCGGAACCAATTTCTTGGCATTGCTTTGGAAATAACGATCCTTACTTCCATTTTCCATAGCAGAAATAGAACCCATACCACGGTATACCTTATATTTTCTTCCCTGATATAATTCAAACTCTCCCGGGCTTTCATCCGTTCCTGCAAACAGACTACCCATCATACAAACATCTGCACCTGCTGCCAATGCCTTTGTAATATCACCGGAATACTTAATACCACCATCTGCAATAATCGGAATGTTATACTTCTGTGACACAGAATATGCATCCATAATCGCTGTCATCTGCGGTACACCGATACCTGCTACAACTCGTGTTGTACAGATAGAACCAGGTCCGATACCGATTTTAATCGCATCTGCGCCGGCCTTGATCAGATCTTCCGTTCCCTGTGCTGTTGCAACATTTCCTACGATTACCTGAAGCTCAGGATATGCATTTTTAACAATTCCTAATGTTTTCAATACATTGGCTGACTGTCCATGTGCTGTATCAATTACAATCGCATCTACCTTAGCCTTTACCAGCTCGCTGACACGATCCAGAATATCCGGTGTAACACCTACTGCAGCACCGCACAACAATCTGCCCTGAGAATCCTTTGCTGAATTCGGGTACTTGATCTGCTTTTCAATATCCTTAATTGTGATCAGACCCTTTAAGTTAAAGTTCTCATCTACAATCGGTAATTTCTCTTTTCTGGCTTTTCCTAAGATTCTCTTTGCTTCTTCAAGAGTAATCCCTTCTCTGGCTGTTACCAGATTTTCTGTTGTCATAGACTCTTTAATTTTCTTCGTATAGTCTGTTTCAAACTTCAAATCACGGTTTGTTAAAATACCAACCAGCTTACCATTCTCAGTAATCGGCACGCCGGAAATCCGGAACTTTGCCATCAGCTTATCAGCATCATCTAAAGTATGTTCTGGAGATAATGAAAAAGGATCCGTAATGACACCATTCTCTGAGCGTTTTACCTTATCAACCTCTTCCGCCTGCTGCTCAATAGTCATATTCTTGTGAATAATACCAATACCACCCTGTCTAGCCATTGCAATCGCCATACGATGTTCTGTTACAGTATCCATACCGGAACTCATCAATGGAATCTGCAACTGAATCTTATTTGTCAGTCTTGTAGTAAGAATAACATCATTCGGAATCACTTCTGAATACTGAGGTACCAGCAACACATCGTCAAAGGTAATTCCTTCGCCAATAATCTTACTCATTTCTCCATTCACTCTCCTTCTTTTCTCTTGCTTGTTATTTATATGACTCTGTCATCCCCATCAAAGGGGTATCATCTATCCTGGTAATACAGATGAATATCTCTTACAGTAACAAATCTAAAAACCAATGTCAACTCTAATCTTCATATATCTTATCGGGTACCAGCTGTCTCAAATGATTCATCATGGCATCTGTCGGCTCCAACATAATCGTAGTACTGACGCCTTTCAGATCCAGTACAAACCCATATACCGGGCTGGTCGGTTCTACAGATGTATAATCCGTATAGCGCATCTGCGGATACCGTTCCCTTTCATTTGCCAGACGAATAGAGCCTTCAGGTGCAATAAATCGTATATTATTCGTTTCAAACTGAATTGCCGTGCGTCTCCGTTTCCGGTTCATAATCTTGGCAATCTCAATCTCTTCATTATAGAAACAATAATCATACTCTATATATTTTTCCCGAAACATGACTACAAAAGCTATGATCGCTACAATTGCAACCGGTATAGTTACAATCACCCAATAAGCTGCCACCAGACTCACAATTGCTAATCCAAGCATTGCCCACATCCAAATCTGTCCCCGTTTATTCGGCTTCGCAACTACACCCTTTTCCTCATAAAAATCTTTTATTATCATGCCGTTCCTCCATTCGTCTTTCCTTATGCATTAACACGCTTTCATCTTACTTATCTTATTTGGAAAGCTGCTCGTCAATTGCCTTCGCTGCCTTCTTGCCGGCACCCATTGCCAGGATTACGGTTGCTGCACCTGTTACGGTATCGCCACCTGCGTATACACCATCCTTACTGGTCTTCATGGTATCTTCATCAACAATGATACCACCCCACTTCTGCGTCTCCAGACCAGGGGTTGTCTGACGGATCAACGGATTCGGGCTCTGACCGATCGCAATAATAACAGTTTCTACCGGAATTACATAATTAGAACCTTCTACTGGCACCGGTGAACGTCTTCCGGATGCATCCGGTTCACCTAACTCCTGCTTTACAACCTCAATGCCGGTTACCCAGCCATCTTCTCCATGAATCTCACATGGATTATTCAGAAGCTTGAAGATAATGCCCTCTTCTTTTGCGTGATGTACTTCTTCTTTTCTTGCAGGAACTTCATCCTCGCCACGACGATATACAATATATACATTTTCAGCGCCCAGACGTTTTGCTGTTCTGGCTGCATCCATAGCAACATTACCGGCTCCGACAACTGCAACATTTCTGCCTACCTTAACAGGGGTAGGAGTCTCAGGAAACTTATACGCCTTCATCAGGTTTACCCGTGTCAGGAATTCATTTGCAGAATATACACCTAACAGGTTTTCACCCGGGATATTTAAGAACCGCGGAAGTCCGGCTCCACTGCCTACGAATACAGCCTGATAACCATCTGCCATCAGATCATCAATTGTCATGGAACGCCCGATAATTACGTTTGTCTCAATATCTACGCCCAGATTCTTTACATTCTCAATCTCTCTCGCTACCAAATCCTTCGGGAGACGGAATTCCGGAATACCATAGCTCAATACACCACCCGCTTTGTGTAATGCCTCAAAGATGGTTACATCATATCCCTTCTTTGCCAGCTCACCTGCGCAGGTCAGCCCGGAAGGACCGCATCCTACAACCGCTACCTTCTTACCGTTTCTTGCAATATCAGCAGGTACCGGTGTTGCATTTGCCATATGATAATCTGCAACAAAACGCTCCAGTCGTCCGATTCCAACCGGTTCGCCTTTGATTCCACGTACGCACTTACCCTCGCACTGGTTCTCCTGTGGGCACACACGTCCACAGATTGCAGGTAATGCATTCTCACTGGTAATAATCTCATAAGCAGCTTCAAAATCTCCTTCTGCTACCTTTTCAATAAATCCGGGAATCGGCACATTTACAGGGCAACCATTCATACATGGCTTCTTCGGACAGTTCAGACATCTGCCGGCTTCCTCCATCGCCATTTCCTTCGTATAGCCCAGGGCAACTTCCTTAAAATTCTTATTACGGACATTTGGTTCCTGCTCCGGCATAACCACCTTTGTCATACTCATATTCTTACCCATGTCTATACACCTCTTCCTATCTTGCACTGATGTTCTTCTTCTTTAAACATTGTCTGACGTTTCATGCATTCATCAAAATCCACTTCAAAACCATTAAAGTCCGGCCCGTCTACGCATGCGAACTTGGTCTTGCCTCCAACGCTGACACGACATCCGCCACACATACCGGTTCCGTCGATCATGATCGGATTTAAGGATACTGCAGTCGGAATATTTAACGGCTGAGTTACCTTAACCACATTCTTCATCATGATCAATGGCCCGATGGCGATTACTTCGTCAATCTTATCTCCATTCTCAATCAGATCAGACAATACATTCGTTACAAAGCCCTTTGTACCAAGACTACCGTCATCTGTAGCAATATACACATGATCGCAGAACTTTTCAAATTTTTCTTTCAATATTACAAACTCTGCACTTCGACCACCAATGATCACATCAACCTTTACACCCATTTCATGCAGCTTGCGCAGCTGTGGATATAAAGGAGCTGCTCCAACGCCACCTGCAACACCGACTACATGATCTACTTTATGAAGCGGCGCCGGCTGTCCAAGCGGTCCGACGAAATCTGCCACACAGTCTCCGGCTTTCATTTCGCTGAGTTTCTGTGTCGAGTATCCTACCACCTGATAAATGATAGTCACGGTTTCAGCTTCTCTGTCATAGTCTGCAATCGTTAAAGGAACACGTTCGCCTTCCTCATCAACACGAACGATGATAAACTGCCCTGCCTCGCATTTTCTGGCAACATAAGGGGCATGTATTACCATCATTTCCACTGCCTGATTCAGTACTTCTTTACTGATAATCTTGTACATGTCATAAACCTACTTTCTTTCTAAACTTAAAACGCCATGTATCTCTACACATGCGATATTTTATCATTAATCACTTGAAATTCAAAGAACTTTTTCTCCATATTCTTACTTAACCTATATTTCTAATGGCAACGGATGTTTATTCTCATACCGGTAAAAAGTAAATTCCAGATCAAAATATGTATTTTCATCACTTTCTCCGGTAATTTCCCATTCCTCCATTTCATCCAGATTCGGAAAATAAGAATCTGCCGCATAACGATAATCGATTTTTGTCACATGGACCAGACTGCAATAGGGAATCAAAAGATTATATACCATGCTCCCTCCGATCACATAAATATCCTCGCTATTATATTTCTTCAGTTCTTCAAACAACTCTTCTCTGGAATGTACAACCGTTGCTCCTTTCACCTGAAGATTCTGATTCCGGGATAATATAATATTGGTTCTTCCCGGAAGCGGCAATCCATTCGGAAATGTGGACAATGTTTTTCTTCCCAGCACTACTACCTTTCCTATCGTTACTTCCCGGAAAAATTTCTGATCCATCGGTATCCGAACCAGAAGACCCCCCTTATTACCGATTGCCCATCGATTGTCAACTGCTACAATTGCATTCATCCTCTTATTACCTCTCTTTTATACCGCAATCGGTATATTCTTAATCTGTGGTCCTGCCTGATAATTCTCCAATGTAAAATCATCTGCGGTGAAATCATAGAAATCATGAATATCCGAATTCAATGTGAACTTCGGTGCCGGATAGGTCGGTCGTTCGATCAGCTCCTTGATAATGTCCACATGTCTGTCATAGATATGGGCATCTGCAATAACATGAACCAGCTCTCCCGGCTGTAGATCGCATACCTGTGCCAGCATATGAATCAATACTGCATACTGTACCACATTCCAGTTATTTGCTGCCAGAACATCTTGAGAGCGCTGATTCAGAATTGCATTCAGTCTTCCATCTGTCACATTAAATGTCATGCTGTAAGCACAGGGATACAGATTCATTTCATGCAGATCCTGATGTACATATATATTTGTCATGATCCGGCGGCTATACGGATTATTCTTCAGATCATAAATCACACGATCTACCTGATCCATCATTCCTTCTTTATACTGATGCTTGACGCCCAGCTGATAACCGTATGCTTTCCCTATGGAACCATCTGCATCCGCCCATTCATCCCAAACATGACTGTTCAGGTCATGGATGTTATTGGACTTCTTCTGCCAGATCCAGAGCATCTCGTCCACGGCAGACTTCACATATGTCTTGCGAAGTGTCAATGCAGGAAACTCCTTCGATAAATCATAGCGATTAACAACGCCAAATCGTTTAATAGTATAAGCATAGGACCCGTCTTCCCATTTCGGTCTTACTTTTTCACCTTCGGTGCTGTATCCATTATCCAGAATATCTCTGCACATTTTTATAAATAAATCATCTGCTAAGCTCATATTTCCTCCATATACTATGAGAAAAGCTGTCAAAAGCATAAGCTGCATCTGACAGCACATCTTTCATCGAACTAATAATGCAAACAGGTCTTCCTGCTGTTTTACTGTTTCCTTCTTATCTGCAATCGTCATTAATACCGCATCCGGAAATGCATTTCGGATCGCTTTGAATAATGGTTGGGAAATTTCTTCAAATGGATACAGATTCACAGCATCACTGCCATAATTTAATGCATCATTCACCTCTGTCAGTGTCATAGCTCCCATTGCACAGAAAATATCCCGATCCTTACAGAAAGAACCCACATCTTTTATCACATAATTCGTCACCATAAAGCGTGCACCACTGTCTGCCGCAAGGCTTGCGTCTTCTTTATTCATAATATCCGCCACACCGATATAAAGATCCGGATATGCTTCTGTCATCTCTCCCAGGATCTTGGTCGCATCCGGAACCTGATAAGAAATCACAAACCCTTCCTCACCGTCTTCTGCCAGTTTTTTACAGGTATTATAAGCCGCCCGATATGACATATCAGAAACCAGCATCAACTGCTTACCGCGAATACCTTTCTGCACTTCATCCTTCTGAATGCTGTTACAACGCATTTTCTTTACATCCGGCAGCGACTTATAGTTATTAAGCACGGTATCCGATACCTGCATATATACCAGTAATCTCCGAATATATTCATCATATTTTCCGGCATTGTGAATATCCCCCCGCAAAAATGCATCCAAAGTTGGTCTGGATATATTCATTGCCTGCGAAAGTGTTACTTTTGTACATTTCCGGTCTTTCATAATTGCTTCGATATTACTGCCAATCCGTTTTCTATCAACAAATAAATACTCGTACTGCACGTCTTTTCATCCTTTCTTCTACGCTGTTTTGTCCACATTCTGCCCGGCAAGAAAACTTCCCTCGATTGTTTTTCTTCCTTTTTCGTATGGGTTATCTTCTGTATATTCAATTCTGGTGTTGGTAGTCCCTCCGGCAACATATGTACGGCCACACTCCGGACACACTCCAAGCTTTAACGACACCGTCGCAGAAATTAATCTTGCATTTTCTCCGGATGCCTTTTGTCTGGCATTTGATACATGCTCCTGTTCATGTGACATAACCGTTGCATATGACTGTCCCGGTGCAATATGACCCGGTGCTTTAAATGAAACATCCGATTCATTTGACCCGTCTACATATTTTCGATTTTTACATGTCTGGCATTCTACCTGTTTTACTTTTTCAGAATTTTCGACATTGTTTTCTGCATTAACCGGTGATACATACGGAACATTAGAAACACCCACTATATACCGGTCATTTACATTCAGTCCGTTTATCATGTGCAGCTCCCTTCAATTGAAACAAGAACATTTAATTTGAAACGTTAATTAATATTATACAAGTGAGCGTTTAAAATGACAAGTATTAATTCACGCGACTCATGCTATCTCGCCTTCGGCTCGGTATTCGTTGCACTCATATAAATACGCAAAGGGAGCCATACGACCACAAGTGGTCGTTGGCTCCCTTTTCCTATTTGCATGAGTCGCTATGCGTTTACATCATTCCCATGCCGCCACCCATCTGAGGGGCTGCCGGAGTGTCTTCCTTAATTTCTGCTACTACAGATTCTGTTGTTAACAGAGTAGATGCTACAGATGTTGCGTTCTGTAATGCGGAACGTGTTACCTTTACAGGATCAATGATTCCGGCATCTACCATATTTACATAGGTTTCATTTAATGCATCAAAGCCTACTCCCGGTTCTGATTCATATACCTTATTAATGATAACAGGACCTTCCAGACCTGCATTGGATGCGATGTGATATAACGGAGCCTCCAGTGCCTTCAGAATAATCTCTGCACCTGTCTTCTCATCACCGGACAGAGTAGCTGCCAATGCTGCAACCTTCTTACTTGCATGGATATAAGCAGAACCACCACCACAAATGATACCTTCTTCAACGGCTGCTCTGGTAGCTGCTAATGCATCTTCCAGACGAAGCTTAGCTTCTTTCATCTCAGTCTCGGTAGCTGCACCTACACGGATAACACCTACACCACCGGATAACTTAGCCAAACGCTCCTGTAATTTTTCTTTATCAAATTCAGAGGTTGTATTCTCAAGCTGCATCTTGATCTGACCGATTCTTGCCTGAATATCTTCCTTTGCACCTGCACCGTCAACAATAACAGTATTTTCCTTTTCAACCTTAACACTCTTTGCTCGACCAAGGTCTTCCAGTGTAGTATCTTTCAAATCCAAGCCAACCTCTTCAGAGATTACCTTACCACCGGTCAGGATTGCGATATCCTGCAGCATGGCCTTGCGGCGATCGCCGAAGCCGGGCGCCTTGA
>OIZV01001109.1_pt1 | contig 10176 bp, 9 predicted proteins | sample 1588681 | NCBI WGS metagenome assembly OIZV01 (sample SAMN03283281) | human gut metagenome | biome: human-associated habitat; material: feces | host: Homo sapiens | place: Peru | collected 2012
GTGGTGAATGTTTACATTGACGAGGAATTGGACAAGTGGCGTGAAAATGCCTCCGTCTATCCGAAGAACTGGTACAACGGCTACGACCAGAGCTACATAATCCGCTCCGATGTCACCTATAATGTCCGGGCTATTCCATCGCTGTATGTGCTTGATTCCGAGAAGAAAGTGATAATGAAGGACGCTCCTGTGGAGAATGTCCTGCCATATCTTGACAATCTAAAATAACACTGAATATGAAGATCACCAAGGAACTTTGGGGTACGTCCCCTGACGGAAAGGAGATATTCCTTTATACTATTGAGAATGAAAGTGGCGCGTTCGTTCGCCTTTCAAGCATAGGTGCCGGAATCGTGTCGATCGCCGTGCCGGACAAGGACGGAAAGATCGCCGATGTGGTTCTTGGCTACACCAAGCCGGAGGATTATTTCGGAGACGGCCCTTGCGCCGGAAAGTGCCCTGGACGCTACGCCAACCGCATAGCCCTCGGAAAGTTCACGCTTGACGGGGTGGAATATTCATTGCCGGTCAACAACGGTCCGAACCATCTGCACGGCGGTCCGGATGGATTCCAGAATCAGGTGTGGGACGGCCGCGTCGAAGGTGATGCCGTTGAGTTCCAGTACTTTTCGCAGGACGGTGAGGCTGGTTATCCCGGCAATCTGAAGGTTGTCGCCCACTACGAATGGAGCGAGGACAATGCGTTGAAGTTGACATTCACGGCTCAGACCGACAAGGCAACTGTCGTGAACCTTACCAACCACGCCTATTTCAATTTGAATGGCGAGGGGAACGGGAATATCCTCGATCACGAGTTGAAACTCAACGCCGAGGTCTATCTGCCGACTGACGAGACCTTGATTCCTGTAGGAGAGCCAGACCCGGTTGCAGGTACACCTATGGATTTCAGGGAGTTCAAGAAAATCGGTGAGGAGATCAAGGCTGACTTCCCGGCTCTCAACTATGGTAAGGGGTATGACAACTGCTTCATGATCAACGACTATGAGGCTGGTCAGCTTCAGACGGCGGCTCAGCTGTACTCTCCGGAGAGCGGCCGTCAGCTTGAGGTTCTGACCACCCAGCCAGCCGTCCAGATTTACACCGGCAACTGGCTTGAGGGTTGTCCTGCCGGCAAGTGCGGACGTGGCTATCACGACTATGAGGGTGTGGCCATCGAGTGCCAGCACTGCCCTGATTCGCCGAACAAGCCTGAGTTCCCTACGACCGTGCTTCGTCCGGGCGAGACCTTCAGCGAGGCCATCATCTGGGCGTTCTCGGTCAGGAAGTAGGAAGCCGGTCACTGAGCCATACACGCTTCGGTCACCGAGCCTGCCAAAGTGACCGAAATAACCATTGCAATTTTGAATATTCACAAATGAAACAGTATCAGGATCTTCTGCGTCATATAATGAACGATGGTGTGGTCAAGCATGACCGCACCGGCGTAGGCACCAAAAGCGTCTTCGGCTACCAGATGCGCTTCGACCTCTCCGAAGGTTTCCCGCTTCTGACCACCAAGAAAGTTCACTTGAAATCTATCATTTATGAACTTCTGTGGTTCATCTCCGGCGACACCAACATCAAGTACCTCAAGGACCACGGTGTCTCCATCTGGGACGAATGGGCCGACGAGAACGGCGATCTTGGTCCTGTCTATGGCCACCAGTGGCGCTCCTGGCCGGCTCCTGACGGCCGCTCGATCGACCAGCTGAGCCAAGTCGTGAATATGATCAAGAACAATCCTGATTCAAGGCGAATGCTCGTCACCGCCTGGAATCCCGGAGATGTTGACAAGATGGCCCTTCCGCCTTGCCATTGCCTGTTCCAGTTCTATGTGGCCGAAGGAAAGCTCTCCTGCCAGCTCTACCAACGCAGCGCCGACACCTTCCTCGGAGTCCCTTTCAACATAGCCTCTTACGCATTGCTGACGATGATGATAGCCCAGGTCTGCGGCCTGAAGCCCGGCGACTTCATCCACACCACAGGCGACACCCACATCTACCTGAACCATTTCGATCAGGTCCGCGAGCAGCTCTCCCGTGAGCCCCGCCCGCTCCCGACAATGCGCATCAACCCCGATGTGAAGTCCATCTTCGATTTCAAGTACGAAGACTTCACCCTCGAAGGCTACGACCCCTGGCCCGCCATCAAGGCCCCCGTCGCAGTCTGATCGTCCGCCTTTTGCATAAGTGCCTCCATAAGCTCTGATTTAGGGCACACGACAAGACAGTACACCGGAGTATTGGAGACCTTCCCGTCTTTGCCCTTCTTCATGCGGACAAGGATGTCTTCAAGCCAGGCTCTTTCGTCGACGCCCAAGGCCTTGCGCGAGCTGAAAAGAGAGTATGCGACTGCAGCGCGCACAGCGGCATCTTCGAGCACTGGGTGCCAGCGCTCCCAAGGTGTTCTTCCGTTACTACTTCGTGAACAGCGCCACCGGCGAGAAGTCCGGCATCATGCTGGCTTCCGTCACCTGAACCGCGGGTGAGTGGCCATAGAGCAGGGCAGAAGCCTTGCTTACCCTAATCCGAACCTTCTGCAGTCATTTGATTACAGAGGTTTTTTTATGCAGGTAACTGCCCTATTTGTTATGGTAGATGAAGTGAATCACACCCATATTCTAATCAAAATTTGAAGAGAATAGTCGTAAGATTCGCTTCATTTGCTTATTTTTGCAGAAAAATGAGCGAGATATGAGACCGTACTACATATGGCAATACCCCGGTTGGCCCAGATTCCGTTGGGAGTCCGGCAAAATACTGAACCTGCTTTCCGAAGTGCGTCTTTTGGAAGGTCGAATCGCCGGTATGATGGGCGGCCTGGGGTTTGATATTCAATCCAAGACATCTCTGGACGTAATGACTGAAGACGTTATCAGATCCAATGAGATAGAAGGAATTCTGTTGAATGCAGACAGGGTGCGTTCATCGGTAGCGAGGCATTTCGGTATTCCCACGGAAGGTCTCCCGGAGCCGGATCACTATACCGAAGGTGTAGTTCAGGTAATGATTGACGCCGTCCGCAATTACTCCGAGGAGCTGACCGAACAGCGTCTGTTCAATTGGCATGCCGCTTTGTTCCCCACGGGGCGTAGCGGTATTCATCCGATAACGGTGGCAGGTTGGAGGGTTGGAGAAGAACCCATGCAAGTTGTCTCCGGGGCATTTGGAAAGGAAAAGGTTCACTACGAAGCCCCGGCTTCGGCGGATGTTCCCAAGGAAATGGCCATGTACTTGGATTGGGTCAATAATGAGAACAATACCGATCCGGTCTTGAAAGCAGCCATCGCTCACCTGTGGTTCGTTGCCATCCATCCGTTTGATGACGGAAATGGCCGTCTGACAAGGACCATCACCGATATGCTGCTGGCCAGGGCTGACGGTATCCCTCATCGCTACTATAGTATGTCAGCTGAAATTCTTAGGAATAAGAACGGCTACTACGATGCACTGGAAAGCACCACGATAGGAGACGTTGATATTACCCTGTGGCTCGAGTGGTTCCTTCAGACACTTAAGGATGCAATGGAACTCAGCGTAGACATCGTCAGTCGCGTAGTGAAGAAGTCCATGTTCTGGCAGGAGCATCGTGACGTGGCGATGAATGAGCGCCAAGTCAAGGTCGTGAACCGCTTATGGGATGGATTCGACGGCAAACTCACAACCGTGAAATGGGCAAAAATCTGCAAGACCTCGCAAGCCACCGCCCTTCGTGACATCAATGATTTGATTGAGAAGGGAATCTTGGTGAAAGGAGAGGAAGGTAGCAAGAATACCAGTTACATTCTGGTCGAGGATCAATAGATCTTTCTACACACAATTAGGAATGATTCCTTGTGGTACTGACTGCGGTAGCCGGTCACGGTGTCCAGAAGGATGAAACGGCAGTGTACCTGGTACCGGTTCAAGGCGGCACTGGCCCGGGGAGCATTATCGGGTATCCTGACGTGGACCGGATCTGTTCCACAGAGTTCATCAGCGAGATAATTCCGAAGCATACCCGGATGACATCCACGCCCAGGCTCCGTCAGTTGAATCTTCGCAAGCAAACGATAACGCTCCGGCACCGGTATCACCAGCGTACCACCGTTCACAATGGCATCAGACAGCCGGATGGCGAAAGGAGGGAAGGAGTCAAAGCGCTGCGGCTCCGGGACGTGCTCGTTTCCCAGCATGAAGAATCCGTGGTAAGCCGACACGAACAGATTCTGGCCGAAGATAAGTGCCCGGTGATCGAAAGGAGGCCGACGCGGTTCCACCTCCGCCGCGAGACGATTCCAGACGAGTTGTGTAGAGTGGGGAACAGTCCTCCAAGCGGCCAATGCCCTGCGATGCACGTCCAGATGCTCCAACTGGCCCGCAGTACCGCCATAGACGGGATGCGAACGCTTCCGGGTATAGCACTTGCCTCCCTATGATACCAAGTGGTATTGCCTGCGGAACCGTATGCGTCACTGACGAGTATGGATGGACGGAATTGGGGCATAGCCTAAGTTTACAAGTTTTGGGTTGAGAGGTAGCGAATAGTAACCTCGGAGCCAATACAAAGGAGCCAAAATCAGCGATTTAACCAATATTTTTTACTGAGTGATGTAAAAATCGTCGTTATATCAATCTGTATTAGGTCCCTTCTGGGTGAATTTTTCATCTATGACCTGCCGTCGTCTCGCGATGAGATGGCGGCAGTTTTCGTACGGTTCTTCAAATTATTTTCCACTAAATCGTTGGAATATTTCGGGATTTAGCAGAGAATGTTTAACTTGCGACATCAAAACGATACGACTATGCTTATTGGCAGAAAAGAAGAACTCCGGGAGCTCAATGATGCTTTCAAGTCTGAATACTCCGAATTCGTGGCGGTGTACGGCCGTCGCCGTGTGGGCAAGACTTTCCTCGTGCGGGAGGCGTTCAACTATGAATTCACTTTCCAGCACACAGGCGTCGCGAAGGAGAAGATTGCAGGTCAGCTTGCCGCTTTCCGCACTTCGCTGATTGACTACGGCTACAAGGATTGTCCGGAACTTGCCAGCTGGCCCGATGCCTTCAATTCCCTGAAGGTTGGCATCAAATCCAGCCGGAAGAAAAAGAAGGTGATCTTCATTGACGAGATCTCTTGGATGGATACGCCCAAGTCCAATTTCGTTTCTGCCCTGGAGCATTTCTGGAACGGCTGGTGCAGCGCCCGCAAGGACGTTCTGCTGATTATCTGTGCTTCCGCCACGTCTTGGATCATTAACAAGGTCATCAAGGACAGGGGAGGACTCCACAACCGTGTGAACACGCAGATCTATCTGATGCCTTTCACACTGAAGGAGTGCGAGGAGTACCTACAGAGCCGGAACATCCGTATCAACCGGTATCAGATTCTCACTCTCTATATGGTGATGGGAGGACCGGCTTACTACTGGAGCCTGCTGCAGCGGGGAAAATCTGCCGCCCAGAACATTGACAATCTCTTCTTTGCGGAGAACGGGAAACTGCGCGGGGAATACAGTGCCCTGTACGAGTCACTTTTCAAGAATCCGGACCGTTACATCAAGATTGTGGAGGCTCTGGGGGACAAGGCCAAAGGTCTCACGCGCCAGGAGCTGATTGATGATTACGGCCTGGAGAATAGCGGTGTCCTGACCACCTGCCTGGAAGAGTTGGAGCAGTGCGGCTTCATCCGCAAGTACGCCGCCATCGGCAAGGAGAAGAAAGGTGCCCTTTTCCAGCTTATCGACAACTACACGCTCTTCTATTACAAGTTCATCAAAGAGTCCGGCGGTGACCCGGCCTTCTGGAGCCATTCCCTCAATTCGGGCGTGCAACGCGCCTGGTCCGGCCTGGCCTTCGAGCGGGTATGTCTTCAGCATGTGGGGCAGATCAAAGCCGCGCTGGGCATTGCAGGAGTGATGACCAAACAATGCGCCTGGCGTTCCGACTCGAAAAATCTGGGACCGGGAGAGAGAGGGACTCAGATTGACCTGCTCATCGACCGCAGGGACGACACCATCAACATCTGCGAGATGAAGTGGGCATCCGAGCCATACGTCATCGACAAGGATTATGATGAGAAACTCCGGAACAAGGTCGCTGCCTTCATCCGTGAGACCGGAACAAGGAAGTCCATTCTCATATCAATGGTCACCTCCTACGGCGTGAAGGAGAATATGTACTCCGATGCAGTGCAGTCCCATGTGGTGATGGACGATCTCTTTGCGTAGAGAATATTTTCCGCTAAAAGTCTCCCGAAAAGCGGGATTCAGTAAAGTATTTCGTCTTCCTTCTTCACGTAGCGGCGGAGAGATTTTGGGAGGCCCGGCTCGGCTTCGACCTGGGCGATGATTTCACGATGCTTAAAGGCTTGTTCTCGGGCGCATTCGCGGCTCGCGGCGGAGGGCGGTTCATTTTCGTATTTCTCCTTTCCGGCCCGTAAATCGGCCTCTATGCGGACGATGGTGGCGTCGCGGTTCTTCTTTGAAAGCCCGCATTCCCAGACGGTGATGACGGTCTTAGAGAGGGTGTCGAGGCGCCGGGCTTGAGTTCGTCACGGGCGATCTTCTCTTTCTACAAAATTCGGAGCATAACCACCCAAAAAGCGGTAAAACCTTATTAAAAATGCGCGCGCGAGGCCGGCGGCCGCCCCACTTTTCGGAGCATGGCCACCACTTGTCCGTTAACTTTGCAGCTCAACCATAAATTGAGCGAGCCATGGCAGGTAAATGTAAAGAAATGAACAAGATCCAGCAAGCGTTGCATCATTCATGGCCTGTTTTTTAATCTTTCAAACAAGCAAGCGGAATGACTTTAACTCCGTCTGGGCGTGTGTAAGCCATGCTGCCACCTGTCATGACAATCATCAAGTCGGGTTCGCGCAACGGCACCTGCTTTTCTGTCTCATTATGCACTTGAATGAGTCGTTTTATTTCCAAAAGATGTTTGGCTCCTTCTTCTATCTCACTGCTGCCAAGTTTGCACTCTATCAGAGCATAGCGTCCATCATCAAGATGAAGCACAAGGTCGGCTTCCAGTCCGTAACGGTCACGGTAATATGACAGGCGGCTATCGTGAGAAGCTGAATATACCCTAAGATCTCGTGCGCACATTTGCTCAAAAATAAAGCCAAATGTCCTTAATTGAGTCTTCAAGGATTCTGGTGACAGGTTGAGTGATGCGACTGCAACCGATGGATCACAGAAGGCTCGTTTGGATCTGCTTTGGATTGTTGTCTTGCTCCTTATGGAAGGGCACCAAGCCTCTATGTCCTGAATGACAAACAGTTTTTCCAATGCCTCGATGTAGCTTTCAAGCGTAGGCCTGGTACATTCTACATCATCAGCAGCGGTAACGTCTGCCAATATGGATGTGGTTTTCGCCAATGTAGAGATGTTGCGTGCGTATGATTTCATTATCAGATGCGCCAACTTCTGATTCCTCTTTACCCCATCTATGCGTGATATGTCATTTTTATAAACAGACTTTACATACTCTTTGGCAACAAGTAATTTTGACTTGTCGTCACCTAAATTCAATGTTGCAGGCCAACCTCCTCTGCATGCAGCAAATATGATTTCTTCCATTTTTAGTTCCGAGGTAGCGAAGATTTCTTCTTGAGGATTGTCGAACATCTCCATCAATGATACGCTGCCGTTAGATTCACCATATTCCCACAGACTCATGGGCAGCATCTCCATCCGAGAAATACGCCCTGTTCCACTATGATGGATTCTACTGTCATCAATAGCGTTAGACCCTGTCAATATGAATTGACCAGGCAAGCCACGCTCATCAACCTATGTGCGCACTGCATCCCATAGCATTGGGGCATCTTGCCATTCATCTATCAAGCGAGGCATTTCCCCTTCCAATAAGAATGAGGGCTTGGTAATGGCTGTAGCCAAATATTCTTCACGATGGTCAGTATCTTGTAAACTAATAACACTATTGGCCAACTGCTTGGCAGTGGTGGTCTTGCCACACCATTTTGGTTCTTCAATGAGCACTGCTCCCATTGCTTTAAGATGCGCTTTAAGTCGCACGTCAAAGACTCTATTTAGATATGCCATACTCGATTTTGTTTTATGCTGCAAAGGCACTCATTTTACTTTGATTACCAAACGCATTTTAAGTTTTTGATGTGATTTATTTTAAGTATTTGTTGTAATTTATTTGTAATTTTTGATGTATTTCATTTGTAGTTTTTTGTGGCATTTCATCATGTGTATGGTGAAGAAGGTCAGATAACTTACGAGGGGAAATTCCTTTGTGGAAAGCCGGAGGAAGAGTTTACGAGATCTCCTGAATATTCTGCTTATCTGAAAAAGGAAGAAGAACGGAAAGCAAAGAAGGCTGCCGAGGCTCTTAAAGCAAAGAAAAAGGCTAAGGATGAAAAAAAACAGCAAGATCGGATGCATCATCATTATCATCATTGTGATAATACTTGCCAGCATTTCATGAGCATTGAAAGACGATACTTGCTTTGATTCTTCCTTTAGTTCGGACACCGAAATTCAACGGGAGCATATTCTCCATAAAATGCTTCCTTCGTAGAGTAATTTAACCTTGACAGGAGCAATAGTCCTTGTATTTGCTTCTGTCAAGGTTTTGCGATCTAATAGATCTCACCGGCCCAAAGCATCTTAAAGAAGTCACACACGTAGATGAGTTCGATATTCCCGGATTGTCGTGTGAGCCGGTCGGTGGACACCAGAATCAGCCTTGCTTCCGGATGTTCTTCGGAAAAGCGGTTGAGTCCGGTCTTGTGCTTGGTTTGAACATCATCGGTGGATTTTATCTCAATCGCCACTTTGGCGTCACCGAGGATGGCATCTACCTCAATGTCTGAATATGTGTGCCAATATGAAAGATCCTTTTTCTTGTCGTTGTAACCCAAGTATGCGATAAGTTCCTGCATCACAAGATGTTCAAATGCGTGACCATATTCAGGAGTGCCTGCTCTCAGATTATTCCTTCCCATCAGATAATTGACTATTCCTACATCGAAATAGTAAAACTTCGGGGCTTGCGTCAACTTTCTTTTGATCACTTTCCGGTAGGCTGGAATCTCATATCCTATGAGCGTATCATATAGTATTTGGAAGTATGCCTTGACGGTGTTCGCGGCCACGCCACAATCTGACGCGATGTTTTCATAGTTGATGATCTCGCCGTCGCTTATCGCCGCCACCTCCATAAATCTTTCGAATATACCGATGTCTTTGACGGCTGCCTCCTCAAGAATCTCTTCTTTGAGGTACACTTCGACATATCCTTTCAATCGCCTTTCTGCATTGTTTACCATATAATGCCTTGGAATCATTCCGTTTTGTATGGCTCGGGAAAGGTCATAATCCGGAATTTCGGCACTTACAAGAGGAAACAAGGTTTCTGGGATGGCGCGTCCACCAAGTGTGTTCGCTCCTCTCTTTTTCAGTTTTCTGGCACTTGAACCGCTCAGTATGAAATAGAGGCCTTTCTCGACCATCAAACTATGAACTGTGTCCAAAAGATCCGGCACTTTTTGAATCTCATCAACTATCACAAGTGTCTTTTCGGGGTATTTGTCAAGGGCCTCTTTGAATAGTTCCGGTTTGCGTTGAAGGCGCTTTCGCAGATCCGAATCAAGCAAATCAAAATACACCGCATCCTTAAACTTCTCTTTGAGAAGCGTGGATTTCCCTACCTGACGAGCGCCGAAAAGGAACATTCCTTCATCAAGACGGCTATCTATATCAAATATTCTATTATACATAGCATTAATTGTTTTCGTTCTGTAGGGTTGCGGATTTTTTAATAATAACCGCAACTATGTTGCGAATATAATAATAGTATTGCAAAAATCAAGTGGTTGACACCTTTTATGTGCCCCAATCCTGTTTTTGCTATGGTGCAGGTTGCCGGTAAGATGAACCTAAGGATGTCATTCCGCGCGGATGGCGTCGGCGGGGTTGGAGTGGGCGGCGTGGAGGGTCTGGAAGAAGATCGAGACAACGGCGATGAGGAGAGACACGGCTCCGGAGGCGATGAATATCCACGGGCTCAGACCGATCCGGTACGAGAAGCTTTCCAGCCACTTGTCCATAATGAACCAGGAGAGCGGCACGGCGAATATGAACGACACCAGAAGCGGGGCGCAGAACTTCGTCAGGAGCAGGGACAGAACCTCGTTCGTTGTGCTGCCCATAATGCGGCGCAC
>OIZV01001112.1_pt1 | contig 10160 bp, 10 predicted proteins | sample 1588681 | NCBI WGS metagenome assembly OIZV01 (sample SAMN03283281) | human gut metagenome | biome: human-associated habitat; material: feces | host: Homo sapiens | place: Peru | collected 2012
CCATTATCAATAGATATTTTTTCTATATCTCTACGAGCCATAACTTTTTCTATTGTAAAAGTATGAGTATCTAATTCATTTAACTCTTGTTTTTTATTATTTAATATTTCTAATTTTTCATTTATCTTTTTTAGATCCTCTTCAAAATCTTTGAGTTCAACTATACCAGTTAGGTATGCTTTTTTAATTCTTTCTTTTTGTTTAATGTATCCCTCAATTTCTTTATCTAAATTAAGGTCAGTATTCTTATCTTTTTTATCTGCAAGTATTGGTAAAAAGAAGCTATTACACATTTGTTCAAACTCTAAAAACTCATATATTGCTTTTATCATATATTCTTCAACATAATCTTCTCTTAAATTGAAATGACAAAACTCACAATTATAATAAATATATTTTTTCTTTTTACCACCTGAACCTTTACACTTCATTATTCTTCCACATTTAGGACATACTAATTTTTGAAAGAATAGATAAGTTCTAGTTCTTGTATAGGTCCTTTGATTAGCTAGTTTTTGTGTTTGACATTCTTCCCACATAGCACGAGTAATTATAGGTTCTACAACATTCATATAAATAACAGTATCACGACCAATTTTTTTAGCTATTCTTTTGTATTGTTCATAGTCGCCCATGTAGATTCTATTATTTATAATCTTTTCTATATCAGTGTCATACCAAGATTTGTTTAACACTTTTTCTTTATTAAAAATATTAGATATTTGTTGATAACTATTTCCCTCTAAATAAAGATTGAATATTCTTTCAATAATATGTCTGGTTGTTTCATCTATGATCGTTTTTTTACTACCATCTTTTTTATATCCAAGTGGAACAACACCAGGTAAATGGCCTGATTTTATAGCACCATTAAGGCCAAACTTTGTTCTTTCTGATACGATTTCTATTTCTAGTTGTGAAAGAACCGTTAACATTCTTACAAAGAATCTTCCATTAGCAGTACTAGTGTTAACATCATCTCTATCACATACAAGATAACAATTATATTTTTCTAGGATATTAATTAGTTCTTCTAAGTCGCGAACGGAACGAGTGACTCTATCTAACTTATAAGCAACTATATAATTTATTTTACCTGTTTTAACATCATTAAGCATTTCTTGGAATTTTGGTCTATGTTCCATATCTTTTGCACTTATTCCAGCATCTTCATAAACCTTAAAAACATTATATCCTTTAAATTCACATAAACTAAGTAGTTTTTCTTTTTGCTCTGGCAAACTAAATCCAGCACGAGCTTGATCGTCGGTACTAACCCTAATGTAAATACCAGCATTCTTTATTTCTTCTTCACACATTTTAATCCTCCTTAACAAAAAAAGGTGAAGCAATATTTAGGTTATAAATACTACTTCACCCAATAGGTTTAATATTTTCTATAACCATTATAGCACAGATTTCGTCATTATTTTAGTTTTTTGATGAAATCTTTTAAATCAGATAGTTTTATTTTGGTATTTAAGTCTCTGTAGTAAACAAATTCGTGTCCGTTGAATAAAAGATATGTCTTATTATTAATAATTGCTCTATGAGGCTCTATATAGCCTATATTGGTGGGTTCTAGTTTTAATAAACTACCATTAATAAAAATTGGTTTAGTACTATTAAGTCTACAAGCCCATTCAACTTTGCTTTTAAGTTCATGACTTATTTTAATTTCTTGTTTGATTATTTTTATCATAATATCATCAACACCTTTCTTAAACGACAAAAAAATCAATCATTTCTGATTGATTTAATCATTAACATCGCTTTGGTGCGACGATTTTTGCTTCTGGAGCAAATGACCGGAATCGAACCGGCATCCTAGCCTTGGCAAGGCCATATACTAACCGTTGTACTACATCTGCAATAAAAAAAATGGTGACCAGTATGGGATTCGGACCCATGAATGCTGCCGTGAAAGGGCAGTGTGTTAAGCCACTTCACCAACTGGCCAAAAAAATAAAAAATGGCGCCCCAAGTAGGACTCGAACCTACGACCCTTTGATTAACAGTCAAATGCTCTAACCGACTGAGCTATTGAGGCACTTATAAATTGGTGGGCCCAGAAGGATTTGAACCTTCGACCTCCCGCTTATCAGACGAGCGCTCTAACCAACTGAGCTATAAGCCCACGTGCTACTTAAGTATATAATATTTTTTTAAATATTGCAATACTTTTTAACAAAAAATATTCAAAAAATCATATTTTTATTCGTTTTTGAAATAAGATATTTCCTAACGACTTAATTACTATAACATAAACAATTTAGTTTGGCAAGATATTTTAATAAAAAAATGAAAATTAAAAATTTAATAATATTAAATATAATGTAAGAATATAAAAATAAAAAGCCTTAAATTATAAGACTTTAGTATCTAAAATGGTGTCCTGTTAGGGACTCGAACCCTAGACCCACTGATTAAGAGTCAGTTGCTCTACCAACTGAGCTAACAAGACATAAATCACTTGCATTAATATTATAGCACATTTTTTACAATTGCCAATACCTTTTTTAACAAAAATAAAAATTTGTAGTGTAAAGTTTAAAGAAATAGGTTGCTTATATACTCACAATATGATACAATAAGATTGTCTAAAGGTAGAGTTATTATAATAAATCTACAAAATATGACATTGGGAATTTAATTTGTAAACGGTGTTGAACGCTCAATGCTTTATACTGAGAATCCTAAAGTTTACAATGTAATACCCACTTTGAAACTGGGTTTTATCCTAGAAAACTCACTTTAGATAAATATAAGATAAAAATGTGTTTTACACATTTTTTTTCTTTTCAAAAAAATATAAATATGGTATTATAGATAGTAGAGGAGAGAAGAAGTATGGTAAATAAAATTGTAGAAGGAATAGTTGGACTATTTGGCGGAAGCACAATAATAGGAGGTAAACAATTAATTGTTTTCATCATATCATTAATGCCAATTCTAGAACTAAGAGGAGGTTTAATAGCAGCTTCACTATTAAAATTAGATCCATGGCAAAGCTATATAATAAGCATAATAGGTAATGTATTACCAATACCATTTATTTTGTGGTTTATAAAAAAAATAATAAATTGGATGAGAACAAAAAAATGTTTCCAAAAAGTTACTAACTGGTTAGATAAAAAAGTAGAAAAAAACAGATCCTCAATTGAAAAATATGGTTTCTGGGGATTAGTACTATTTGTTGGCATACCACTACCAGGAACAGGTGCTTGGACTGGATCATTAATCGCAAGCCTTTTAAATATGGATAAGAAAAAATCATTCCTTGCAATCTTACTAGGTGTTTTTATGGCCAGCATTATAATGATGCTAGTATCATTTGGTATCATAGGAAAAATATTTTAGGTGAAATATGTATGAAACTATTATGGTTACCATATATGGTATAGCAGCTTTAATAAAAAACAAAATACTATCAATAATTATTTTATTAGCAGGAATAATCTACCTAATATTAAGCAATTATTTTACAGTAGATGTATTACAAAGTATAGATATTAATTCATTAATGATTCTATTAGGTACCTATGGATTAAGTAAAATGCTAATAAAAACAAATATCATAAATTACTTAATCAACACAATTGTTGAAAAAGTTACAACATATAAAAAATTAATTATTGGCTTAAGTATACTAACATTTATAATTTCAGGAATTATTAATAATTATGTTTTAGCAGTATTCCTAATACCATACATAGAAGAAATAATTAAAAAAAATAATGTAAAAGCACCTCTATTAATGGAATCAATAATTGTATCTTCAATACTCGGTAGTATGAGTACTCTAATTGGTTCTACAGAAAATATAATAATTTCATCACATTTAAAAATGAATTTTCTAGATTTTTTCTTCTATGACAATAGAATAGGTATATATATAATATCATTAGCGCTTTTCTTAATCGAACTCTTTATCATAAATTTATCAATAAAAGATGAAGAATTTATGGGTAATATAGAAGAAGTTGAAATAAAAAACAAATTCAATATATATTTATTTTTGACAATGATATTTTTATTAATTGTATCATCAGTATTAAAAATAAAATATTTAAGTGGAATACTTACATTATTATGTTTATTTATTGGATTATATAAAAATAAAAAAATAGAAAAATTAGATTACACAAGTATAGTTCTATATGCTCTAATGTTTCTATATGTTTCTCTATTTAAAGGGATGAGTTTTATTTCATTACCAATATTCATAAAGTCGTCAGGTTTAATATATACAATATTTTTTATAGTATCACTAATTATGTCATTAATATTTAATCCAGTTTTTGTATTCTATTTTTTATGTTTATTCATTACAAATATAGTTATAAACACAAACCTAATAAGTATGCCATTAATATATATTACATATTTTGGTTTACTATTAGGAATCTTTAAAGAAAAAAAAGTTACAAACTATCAAATAATTATATGTATGCTATTATGTTCATATTTAATAGTTGCATTCTTATATTTTTAGAACTATTCTTAAAACGAATAGTTTTTTTAGACAAAAAAAATAATGTATAAAACATTATAAATGGCGGAGCAGGAGGGATTTGAACCCTCGCACCAGTTGCCCGGTCTACACCCTTAGCAGGGGCGCCTCTTCAGCCTCTTGAGTACTACTCCAACACCACGAATATAATTTTACATTATTTTTTTTTAGATGTCAATAAAAACGAGTTAATTATATAACTCATTTTTTAATTTTTCAATATTTTCATTCATTATAGTTAAATAAGTTGAACCATTTTCTTTTTCTTCATTAGTTAAATTAGCAAGTGTATGAATATAAACAACTTCAACCTTATATTCATCAACTAAAGCTTTTACCTCATCGCTTAATTCTTCATCTTTCTTAGCAAAAATATAACTTATTTTTTCTTCACCCATTAATGATTTAACATCATTTAATGTTTTATTATTTAAACTATCTTTATCTAATGATATAACATTAATATTATATTTTTTTAAGAAAAGGAATAAATCATCAGTAGCAACAATTGTATTAAAATCAGCATTTGAACCAATTACCGTTAAATTAGCATCCAATTTAGAAACTTCAAGTTTTAAATCTTCATAATTTTTCTTTATCTCATCAAGTAAATAATAATTACTAATATATTCTTCAAAACCATTTCTAATATTTTGGGTTAATTGCAAGAAATTTGATGGATCAAGCCATAATTCTTCATTTCCATAACTTGTTTTCATACTCAAAGAAGCATTAATAATTTTTAAATCTTTGTTATGATTAAAAAGGGGAACAACATAATCTTTTTCTGCAGTTAAACCATTAAAAATATAAAGACTAGCAGCACTATAATCAGATAATTGCTTTTCAGTTAAACTAGGATAAGTAAAAGGATCAACGCCGTTTGGATAAATGCTCTTAACAGTACTATTATTTCCATATAATCTATCGGTTATATATTCAAGAGGATAAACAGTTGTATATATTTCAATTCCTTCCATTGTATCTCTCTTAAGACAACCAGTTAAAGTACATAAAACAATTAAAAAAATTATTATTTTTTTCATATAATCACCTAAAATATTGTATCATTTTATATAAAAAAAGTAAATGGCAATTGTAAAGTAATAAAAAATCGTGTACAATATATATGAAGAGGTGAGAAAATGTTTGAAAGTTTAGGAATAGAAACTAAAAATGAGGATTTATATCTAGAAGCATTTACCCATACATCGTATGCTAATGAAAAAAATGTCAACAGTTATGAAAGACTTGAATATTTAGGAGATGCTGTTTTAGAACTTATTATGAGTGAATATTTGTATAAAAAAACGGATTATGAAGAAGGTACAATGACAAAATTAAGATCAAGTTATGTTTGCGAAGATGCTTTGTATGAGTATTCACTTAAATTAGGTTTAAACGAATATTTAAGACTTGGTCATGGAGAAAAAGAACATGGGGGCAAATATAGAAAAGCAATAGTTGCTGACATATTTGAAGCATTTATAGGTGCTATGTACTTAGATAAAGGGTTAGAGTTTACAAGTAATTATCTAAATGAAAAAATCATAAAATATATTAATAATAACTATGAGTTTTTCCATGATTACAAAACTAAATTACAAGAACTTGTCCAAACAGATAAAAAAAGTTTAGAATATGTTATCATTAGAGAAGAAGGCCCAGCTCATGACAGAACTTTTGAAGTAGAAGTTAGAATAGATGGTATTCTATATGGTACAGGTATTGGAAACAGTAAAAAGAAAGCAGAACAAGAAGCTGCAAGAGAAGCTTTAGAAAAGAGTGCTAAAAATGCTTAGAATAAAAAGGTTAAATAAATTAGTTGACATGAATATACCATTTGAAATATTCTTAAATGATATAAAATTGGGGGAAATCAAAAATGATGATACCATGTTATATGATTTAAAAGATGGCGACTATAATTTGTATGTAAAATGTGGTGAAATGATTAGCGACAAAATTAATTTTAGCTATGATGATCATACAACAATAGAACTAGAATGTTATCCGAAATATAAAGACAATAATATTATAAGATCATTCTATAAAATAATAATGAATAAAAAAGGATTAGAATTAAAAAAAGTAAAAGATTTTTATGTTTAGGAGGTAGAAAATATGGGAAGATTCCCAAATATAGCAGCAGCAAAAGCAAAGACAGGTGCTGCAAGAGGAAAATTATATGGAATGTATGCTAAAGAAATATATTTAGCTGCTAAAAATGGAGGGGTTACACCAGAAGGAAACCCTAGTTTAAAAAGATTAATTGAAAAAGCAAAAAAGGAACAAGTACCAAGTGATGTTATAAAAAGAGCTATTGATAAAGTTAATAGTGGATCACCGGAAAATTATGAAGTTTTAACATATGAAGTATTTGGCCCAGCGGGATCAACAATGCTTGTTGAGTGCTTAACAGATAATGTTAATAGAAGTGTTAGCGAAGTTCGTGCAGTTATTAATAAAAGTCATTTGAAAATGGGGACTATGGGTAGTGTTGCCTATATGTATGACAATTTATCAATCGTTGGTTTTAAAGGATTATCATTAGATGAAGCAATGGAAGCACTAATAAATGCTGATGTTCCATTTATTGATATGGAAAATGATGGCGAAGAAGTTATTATATATGGTAATCCAAATGATATTAATAAAATAAAAGATGCTATTAGTAACTATAAAAAAGATATAACTTTTGATATTGATGAAGTTGCATACCTATCAAAAGAAAAAGTAAAATTATCGGGTGAAGATTTAGAACTTTTCCAAAGAGCATTAAATTTATTTGATGAAGTTGATGATGTATCAAATGTATATCACAATGTTGAGTTATAGATAATATATGAAAAAAGTAATATTATATTTTTTAGCAACCATTTTTGTAAGTTTTATAACAACTTATGTTACAATAAATATTCAAAAAAGTAATGGAAAAAGTACAAACGAAAATAAAATTCAAGGATTGTGGAAAATGTCTAGGGGGAATTACATTTTTTATTTCGAAGATGCAATTTTAACTGTTTCATCGGAGAAAATGACAAGAATATACAATTATTATACTGATCATGATTGGTTAATGTACAAGGAAATAAACGAAGAAACTTATTCTACTACACATTATGAAATAATTGATGATAAAATATATTTAGAATATTTTGCAGTAGGTGGTTCTAATTATGGAGAAAAAAGCAAATAATTGCTTTTTTTCTTGTTATTATAATTAAAATTGTGGTAATATATTTTTAGGTGGTTTAGATGAAAAGTACAATTTTACCAGCAGACAAATTTATTGTCATCAACAAAACTATTTTTAATGACCAAGATAGGAAACTATTAATGCGTCTATATCAACCTATAATAGGATCAGATGCCGTTAGTTTATATTTTAACCTATGGTCAGAATTAGATAAAATGGAATTCACAAGTGAAGAATATACTCATCATTACTTAATGAATTTACTAGGATTTAGTATTGATGGATTTGTACTTGCAAAGGCAAAACTAGAAGCAGTTGGACTAATTAGAACATATGTAAAAGAAGACAGTATAAATTCCTACATATATGAATTATACTCACCATTATATCCCAATGATTTCTTTTCAAACCCAATACTATCAACATTACTTCTAAGTAACATTGGAAAAAGAGAATATGATATAATTGTAAAAAACTTTAAAATGCCATCTGTTAGTTTGAAAGAATATAAAGAAGTAACATCATCCTTTTCAGACGTATTTATGGTAAGTAACGTAGAAAAAGACTATAGTACACTTGATCTAAGATCAAGAAGTACAAATAATCTAGCGTTTGATATAGGCTTTGATTTAGAAGAATGCTTGGCATCAATTCCAAGCGAAATGCTTAATTTAAGAAGTGTGAATAAAGGAGTAAGAGAGTTATTATTAAAACTAGCATTTATTTATGATTTCAATTTAGAAACAATGAGTCAAGTAATTAAAGAATCACTAAATGAAAAAAATGCCATCGATAAAGAAAAAATAAGAGAAAATGCTAGAAAATATTATACCTTCCAAAATAGTGGTAAGTTGCCCAACATCATATTTAAATGTCAGCCAGAATACTTAAGAAAGCCAATAGGCGATAATACCAAAATGGCTCAACTAATATATATGTTTGAAACAACAAGCCCATATAATTTTCTGGCTTCTAAAATTGGAACAAAACCTTCCAAAACAGATTTAAAAGTACTAGAACATTTAGCAGTTGATATAGATTTAACACCAGGTGTTATAAATGTTTTACTAGATTTTGTTTTAAAAACAACAAATAATAAATTAAATATGAATTATATAGATGCTATCGCATCACAATGGAAGAGATCAAGAATTATGACAGTTGAAGATGCAATAAAGATTGCTCGCAGTGAAAATAATAAAAGAAAACCAAAAACAAAAGTTGCAGTAGAACCAACTTGGTTTGACCAAAAAATAGAAACAATAGTAGCAAGCGATGAAGAAAAGAAAGATATAGATGAATTACTAAAGGAGTTTAGTTAATATGTTAAAATTAGATGAAGAATTTTTAAAAAGAATGAATGGACCCCATATTGATTTAGATGATGAATACAATAAAGCATTAAAAGATCCAGCATTCGCAAAAATGGTTAAAGAATTAAATATATCAAGTGAAATATTAAAAAATTATACGACTACTTTAACAGAATGCTCTTATGAATATTCCAACTGTTTAAAATGCAAAAATTTAATGGAATGTTCCAATAAAGTAAAAGGCTATGCATATTTGCCAACCAATATAGATGGTCATGTCGAAATTGGTTATAAAGCATGTAAATATCTAAATAAATTAAAAGAAGAAAATAAATATAGTGATAATGTAAAATTAGTGGGTGCAAATTCATATTTAAAAAATGCAAGAATGAAAGATATATATACAGACGATAAAAACAGATTTGCCTGTATAAAATGGTTAAATGATTTTATAAAAAATTATCCAAACAAGAAAAAAGGATTATATTTAAGTGGAAACTTTGGATCAGGAAAATCTTATCTAATAGCTGCAATGTTCAATGAATTAGCTAAAAAAAATATAAAAAGTGTAATAGTATTTTGGCCATACTTCTTAAGTGAATTAAAAGGATCATTTAATAATGGTGAGTTTAATAATTTGATAGAATCAGTAAGTAAAGTACCACTTCTATTAATCGATGATATAGGAGCAGAAAACTTAACAGATTGGGGAAGAGATGAAATACTATGTCCAATTCTAAATGTAAGAATGGAATCAGAATTGCCAACATTCTTTACATCAAACCTAGATTTAAATATGTTAGAAGAACACTTAAGTACAAGTAAAAGTGGTGTTAATAAATTAAAAGCAAAAAGAATAATGGAAAGAATAAACCAGTTATCAGAAAATATGGTAATGGTTGCACAAAATTATAGAGGAAAATAATATGAAAAAATATATCACAAAATATAAAAATATCAAAAATAATAAAAATATTGTTTTATACAATGACAATACACTAGCACTAAGAGAAGGAAGTAAAGAAATATCAAATATCTATAACTATATAGGAAATTTTGAATATAATGAAGACTTAAAAATGGACGTTGCGCTAGTTAAAAAAAATGTTGGTACAACTATAAAAGATACACTAAT
>OIZV01001114.1_pt1 | contig 10152 bp, 10 predicted proteins | sample 1588681 | NCBI WGS metagenome assembly OIZV01 (sample SAMN03283281) | human gut metagenome | biome: human-associated habitat; material: feces | host: Homo sapiens | place: Peru | collected 2012
GGCGCGTCGGGACTTCGCGCAACAAAAGAGGTGCGCGACGCCTTCCCGGATATAAAAGTGATAGTTATGACCGCCTTTGACGAGATATCCTATGCCCCGCGCGCAAAGGAGGCGGGCGCCCACGCATTCATATATAAGAGCCGCAGCCTCTCCGAGTTCGAGCAGACCGCGCGCGACGTTATGTCGGGCGGCGGATGCTTCCCCGAGCCGAAGACCATCCCCATGCCGCAGGGTGAAGCGCCGCTGACGGAGCGCGAAATGGAGATACTGCGCCTGATGTGCAAGCATATGACCAACAAGGAGATTGCCGCCGAGCTCTATATCAGCGAGGACACGGTGAAGTACCACAAGAAGAATATGCTCGCAAAAACAGGCTTCGCAAGGTCGGTCGATCTCGCTTTCTACATGATATCAAACGGGTGGATAAATCCGCTCTATTGACAATACTACCCGTTTCGGGTAGTGCGTATTCTTTTTTGTTTTGTTATAATCAAATCGGCGAAATATTTCGGTGAGTGTGCAATAAAATGAAACATCTGAAAAAGCTTACGCTCCTTCATTCAAACGATATGCACGGCGACTTTATGGCCAAGGAGGTCGATGACAGGCTTATCGGCGGAGTCTCCATGCTCTCGGGTTATGTCGGCAAGGTGCGCCGCGAGGAGCGGAATGTAGTCTATTCAATCTCCGGCGATATGTTCCGCGGCTCGCTCATAGACAGCGAGTACAAGGGACTGTCGACCGTTGAAATAATGAATATTTTAGCGCCCGATGTCGTGACCCTCGGCAACCACGAGGTGGATTACGGCATAGCGCATCTTTTATTTATAGAGCGCTGCGCAAAGTTTCCGATAATCAATGCGAATATATATCTGAAAAATAACGGCACGCGCCTTTTCAAATCCCACGAGATTCTCGAGATTGACGGCATGAAGGTGCTGTTTATCGGACTTCTTACCGAGCAGGTGCTCTCGCAAACAAAGCAGGATAAGCTCATCGGCTCGTTCCTCGATGTCTATGAGGCGGCGGCAGAGGTCGGAAAGATATGCAACAGCTATCAGTCCGTCGATATAGACTTTACGGTTCTCCTGACCCATATCGGCTTTGAGGCGGACAAGGAGCTTGCCGCGAATCTTGACCCGCGCTGGGGAGTCGATATTATAATCGGCGGCCACAGCCACACAATGCTCAGCGAGCCCGCGGTAGTCGCCGGGATACCGATAGTTCAGGCGGCGAACGGCACCTCGCAGATAGGCCGCTTTGATATCACGGTCGATACCGACGGCAATTGCATAGACAGCTACACCTGGCAGCTCGTTCCGATAAACGAGGACAACTGCGAGCGTGACCTTCAGTTAGAGCGGGTCATAGAAAAATATAAGAATCAGACGGATGTGAAATACAGTAGGGTAGTCACCCGCTTCAAAGAGGAATATTTCCATCGCAAACGCAACGAGGAGACGCAGATAGGGCGCATATTCAGCGATATTTTCAAGGATGCGCTCGGTCTGGATATAATGCTGCTCGGCTCTGGCAGTATCAGAAACGAGCAGTTAGGCCCCATAGTCCAGCTCCAGGATTTGGCGGAGATATTCCCGTATAAAAATGAAATAGAGCGCATATATCTGACCGGAGAACAGCTGCGCTCGGTGCTCATGTATATTCTGCGCGACGAGGCGCTCGACGGAAAAACGGAGTTCTACCAGCTCTCGCACGGACTCAGGGTCGTCTATTCCCGCTCGGAGAAGAGACTGCTCAATGTTGAGCTCAACGGAAAAGAGATCGAGCCAGAGCAGCTCGTCAGCGTAGGGCTCCAGGAATACGATATGATGAATATGGACAAATTCTTCGGCATAACGCGAGCCGAAGCGGAAAAAAACGGGAAGATAAAGACAGTCGCCACCTTATGCTTCGATGTGCTTGAGGAAAATTTGAGCGATATGGAGCTTGTCTCCGACCCTTCCGACCGCAGGCTTTTTGTTGTGCGGTAAAATTGCATATCCGAGCCTTTTCGCATTCTTCAATCAAAACTACTCCGAGGGGGTAGTGTGCTCGGACATTTTTTTTGATATTATATATGTGCAGTATTTGGGATGTATTTGAAGAAAGGGGAGACAAACCGTGAGAAAACGCGATTTCGGGGGCTTTATGCTCTGCTTTTTGATGAACCTCGTATTCAACCTCGGCTGGTCGGTGCCCGCGTGGATATTGCTTGCCGCTCATTTCATCCTTAAAATTTCCATATGGTGGTTCGCTTCGCTGCTCATAATATGGTTTTTTATCATATTGCTGCGCACTCTGCTCATCAGCTGGGCGGGTGACTGCGCGAGCGTGCGGGATGAGCCGAAAAAGAATCTGAATCCCTATTCCGCCTCGTCGTCGAGCTTCGGCAAGGCGGACAAAAAAGAAGAAACCCGTGAAAAGGAGGCTTGACCCCGCAGTGAAAAGAATGCTGATAACGGCAGCGGTTCTGTTGACGGCGGTTGCCCTTATGCTGTCGGCAGGCTGCGCTAAGGACAAAAAACCGACCCCCGAAACGTCGGACGGCACGACCGCAGAAGCGGCGATATCCTCGACCTCTTCCGAAAAAATGACGCTTCCGTCGAATATTTCGGGAACGGAGATAAAGCGCGGCGAGAAGTATGACATACCCTTGGATGAGGCGGTCAAACAGATGCGCGAATGCAGCAAGGGCTTCGCCGAATATGTCGATTCCGGCATGGCGATTTTGGATACGGGCGAGTATATGGAGCAGGACGGAATCCGCTACAATATCTATGCCCTCGGCACAAGCGGCGAAGACAGCTTCGTGCGCGAGATAAATGTGTGCTTTAACCACCTTGACAGGGTGGTATATGAATATGACGCAATTTCCGACCTGTGGACTTTGCTGCCGTGAACGGAGGTTTGAAAATGAAGAAAAGCATTTCGGCAATCCTGTCGGTTCTTCTGGTCCTTGTCCTCGCCCTCACCCTTTTTGCCTGCGGTAAAACGGGCGATACCGATGAGATGACCGGCGACGGGGATATGCAGACTACCGAGGAAGTTATGACGGAGTACGATGTGACGAAGGATGCGTTTGAGCTCTCGCTCTATACCGATTCAAGCTCCGCGTCATACAGGGCTCTCGGCGACCCGGTGCAGATTTTTAAGACCGGGAGCGCGATTTATCCGAACGACAGGATACGCTTTGTCTCGAATGTTGACGGAGTCATCGTCACGCTCGTAAAGCTCAAGTATAACGAAGCCGATAACGAGATGGAGTCGGACGGTATCCTCTTCTCGGTGAAGGTCAAAAAGGGCGAGGTTTATGAGTTCGACGGCAGCCTTGCCGAGACTGTTCCCACCGCCGCCATAGAAGCCGAAAAGGGCGGCATGGCCGCGAGAAAAGAGCTCACCTATGACGGACGCGACGGAAAAACCGATTATGTTTTGAAGAGCGAGCCGCTGCTCTTTGACGAAGCGGTAGGATAAACAGTCAAAAAGGGGACTTACCCCGCGAAATAATATAATAAAATAATATTGCAAAGGAGTTTTTGTTTATGGGACTTATTAAAGCCGGTGCAGGCGCAGTCGGCGGCGTTCTTGCCGATCAGTGGAAGGAATTTTTCTATTGTGAGGCAATGCCGAAGGAGCTTCTTGTTACCAAAGGACAGAAGCGCGTAAGCGGCAGATCGTCAAACACAAAGGGCAGCGACAACATCATCACAAACGGCTCGGGTATAGCCGTTGCGGACGGACAGTGCATGATGATAGTCGAGCAGGGCAAGGTAGTCGAGTTCTGCGCGGAGCCCGGCGAGTTTACATATGATGCCTCCACGGAGCCCTCGATATTCTCGGGCTCTCTCGGCGACAGCATTAAAAAGACATTCCAGACCATCGGTAAGCGTTTCGCCTACGGCGGCGATACCGGAAAGGATCAGCGTGTCTATTATTTCAACACCAAGGAATTGATGGACAACAAGTTCGGCACTCCGAACCCGATTCCGTTCCGTGTCGTCGATTCGAAGATAGGCCTTGATATCGATGTCGCAGTCCGCTGCTCGGGCGTATATTCCTATAAGATAGACGACCCCATGCTCTTCTATACCAATGTCTGCGGCAATGTCGAGCAGGATTATACCCGCGAAGAGATAGACAATCAGCTCAAGACAGAGTTCATCAGCGCGCTTCAGCCCGCTTTTGCTCAGCTCTCCGACCTTGAGCTTCGCCCCAATCAGATAGTGGCTCACAACACCGAGCTTGAAACCGCTATGAACGCCGCCCTCTCCGCAAAGTGGAGCGAGCTGCGCGGACTCAAGGTCGTCACAATAGCCCTCGGCTCGGTCACCCTCCCCGAAGAGGATGCGGAGCTCATCAAGCAGGCTCAGCGCGCAGCTATCATGCGCGATCCCACCATGGCGGCGGCAACCCTTGTCGGCGCTCAGGCGGACGCCATGAAGACCGCGGCCGGCAACCAGGCAGGCGCAATGACCGGCTTTATGGGCATGGGCATGGCTATGAACGCAGGCGGCGGCATGAACGCTCAGAACCTGTTCGCCATGGGTCAGCAGCAACAGCAGCAGGCTCAGCAGCAGGCGGCGCAGCAGCCGACGGACGGCCCCGATATGGCGCGCTGGAAGTGCTCGTGCGGCAATATGGTGTCCGGTAACTTCTGCCCGAACTGCGGCGGAAAGAAGCCCGATCCCGAGCCGGCGGCAGGCGCTTGGAAATGTCAGTGCGGCGCTACCGCGACAGGCAAGTTCTGCCCCGAGTGCGGCTCCCCGAAGCCCGCTGACGCAAACGGCTGGACCTGCTCGTGCGGAACCGTCAATAAGGGCAAGTTCTGCCAGAGCTGCGGAGCCAAAAAGCCCGAGGGTGCTCCTCTCTACCGCTGCGATAAGTGCGGCTGGGAGCCCGAGGATCCCTCCAATCCTCCGAAGTTCTGCCCCGAGTGCGGAGATATATTTGACGATAACGATAAAAAATAAGACAGCCGATAAAGGCGCTGCTCATAATTTTGATTCTGCTTTCGGCGCTCATATTGGGCGTTGCCATAGGCGTGCGGTGTCACCGCCGCTTAGCGAAAAAGCAAGCTTCGCCGAAAATCTCCGAGCTGCCACATATCCCCGAGGACGCTGTGCTTAACAGCCTCAACCGGGGACAGAGGCGGGAGAGAATGTGTATGACGAAGCGGACAGTCTGCTTTGCGTAGGCCGGCTTCTGTCCGACGGCAGCGTTATTTCGGTGAAATATAACGGCATGGGTGAAAAAGAGCTGTTTGAGCTGCTGAAATCGTTCTTATGATACGGTTTGCAGGCTGACAGCGCAAAACTGGTCGTTACTGCGACCGAAAAAATAACAGGAGGGAAACACTATGGGATTATTTGATAAGAAATATTGCGATATCTGCGGCGAGAAAATAGGACTTCTCGGAAACCGCAAGCTTGAAGACGGCAATCTCTGCAAGAACTGCGCCGCGAAGCTGTCTCCGTTCTTCAGCGAACGCCGCCGCTCGACGGTCGAGGATATCAAGCGTCAGCTCGCTTACCGCGAGGAAAACGAGAAGCTCGTCAGAAATTTTAACCCCGACGTGATGTTCGACGGAAGCAAAAAAGTGTATATCAGCACTGCCTCCGAGGCGTTTATCGTTACGGGAAGCTCGAATTGGCGCAGCGCCAATCCCGATATCATTAAGCTTTCGCAGGTTGTTGCGGTCGACACAAATATAAAAGAAAACAGGGAAGAGATATTCTTCGAGGATTCCGACGGAAACAGAAAGAGCTATCAGCCGCCCCGCTATGAGTGCGACTATGAGTTCGATGTGGTTATCCGCGTGAACTCCCCGTGGTTTGACAGTATCGAGCTTGAGATAAGCGACGGAAGCCGCCCCGACAGCCCGTATACCGACCTCTACCGCGAGTATGAGCGCAAGATGAACGAGCTCAAGGATATACTTCTGCGCCGTGATAACCGTTACCGCACATGGGACGGCGACGGCATGATGAACCGCACGGTATACGGCGGCGACAGACCGTCGAATCCCGCCCCCGGATATGCGGCAGCCCCCGCAGCGGGATATGCAGCCGCCCCCGCGGCAGGTTATGCGGCAGCGACTTCGGCCGGATATGCGGCAGCCCCCGCGCCTCAGCAGCAGGCTGCAGCGGCAGCTTGGATGTGCCCGTCCTGCGGCGCACAGAATACAGGCAAATTCTGCGCAAACTGCGGCTCTCTGAAGCCCGCTTCGGTTAGCGGCTGCCCGAATTGCGGCTGGTCGCCCGCGCCCGGTCAGGCTATGCCCAAATTCTGCCCGGAATGCGGCAAGCCGCTCGCCTGATAAAGCAGTGGTAATCGGCGTCCCGAAAGGCGGAGGTTTAACGCGGCTCGATTCCCGCCTGATCCAAGCCTTTCGCGGCGCTGCAAAAAGCGAATAAACAAATCAGCTTGCCGAAAAAACGGCTTGACGGAAAGGGGAGATGAGCTTACGGCCGGCAGGTCATTGCTTCGTGCCGAGAGAAAAAGACGGATAAAAGAAGCTTAAAGGCTTCGGAGCCGATATTAATGCGGCGGAGGATATCGGTTTTACGGCGTTTACGCAGGTGGGCTGTAAGATTTATCTTCGGCAAAAGAACCGAGCATTTGTGTGTATCGCCGACCTGCGTAGCTGCAAATACAATGAACAGCTTTTGAAAACGGCAAAAAACAAAATACCGTTAGTTCGACTTTTCTTTATGTCGGTACCGAAAATTCCATGCGGCTTTTGCGGCGGTAAAAACATAAAGACGCTTGACGGTTAATGTTCTTTTAAGAGAGGAGTTTTTTAATGCAAACCTTGCAGGAATATAAATGTCCCTGTTGCGGCGGCGCAATAGCTTTTGACAGCACGCTCCAGAAGATGAAGTGCCCTTTCTGCGGCACTGAGTTTGAAATGGATGCGCTCAAGAGCTATGACGCCGAGCTTCAGGGCGAACAGGCGGACAATATGGAATGGGAGACCTCCGCAGGCAGCGAGTGGCAGGAGAGCGAGATTGAGGGGTTACGCTCTTATGTATGCAAATCCTGCGGCGGAGAGATAGTGGGCGATGCCAATACGGCGGCAACGTCCTGCCCGTTCTGCGGCAATCCGGTAGTCATGATGAACCAGTTCGCGGGCTTGCTCAAGCCCGACATCGTGATCCCGTTCAAGCTCGATAAGAAGGCGGCAAAGGCGGGGCTGATGAAGCACCTCAACGGAAAGAAGCTTCTGCCCAAGATTTTCAAGGATCAGAATCATATCGACGAGGTAAAGGGCGTCTATGTCCCGTTCTGGCTCTTTGACGCCGACGCCGACGCTCAGGTGCGCTACAAGGCGACCAAGGTGCGCAAATGGAGCGACAACGATTACGACTACAAGGATATCGAGTATTACCTCGTGCGCCGCGCGGGCAGCCTCGGCTTCGAGCACGTCCCCGTGGACGGTTCCTCCAAAATGCCCGACGATCTGATGGAATCCATCGAGCCGTATGATTTCGCCGACGCCGTGGAATTCCAAACGGCTTATCTGGCGGGCTATCTTGCGGATAAATACGATGTGGATGCCGAGCAGAGCATCGAAAGAGCCAACGAGCGTGTGAAAAAATCGACCGAGGCGGCGTTCGCCTCGACCGTGCAGGGGTATGACACAGTCACCGCCGAGAGCAGCAGCATTCAACTGCGCGGCGGCAAGGCGAAATACGCCCTCTACCCCGTATGGCTGCTCAACACCACCTGGAACGGCGGCAAATACACATTCGCTATGAACGGTCAGACCGGCAAATTCGTCGGTGACCTACCCGTAGACAAATCGGCGGCTACCAAGCTGACGATCGGCCTCGCGGCGGCACTGAGCGCCGCTTCATACGCCGTTGTTTGGCTGCTGCACATCATCGGATTGCTGTAAGGGAGGGCTGAAAATGAAAAAGAAAATCACCGCAATGATATTTGCACTCATTCTCTGCCTTTGCGCCGTCACTCCCGCCTTTGCGGCGAATTCCGACGGCTTTGTCGGCGAATGCAACCGCTTAAATGACGCCGCAAACCTGCTCACCGACAGCGAGGAAGCCGAGCTGCTCGCAAAGCTCGACGAGATCAGCCTGCGGCAGCAGATGGATGTGACCGTCGCCACCGTAACCAATTTGGGCAACTGCGACACCGCCGCCGAATGCGCCGATGAGGTCTATGAATTCAGCAGCTTCGGCTACGGTCAGAGCAAGGACGGTCTGATGCTCCTCATCTCGGCAGAGGAGCGCGATTGGGCGATATCCACCTGCGGCTACGGCATCACGGCGTTCACCGACGCAGGTATTGAATATATCGGCAGGCAGATGAAGTCCGACCTGTCCGACGGCAACTATGCCTCTGCTTTCAACACCTACGCCGATCTTTGCGACGAATTCATCACTCAGGCAAGGAGCGGCTCGCCCTACGACAAGGGCAGCCTCCCGCGCGAAAGCCTGTCGATAATCTGGCTGCCGATCTCGGTAGTTATCGGCGTCGTGCTGGCGCTTATCATCGTCGGCTCAATGAAGGGCAAGCTGAAGAGCGTGCATTCACAGGCGGCGGCGAACAGCTACATGAAAAAAGACAGCCTCAACGTCACCGAGAGCACCGACCTTTTCCTCTATCACAACATGACCCGCACGGAGAAGAAAAAGGAGAGCAGCTCCGAGGGCAGCAGCACCCACACCTCGTCCTCGGGCACGACTCACGGCGGCGGCAGCGGCAAATTCTGATGTCAACAAATAAATCAGGGAGAAAAGAGACATGAGCATCTTTGACAAACTGAAAAATACGGCGCTACCCGACAGTTTAATTGAAAGTTTGTTTTAATAGAAGAAGCGATTGCAGCCTTGAGCCGCAATCGCTTCTTTTGACTATTTAATTCATTTAACGAGCTTCTTCAGCGCATAGGGAATGACCATATTCGAGCCGAAGAGCTTTTTGCTGTTTGTCATGCATTTGTATTAATTTCAAAGAGTTAAATCCCCGTTGCGACGGTTCCGTCGTCGATTTCGTGATCCACCAGAATCTCGTCCTGCGTCAGCATAAAATAGCTCTGCCAGCCTGCGTCCAGCAGCTTATTGTCATCGGCATCCGCCCATGTCACGTCAACATGGTAAGTGCCGCTCTCGAGCTTGACCAAATTCCACGCATGAGACACGCCCTGCGAAACGCCGCTGACTTGAGCGCACCACAGATCGGCCTTGCGGCAAAGATATTCAAAACCTGTTGAATATCCCTGGCAAATGCACATACCCAGCTCAATCGCCCCGTAGGCGGTCGCCGCCGATTTGCCGCCGACAAGCGTATAATCGTAATTCGTTATAAGCGAGATCACCGCCGCCAGATAGCGATATTTATCATAGGTGCTGAAATCCCTCGGCATGGCCGCGACGATCAGATCGCTGTCATTCTCAAAGGTCTGCACCTCTTTTTTGACCTTCTCCCTGTCGGCGGAGCCTGCATTGGGGTCGCTCGGGAGGAAATACAGCGCGCGCAGCGCCGTCGTCATATCCCCGTCAACGACCTCTTCAATGTCGAAGTAAATCTCAAACTCAGGGTAATCTTTGCATAATGCCGACGCGGCGATGAGGACGTTATCCAAAACATCGTAGCCGTATTTTTCGGCGGAGTATTCAAACGGCTCCATATCCCTCACTTTGGGCAGCATTTCGTCATACAGAGCCTTTTGCTCGTCGCTCAGCTCGGAATAGACCGTATTGCTTTTATCATACGGATAGCTGACCTCGGAGGACCACCCGTCGACCGGGTTCTCGCGCACACATTTGATAGCGGTTTCAATGTATTCCTCAAGCTGCAACTGAGCGGCCGACTTTGTTCGAGGCTCAGTCTGAGACTCGGTTGGCGTGGGCGTTGGCGTCGGCTGTTGCTTTACGCAGCCGGACAGCAGCACGGCAGTCAAAATCACGACCGTTACGGTCAAGGTGACCACGCGTTTCCCCGCAGAAAGCAGTTTTGTTTTCTTCAGAAGCATCGTTTTTCCTCCTTCGGCAGATCCGCCGCCTTTATTATATCATTCTCTCCGTCGCCGAGCAAGAAATAATGCAAAAAATCCGCCGCAATTCTATAAAATCACGGCGGATATAATATGAATATCGAAATCCAGTTTTGTATGGGATTAATTGAAATTATGCA
>OIZV01001115.1_pt1 | contig 10147 bp, 9 predicted proteins | sample 1588681 | NCBI WGS metagenome assembly OIZV01 (sample SAMN03283281) | human gut metagenome | biome: human-associated habitat; material: feces | host: Homo sapiens | place: Peru | collected 2012
CGGCGGTGGCGGAGTTCCATGACGACCGGTCCTTTGCAGAGATCGGGCGCTGGATCCGGGGCGCGCGGCGCTACGCCATCCAGTGCTTTACCGACCGGGAGACGGTCCTGCGCCCCGGGCTCCACGCGCCGGAAAAGGAAGCGCTGCGCCGCTGGGCGGAGCTGGTCCGGCCCTATGTGGAGGAGGTCCTGCTGCGGGGTGTGGACTGAGGGCCGCGCGCACCAACAGGCTTTGACGGAGATGACAAAAAGCATCTCCGTTTTTTTGCGCGATATTTACAAGATATAGGTTTTACCGGATTTTTGCCACACAAGATATTGACGAAAGCGCCTGCGCATGGTATGATGCAGTTGGCCGCACAGACCCGTTTGAAAGGGCCGGAGCCTGACAGCATCAAAAAGCACGGCGGCCGCAGGAAATCGTCAGCTTATTAAAAATTCAAATAAATTATCGGAGGAGCAGCCATGTACCGAGTCGTAAAGCGCGACGGAAAGATCGCAGAATTTGACATCCGCAAGATCAGCGCGGCCCTGACCAAGGCGTTCGACGCCCTGCAGAAGCAGTATCACCCCAGCGTGATCGATATGCTGGCCCTGCGGGTCACCGCAGACTTTGAAAACAAGATCAAGGACGATCTCATCGCCGTGGAGGACATCCAGGACAGCGCGGAGAAGGTCCTTTCCGAGGCGGGCTATGCCGATGTGAGCAAGGCCTATATCCTTTACCGCAAGCAGCGGGAAAAGATCCGCAATGTGGGCTCCACGCTGCTGAACTATAAGGATCTGGTGGACAATTATCTGCAGATCAACGATTGGCGCGTCAAGGAAAATTCCACCGTCACCTATTCCGTCGGCGGCCTGATCCTGTCCAACTCCGGCGCGATCACGGCGAATTACTGGCTGAGCGAAATTTACGACGCGGAGATCGCACAGGCGCATCGGAATGCAGAGCTGCACCTGCACGACCTCAGCATGCTCACCGGCTACTGTGCTGGATGGAGCCTCAGGCAGCTCATCCAGGAGGGGCTTGGCGGCGTGCCGGGAAAGATCAGTTCCTCTCCGGCGTCCCACCTTTCCACGCTCTGCAACCAGATGGTGAACTTCCTCGGCATCATGCAGAATGAGTGGGCAGGCGCGCAGGCATTTTCCTCGTTTGACACCTATCTCGCGCCCTTCGTCCGCGTGGATAAACTGACGCAGCGTGAGGTCAAGCAGTGCGTGCAGTCGTTCGTCTTCGGCGTCAATACGCCGTCGCGATGGGGTACGCAGGCGCCGTTTTCCAACATCACGCTCGACTGGACGGTGCCGAAGGATATGGCAAACCTTCCTGCCATCGTCGGCGGGCAGGAGCAGCCGTTCACCTACGGCGAGTGCCAGAAGGAAATGGACATGGTGAACAAAGCCTTCATCGAGCTGATGATCGAGGGCGACGCAAACGGGCGCGGCTTCCAGTATCCCATCCCGACCTACTCCATCACCAAGGATTTCGACTGGGGCGAGACGGAAAACAACAAGCTCCTGTTCGAGATGACGGCCAAATACGGTACGCCGTATTTCTCCAACTATATCAACTCTGACATGGAGCCAAACGACGTGCGCTCGATGTGCTGCCGCCTGCGGCTTGATCTGCGGGAGCTGCGCAAAAAATCCGGCGGCTTCTTCGGCTCCGGCGAGTCGACCGGTTCGGTCGGCGTTGTGACGATCAACCTGCCGAGGATCGCGTATCTTGCCGAAGGCGAGGCGGATTTCTACCGGAGGCTCGACAGGCTGATGGACATCGCTGCGCGTTCGCTCAAGACGAAGCGCATGGTCATCACGAAGCTGATGGAGGGTGGGCTCTACCCCTATACCAGACGCTATCTCGGCACGTTTGAGAATCATTTTTCGACGATCGGCCTTGTCGGCATGAATGAGGCGGGGCTGAACGCGAAATGGCTCCGGAAAGATCTGACCCACCCGGAGACGCAGGCGTTTGCCAAAGACGTACTGAACCATATGCGGCAGCGGCTGAGCGACTATCAGGAGCAGTACGGAGATCTCTACAATCTGGAGGCTACTCCGGCAGAATCTACAGCCTACCGCCTTGCAAAGCACGACAAAATGCTCTACCCTGATATCATCACGGCGAATGAAAACGGCACGCCGTATTACACGAACTCCAGCCATCTGCCGGTCGGGTACACGGAGGATATCTTCTCCGCACTCGACGTACAGGACGAACTGCAGACGCTCTATACCTCCGGCACGGTATTCCATGCCTTTCTCGGAGAAAAGCTGCCGGACTGGAAGGCGGCGGCAAGCCTCGTTCGGAAAATCGCAGAAAATTACCGCCTGCCGTATTACACGCTGTCGCCGACCTACTCCGTCTGTAGGAACCACGGCTATCTTGCAGGAGAGCAGCCGGTCTGCCCCTTCTGCGGCGAGAAAGCAGAGGTCTACAGCCGCATCACCGGCTATTACCGCCCCGTGCAGAACTGGAACGACGGCAAGGCGCAGGAATTTAAGGATCGCAGGACATACGACATCGGCGCGTCGAAGCTGACGCACTGCGGCGTAAAGGAGCAGGCGCAGACGCCGGAGCCGCCGGCGGAGCAGCCGTGCGAAGCGGTCGAGCTGTTTGCAACAAAGACCTGCCCGAACTGCAAGCAGGCAGAGCAGCTGCTGGATGCGGCAGACATCCGCTATACGGTGCGGTTTGCAGAGGAAAACCGCGACACCGTCCGCGCCCTTGGCATCCGGCAGGCACCGACGCTGGTATCCGGCGGGCAGAAGTGGACCGGCGTGAGCGGTGTGCGGGAGTTTATTGCCGCAAAGGAGAACGCAAATGTATGAGATTTTGATCGTTGGCGGCGGCCCGGCCGGTCTGACGGCGGCAATTTATGCCGCCCGTGCCGGTAAGCATGTGGCTGTTCTGGAGAGAGGATCGACCGGCGGGCAGATCATATCCGCACCGCTGGTGGAAAACTATCCGGGCATTCCTTCGGTTTCCGGCACAGAACTTGCCCGGCAGATGACCGAACAGGCGTGCACATTCGGCGCGGAGATCGTTTATACAGAGGCGGTGGGGCTTGAGAAAACGCCGGCGGGCTTCCGGGTCCTCTGCACAGACGGCGTCCGGGAGGCAAAAGCGGTCATCCTTGCGACTGGTGCGGCGCACCGGTCACTGGGGCTTGCGGCGGAAGATGCGCTTACCGGCTGCGGCGTATCCTACTGCGCTGTCTGCGACGGCACGTTTTATGAGGGACTGGACGTTGCGGTCGTGGGCGGCGGAGATACGGCAGTTCAGGATGCACTGCTCCTGGCAAACACCTGCCGCAGCGTCACGCTGATTCACCGGCGTGACGCCTTCCGCGCAAGCCCTCATCTGGTTAGCTGTGCGGAGCGGCAGGAGAATATCCGGATCCTTCGGAACTATACGGTACAGAAGCTTCTTCGGCTTGGAGATGTCCTGCAAGGTGTAGAGCTTCTGAATCTCAAAACCGGGGAGCCGGAGCGGCTGGATATGGACGGTCTGTTCATCGCAGTCGGTCAGACCCCGCAGAGTGCTCCTTTTCAGGAAGCCGTTGCGGTAGAGAACGGGTATTATCTGGCGGGCGAGGATACAAAAACAAGCCTGCCGGGTGTCTTTGCAGCCGGAGACGGACGCAAAAAGCAGGTGCGTCAGCTCACAACCGCTGTTTCGGATGGTGCAGCAGCCGCGCTTGCGGCGTGCCGCTATCTGGAGGAGCAGGGACAGTCAGAATGATGCAGCACACGGGGCCGGAACAGCCCCCACGCGTGCGATAACAGAGAAGCTGCCGGTGTACTTCCGGCAGCTTTCAAACGCTATATTTATAGTTTTCCGCGGTATTTTTGCATGATCGCAGCAAAAAGTTCTCCATTGCTGGGCGGAGAGTAGGTGATCGCGTTTGCACCGGCGTGGATGGTCTCCAGGATCGTTTCATCGTTCGGTCCTCCGGTTGCAAGAATCGGAACGTCCGGAAACTGCGCACGGATGCGGCGCACGATTTGCGGCGTGTCTGCTGCGCCTGACACATTGAGAAAATCAGCCCCGGCCTCGATCCGGCTGCGGATGTCCATCCGGTCGGAAACGATCGTCGCAATCACAGGGATGTCGACAACCTCCTTGATGCGGGAAATGACTTCATTGGAAATCGGCGCATTGACGACGACCCCGAAAGCTCCCTGATTTTCCGCCTCAATCGCCAGCCGGACAGAGCGGTCTCCGCCTGTGATCCCACCGCCGACGCCGACAAAGACCGGTACGTCCGAGATACCGATTATCGCCTGCGAAATTGCCGGCTGTGGTGTAAAGGGATAAACGGCGATGATCGCATCGGCATTGATGTTCTTAATGATCGCCACGTCTGTTGTAAATGCAATGGATTTGATGCGCATTCCAAAAATGCGGATGCCGCTGCATTCGCGGATGCAGTGCGGCAGCCGGATGCTGTGATTCCGCAGTGTGCCGTTATAGACCGGAACGTTTCTTTTTGTCATGGCAGGCTCCTTTCTTTAAGTCGCATTGATAACCGTATTTTGTCCATTATACTGAGACAGAGTTCCGGTTTCAATAGCGATTTGTAAAATGAAGCGTGATGGGCTTTTTTTGAAGCAGGTGCAGCGCATGTAAAAGAATCCTTGCGTGACAGATTCCCATTTCTGTGGTAGGCTCAATGTGGGGGCGATAGAAATGCGTGATATTGGAAAGAACATACGGGATCTGCGGGAACGGGCGAAACTTACGCAGGATGCGCTTGCAGAGCAGCTGTGTACAACCAGGCAGACCATCTCCAATTATGAGAGGGGGAAAACGAGGCCCGATGTGGAGCAGATCCTGCGGTTGGCGGCGATTTTTGGGACAGATGCCAATGCCATTCTCTATGGGCCGCCGGGGGCGGAACGCCGGCGTGATGCAAGGCTGCGCACAGTGCTGAGCGGAATGATCTGGGGCGTTCTGCAGACCGGCTATTGGCTGCTTGACCCTGCTGCAGAGGAGCAGCATCGAGTATATCTGAATGTAATGCCGAAGGGGCTTCTGTGGCTTTTGCTTCGTCCCGTAACGCTTCTTGTGTTCGGCTGGTTCCTGATGCAGCTCATTTCGCTGGTGACTGCGCGCAAGCCGCTGAAGACAAAGCGGGCTGTCCATGTGCAGATTATTCTTATCATTCTTGCTGGGCTTTCAATCGTACTGCCATCACTGTCCTGCGTGGCGGTGACGCAGTTCCGTAAGGACGGGCTGCTGCCGGAGTGGCTGAATACCATGTTTGTTCAGATATTTGTGTATTCGTACGTCTGGGCAAAGCATACTGTCTATCTTTATCCGGTGATTGGAGCGGCATTGCGATTGCTGAATGTCCCGGCGCAGCAGAAGCCTGTTTGCAAAGATGTGTAGTTTGTGTCTGATTCCGTGGATATTCTTACACCTGAACAATTCACGATTTGACCTTGCATTTTGCTGAAAGGTGCGTATAATGATGGAGACAAAAAATGAAGAAATGAAGGAATTCCATCATGCGTACCTTATTGTCACTCTCTGTTGCAGTCCTCGCGGGTCTGCTGATGACCCGTGTTGCAAAGCCCCTGAAGCTGCCGTCGGTGACGGCATATCTGGTCGCAGGTGTTCTGATTGGACCGTATTGCCTGGGTCTGCTTGGGATTGAGGGGCTCGGCTTCCCGACGCAGGAAGACGTAGACAGTCTTTCTCTGATCTCCGAGGTCGCGCTGGGCTTCATCGCGTTCTCCATCGGCAGTGAGTTCCGCGTGTCGGAGCTCAAGCATACCGGCAAGCAGGCGTTCGTCATCGGCGTTTTGCAGGCGCTGGCCGCAACGTTCGTGGTCGATATCGCGCTCGTCGCCATCTCGCTCGCGACGGGCGGCAAGCTCTCCATCGCGCAGGCCATCACCCTTGGCGCCATCGCCACAGCGACGGCCCCGGCCGCTACGCTGATGGTCGTCCGGCAGTATAAGGCCAAGGGCCCGCTGGTCGACCTGCTGCTGCCGATCGTCGCGCTGGACGACGCGGTCGGTCTGGTGGTGTTCGCGGTGTCGTTCGGTATTGCGAAGGCGCTCAATACCGGCTCGTTCGACGTGATCTCCATTGTCGTCGATCCGCTCATCGAGATCGTCTGCTCGCTGGCGCTCGGCGCGCTCGGCGGCTGGGTGCTGACGCAGCTGGAAAAGCTGTTCAACTCCAACACGAACCGCCTGAACATGACCATCGCCTTCGTCTTCCTGACCTCGGCGCTGGCCATGGCGGAATTCAAGATCGGCCCGGTCACGATCGGCTTCTCGTCGCTTCTGACATGCATGATGCTCGGCACGCTGTTCTGCAACCTCTGCCCGCTGTCGGGTGAGATCATGGAAAAATCCGACCGGTGGACAAGCCCGCTGTTTGCGGCGTTCTTTGTCATCTCCGGCGCGGGGCTGGATCTGGGCGTGTTCAAGGACGGTATGATCGTTCTCATCGGCGTTGTGTATATTTTGACGCGCTCGCTTGGCAAGTATCTCGGCGCGCATTACTCCGCAAAGCTCATGAAATGTGAGCCGCAGATCTGCAAGTATCTCGGCATCACCCTGCTGCCGCAGGCCGGCGTCGCGCTCGGCATGTGCGTGACGGCGCGCCAGCTCGGCGCGGAGGGCGACCTCATCCGCAACATCACGCTGTTCGCCATCCTCATCTACGAGCTGGTCGGTCCGCTGCTGACCAAAATGGCCCTGCAGGCCGCCGGCGAGATCCACCCGATGGAAGACGCCGTCAAGAACCGCCGCCAGATCAATCTGGAAAAGGCGAACGCAGAAAAGAAATAAGGCAGAGCAGCAGCCAATCTCCTGCGCCGGTGCGAGTTCTGCACACGGGAGAGGCAGCAACAAAAAGTACAGAAAAATCCGGAAGAACCCTTTATAGACTGGGTTCTTCCGGATTTTCTGCTGGTTTCACCACGATTGTCAGAGTTTATGAAAAAACCTATTGTCCGACTGATTGGAAAAATAGCCAGATTTCATCTTGTCAAATATTATTCGTATGGTATCCTAATAATGAATAGTACAAAGTCTTAATATTGCAATGTACAAAAATGCTGCTTGGAAGGCGAGGTGTATGCGCGGTAAAACGGCTCCCCGGGCAGCTGGAGCCATCCAGCACAGGCAACCGCGGCAGATGGATGCACAGACAGCGGAAGCACCGAACATACGGTGTTTCCGCTGTTTGCCGAAAATCAGCAGGAATAGAAAAGCATACAGGCTCCGATTCTGCGCGCTCCATCCGGATACCGAACGTAGAAGAAGCAGCGCTGACGGAGCAATTAGGAGAGACAGAGCCGGGAAAGTCTGCCTTATCCTTTCACCGCACCGGCGGTGAAACCCTGGATGAAGCACCGCTGCAAAAACACGAAGATCACCGTGACCGGGATGGCCGCAACGATGGAGGCCGCCATCATGTAACCCCAGTTCGTCGACGCCTCGCCGAGGAACGTCATCACAAGAACGGAGGCCAGCGTCATCGAATAGAGCAGGTCGTTCCAGAACCGTACCGGCACTGTGTGCGGAAACATTGAAAATCTCTGTGCGGGGAAGCCTGAAATGCTGGAGTGAGATTCAGTTTGACAAAAAGAAAATACTATACCATGCCGCTAGACCTGTCATGGTTGAACTGGCAGGTCTGAAGGCATTTTATGGGCGGTTTCTTGACAAGAACGGCGTTTGCTGGTAAAGTGGAAATATAAATAAGACAAAGACCTAATTATAAATTTGGGAAGAGGAGGATGCAGACGATGAAGAAGAGAATCATTCGCGGATGTTTGCGGATCGCAATTCTGGCGGTCGCGGGCGGTGTGCTTGGATGGCTGAGCAGCATCCTGTTCGGTGAGCGTGCGCTCATTACAGAGCTCCCCGTTGTGGTGACCCTGGGCGCGAGCATTGGCATTTTGTCCGGTGTTGTGTTGTTCCCGGAGAAAGCATAGCTGCAGACTGCAGAGCCCCGGGGAGCAGAAGATAGGAAGCAGACAGAAGAACTGGCGCGAAACGCCGGGAAAGGAGCGGGATATGGCAATCAAGGCAATTACAACAGACAGTTTCCGGGATGATGTGTTGAAAACGAGAAAGCCGGTTCTGGTGAAGTTCTGGGCACCGTGGTGCGGGTATTGCCGCGCACTCGCACCGGCGCTGGAGTCAATTGAAAAGCAGTATGAGAATCTGCTTTCTGTGGGGCGTATCAATTTTGATACGGAAACAGCTGTGGCGCGCAGATATAACATTCATAAGCTGCCGACTCTGCTGCTGTTTATCAACGGAGCCGTGGCTGGATTCCTGATCGATCCTTCTTCTGAGAAGGAGATCGACGCATTTTTAAAGAAAATGCTCGGACTGAATGTAGGAGGTCTGTATGGCAAACATGTATGATATTGTGATCATCGGCGGCGGCCCCGGCGGGTATTCGGCTGCATTATATGCCGCGAGAGCAGGGTTGCATGTGGCTGTGATCGAGAAGCGGGCCATTGGCGGGCAGGCAATCCGAAGTGAAAATATTGAGAACTATCCGGGCTTTGATGCCGGGATCGATGGGCTGCGTCTGAGTGAAAAAATGCAGCGCGGCGCGGAGCGGTTCGGTGCAGAAATGGTGACAGATGAGGTGCGCCGCGTACATCTGATGCAGCCAGTCAAGGTGATTGAAGCGGCGAAGCAGACCTATCATGCGCCCACCGTCGTTCTGGCGACCGGTGCGCCGCCCAAAAAGCTCGGTGTGGAAGGCGAGGAGGAGATGCTGGGGCGCGGTGTTCACTATTATGCCGCTTGCCGCTCTATGATGTACAGGCGAAAAACAGTTGCGGTGATCGGAGATGGGGAGCAGGCTGCCGAGGCGGCGATGCTCCTTTCCCGTATCGCCAAGCGAGTCTGTCTGGTGCATGGGGGTGATCATATGGAGATCAGTCCGGCCTATGCGGGCAAGCTGAAAATGATGCGAAACATTGAACGCTACGCGGGAAGCGAGATCCAAGCATTTTTACATGCAAACTGGGTCTCCTGTATCCGCATTCGGGAACAGCGGGGCGGTGAACTCTGGAATCTGCCATGCGACGGCGCATTTATCTGCCTCGGCGGCGTACCGGAAACAAACCTGCTTCATGGACAGATCGCGCTGGATAAACAGGGTTACATTCTCGCCAATGAAACGACCATAACCAATCTTCCGGGTGTTTTCGCGGCTGGTGACGTTCGGACGAAGCTGCTCCGGGGCATTCTGACTGCCGCAGCAGATGGCGCGGCGGCTGCACAGCAGGCGGAGCGGTATATTGTAGAAAACATCTGATCTGAAAAGCAGGGAAGGGGCGTATCCATGAAACTTACGTTCATTGGCGCAGCGCATGAGGTGACAGGAAGCTGCACGCTTCTGGATTGCTGTGGGGGAAACTTCCTGATCGACTATGGTATGGAGCAGGGAGTCAACGTTTTTGAAAACGTGCCGCTCCCGGTATTGCCCGGACAGATCGACGCGGTATTTCTGACGCACGCGCATATTGATCATTCCGGTATGCTGCCAAAGCTGTACAAGGATGGGTTCCGGGGAAAAGTCTACGCAACACGGGCAACGGAGAATCTCTGCCGGATCATGCTGATGGATTCGGCGAACATTCAGGTGTCCGACGCAGAGTGGATGAACCGAAGGGCGGCGCGCGCCGGTCGTACCGCTGTCGATCCACTCTATACGACTGAGGACGCGGTAGGTGTGCTGCGGCTGCTTCGTCCATGCAGGTATGGAGAACGTATCAAAGCAGCAGAGGATGTGGATGTCCGGTTTACAGACGTCGGTCACCTGCTCGGCGCAGCCTGCGTGGAGCTGTGGTTGACGGAAGGCGGAGAAACAAGGAAGCTTGTCTTCAGCGGCGATGTCGGCAATACGGGCCTGCCGCTGATCGGTGCGCCTCTGACGGTGGATGAGGCGGATTATCTGGTGATCGAGTCTACCTACGGAAACCGGCTGCATGAGAAGCCCGGAGATACCATAGCAGAGCTTGCTGCTGTTTTGAAGCGGGCCTTTGACCGGGGGGGAAGCGTGATCATCCCGGCGTTTGCAGTCGGCAGAACACAGGAGCTTTTATACGCAGTCCGGGAAATCAAGCAGAAACGGCTGGTGCAGGGGCATGACGGCT
>OIZV01001116.1_pt1 | contig 10146 bp, 9 predicted proteins | sample 1588681 | NCBI WGS metagenome assembly OIZV01 (sample SAMN03283281) | human gut metagenome | biome: human-associated habitat; material: feces | host: Homo sapiens | place: Peru | collected 2012
CCGGGCGTCCTCGTCCCGGAAGCAGGGAGCGATCTGGAAATAGCGGTCAAAGCCGGAGGTCATCAGCAGCTGCTTGAACTGCTGGGGCGCCTGAGGCAGAGCGTAGAACTTGCCGGGGTGGTTCCGGGCGGGAACCAGATAGTCCCGGGCACCCTCAGGGGAGGAAGCGGTGAGGATGGGGGTGGTGATCTCCAAAAATCCCTTCTCGGTCATCAGCCGCCGCAGCTCGGCCACCACCTGACAGCGCAGGACGATGTTGGACTTCACGGCGGGGTTGCGCAGGTCGAGGAAGCGGTATTTCAGGCGGGTGTTCTCGTCGGCGTCCTTGCTCTTGTTGATCTCAAAGGGCAGCTGGTTGTGAATGCACTTGCCCAGCACCTCGATCTTCTCAGGGACGACCTCGATCTCGCCGGTGGGGAGCTTGGGGTTCTTGCTCTCACGCTCCCGGACGAGGCCTGTGACGGAGATGGTGGACTCCTTGTTGATGGGCTTGATGAGCTTCATCATCTCTTCATTTTCAATGACCACCTGCGTGGTGCCGTAGAAATCCCGCAGGACGCAGAACGCAAAATTCGCGCCCACCTCCCGGACATTCTCCAGCCAGCCAACGATGGTTACGGACTTGCCCGCGTCGGAAAGACGCAGCTCGCCGCAGTTATGGGTTCTGGATTGCATCATGGATGAAAACCTCTCTTATATCTGGTGTTTTCTGATTTAGCTGTCCTATTATCCCACAAACAACCGGAAAAGTCAATCTTTCCGGAAAGGAATTTGCACTCAGAGAAACGAAAAAGCGGTATCCCTTCATGCGCCGGGATACCGCTTCCGTATTTATCATACTTCTTCCGCTGCGATGGCTTCCAGCCATTTTTCCATGTAAACCTTCTGCACCACCGCCGCCGTGCAGCTGTAGAGCAGCCGCTTTTCGTCGGAGGAATCCTCGTCGGAGGATTCAATGGTCTCCCTGACCTCAAACTGGAACAGCAGGAGGTTTTCCAGCTCCCGGCAGAAGTAATCATAGGCTTTTTCCAGCGGATAGGTGCGCTCCTGAAGCCGCAGAAAGCAGGCCAGCGCGTCCAGGGACAGGACGTTCTTCGCTACGGCGATGAAGAAAAGATACGCCACCTGATCCCGGCTGTACTGCTTCTTCACCGGGCTGGACAGCAGCCCCCGCTTGACGTAGTTGCTGATCATGGACGCCGTGAGGGGCGTTTCCAGAATGGGGGACAGGTAGCGGCAGATATATTTGGTGGCCTGTTCCAGATACAGACCCACGTCGGGGATCTCCTGGTAACGGGGAAGACGGAAGCCCTGAACGGACTGACCGATCTGCTGTTTGATTTCCTGTTTCATCCATATCACCGGGGGTATTATACCGTAAAGCTAAGAAAAAGTCAATCTCAAAATCTTATCTTAAGATTCTCTTGACATCTTCATCGGTTGCTGATACAATAACATCGGTTCTTAAAAAACCGATAACAAGGTTTGATCGAGGGATTATTATGAAATATAAAATCGTAGCGGATTCTTCCTGCAACATCGTCTCCGGGGAGGACAGCACGTTCGCCTCCGTTCCTATGAAGATCGTGGCGGAACGGGAATATGTGGACGACGCAAATCTGGACGTGGCGCAGATGGTGGAGGATCTGAAGCAATATAAGGGAAAGTCCGGCTCCTCCTGCCCCAACGTGGGGGAGTGGCTGGAAGCCTTCGGCGATGCGGATGAGGTCTTCGGCATCACCATTTCCAAGCACCTGTCGGGCAGCTACAACGCGGCCAGACACGCTGCCGATACGTACATGGCCGAGCATCCGGAGAGAAAGGTGTTCATCTTTGATTCTCTGGCAACGGGACCGGAAATGATGATGCTGGCGCAGAAGATCCGTCAGTGCGAGGACGCGGGTGACGATTTCGAGACCACGAAGGAAAAGGTGCTGGATTATCACAACCATCTGCACACCCTGTTCTGCCTGGAATCCATGAACAACCTGGCAAGAAACGGTCGGGTGAACATCGCCGTGGCGAAGATCGCCGGAATGCTGGGCATCCGGGTGGCGGGAGAGGCCAAGGGCGGCCAGGTCGCCCCGGTGCATAAGCCCAGAGGATTGAGGAAAACCACCCAGATGCTGGTGGATATGGTAAAAGAGCGGGGCTTCCGGGACGGCGGATATATCCGCGTCGCCCACTGCTTCGCCGAGGAAGCGGCGGCGGATTTCCGGGAAGCGCTGCTGGCCGAGTTCCCCAACGCCCGCTTTATGCTGGAGCCGACGACGGCTCTGTGCAGCTACTATGCGGAGGTGGGCGGCCTGATCATCGGCTTTGAAGGCGCGTTCAATACCCACAACGACAACCGGCACTTTTAACGCAAAATACATTGACCGGCGTGGCAATTTTGCCGCGCCGGTATTTTGCGCTTTGTGGTGGAAAAATGCCCCGGGATGTGCTATAATGGAGCGCAGTCATGATTTTGGAGGTACCATATGCTGCCGGAAGCCTTTTTGGAGCGCATGAAGCGCCAACTGGGAGACGAATATGAGCGCTATCTTGACAGCCTGAACCGCCCCCGGGCGGTGGCGCTGCGGTTCAATCCCCTGAAGGGGGAAATTCCGCCGCTGCCCTTCGTGGGACAGCCGGTGCCATGGGAGCCGATGGGGTACTATTACGACCCTGACGCCCGACCCGGCCTGCACGTTTTTCATGAGGCGGGCGTCTACTACCTTCAGGAAGCCAGCGCCATGGCGCCGGTGGCGCTGCTCGACCCGAAGCCGGGGGAGCGGGTCTGCGACCTGTGCGCCGCTCCCGGCGGCAAGACCACCCAGATCGCCGGACGGATGATGGGGCGGGGCTTTTTGCTCTGCAATGAGATCAACCCCAAGCGGGCGAAAATTCTATCCCGGAACATTGAGCGTATGGCCGTTTCTAACGCACTGGTGACCAACGAGCATCCGGCTACCCTGGCGCAGCGGTTTGCCGGTTTCTTTGACCGGGTGCTGGTGGACGCGCCCTGTTCCGGAGAGGGAATGTTCCGGAAAGAGGAAGCCGCCGTCACGGACTGGAGTCAGGAGACCGTGGAGATGTGCGCCCGGCGGCAGGCGGAAATTCTGAGTTCCGCCGCGGCGCTGGTTCGCCCCGGCGGGCATCTGGTGTACTCCACCTGCACCTTTTCCCCGGAGGAGGACGAGCAGGCAGTGGCGCGGTTTTTGGCAAACCATCCCGAGTTTGTCCCGGAAACCGTGGACGCGCCGTGGTTCGAGGCCGGGGAAAACGGGAGCTTCCGCCTGTGGCCCCATAAGCTGCTGGGGGAGGGACATTTTGCCGCCGTGCTGCGTAAGATGGAAGGCAGCGAAGAAAGTACCGTGATTCCCGCCGGGGAAAAACTTCCGAAAACATGGCAGCCCTTTGCGGCCAGCCTTGGCATCCGCCTGCCCGACGGGAAGGCGGCCACCTTCGGAGACACCCTGTACTGGGCGCCGCCCGATATGCCGGACATCCGAAAGCTGAAAGTCCTCCGCCCCGGACTGGAGCTGGGGACGGTGAAAAAAGACCGCTTTGAGCCTGCCCACGCGCTGGCGCTGTGGCTGAAGACCTGCGAAAACCAACAGGATTACCCGGCGGACTCCGGGGAGATAAGCGCTTATCTCCGGGGGGACGTGGTGCCGTCCACGCAGAAGGGCTGGTGCCTCGTCTCGGCGGGCGGCTATTCCGTCGGCTGGGGAAAAGGCGACGGACGAGTGCTGAAAAATCACTATCCGAAGGGATTGCGGCGGTAAATAACGGGATTTTCAGCGGAAAATTTCCTGTGTTTCCCGGAAGTGTTCCCTCCGGCAATGGTACTTTACAAGATTCGCTATGTATGATATAATACCCTAGCCTATGTATGACGATTGACGAATCCAATCACAAGGAGAGGATATTCCTTGGCAAGATATGAAATTAACGGCGGTCATCCCCTGAACGGTACCGTCACGATCAGCGGCGCGAAGAACGCGGCCGTGGCGATCCTGCCCGCGGCTCTGCTGGTCAGCGGCAAGTGCCGGATCGAGAATGTTCCCAATATTTCCGATGTCCGGATTCTGCTGAGTATCCTCGACGGAATGGGCGCGAAGCTTGCTTCCCCGGAGCCCGGCGTGGTGGAGATCGACTGCACGGACATTCAGTGCAGCGAGCCGGATCAGCAGCTCGTCCGCAGAATGCGTGCCAGCTATTATCTGATGGGTGCGCTGCTGGGGCGGTTCGGCAGAGCTCATGTGGCGCTGCCCGGCGGCTGCAATTTTGCATCCCGCCCCATTGACCAGCATATCAAAGGCTTTCTGGCGCTGGGCGCAGACGTTGATGAGACGGAAGAATATGTCGCTCTGACCCCCGGTCAGGAGGGACTGCATGGCGGACGGATCAGTCTGGATATGGCGTCCGTGGGCGCGACCGTCAATATCATGCTGGCGGCGACCCTGCTGCCCGGTCAGACCATCATCGAAAACGCGGCGAAGGAGCCGCACATCGTGGATCTGGCCAACTTCCTGAACACCATGGGCGCGCGGATCACCGGCGCGGGCACGGATACCGTCAAGATCCGGGGCGTCAATGCCCTGCGGGGCGGCACCTACGCCATCATCCCCGACCAGATCGAGGCGGGCACCTACATGGCGGCCGTGGCGGCGGCCGGCGGCGCCGTGAAGATAAACAGCGTGATCCCCAAGCATCTTGACTGCATCTCGGCCAAGCTGCGCGAGATGGACGTGCAGGTGGAGGAGGGCGATGATTACGTCCTGGTCCGCCGCAACCGTCCGCTGCGCCGCACGGACGTCAAGACCATGCCGTATCCCGGCTTCCCGACGGATATGCAGCCGCAGATCACGACCGTGCTGTCCTGCGCGCAGGGAACGAGCGTTGTGACCGAGGGCGTGTACGACGGCAACCGCTTCAAGTATATCGCCGAGCTTATCAAGATGGGCGCGCGCATCCGCGTGGACGGGCGCGTGGCCATCGTGGAGGGCGTGGAGAGGCTGTCTGGCGCGCGCGTGCGGGCGCACGATCTGCGCGCGGGCGCGGCGATGGTCATTGCGGGACTGGCTGCGCAGGGCGAGACGCAGGTGGAGGATATCCACTTCATCGAGCGCGGCTACCAGAGCTTTGTGGAAAAGCTCACGGCGCTTGGCGCGGACATCGCGTGCGTTCCGGTCGAGGAAAGCGAGCCGCAGACGGCGGCGAACGCCGGCTGACGGATGCGGCTGAGCCTGTTTGCCAGCGGCTCGGGCGGAAACTGCGCGCTTGTGAGCTTCGGCCGCTGCCGGCTGCTTCTGGACGCCGGGATATCGGCCCGCGCGATCCGCGGCGCGCTGGCGGACGCGGGAACGTCGCCGGCGGAGCTGGACGGCATACTTATCACACATGAACATTCTGACCACGTTTCGGGTCTGTCCGTGCTGCTCAAGCGCGACCCGGTTCCGGTCTACGCCCCCGGGACGGTGGCTTCGCATTTGAGCTGGGCCTATCCCGGGGTCGAAGCATTTCTGCGGCGGGTCGAGCCGGAGACGGCGCTTGAGCTCGGCGGCGCGCGCATCGTCTGCTTTCCGACGCCGCACGACACGCCCCAGAGCGTCGGCTGGCGCATCGAAACGCCGGAGGGGACGCTTGCCTTCGCCACGGACACCGGCCATGTGACGGACACGATGCGGCGCTATCTCCGCGGGGCGGACGCCGCTGCTATCGAGGCCAACCATGACGAACGGATGCTGCGCGAGGGGCCGTACCCGGTCTATCTCAAGCGGCGCATCCTGTCGGAAAACGGCCATCTGTCCAACGCCGACTGCGCCGTTCTGGCGCGGGAGCTGGCGGATTCGGGTGTGCGGCGGATCGTGCTGGCGCATCTGAGCCGGGAGAACAACCGGCCGGAGGCGGCGCGCGAGGCGGTGATTTCCGCGCTCGCGGGAACGCAGACGGAGCTTTTTGTCGCCCCGGCGCGGGAGCGGATGGATATCGAGGTGCAGCCATGCTTCGTATAAGCGTGATCTGTCAGGGCCGGCTGAAGGAAAAATATTATGCCGACGCCTGCGCAGAATATCTCAAGCGTCTTTCCGCCTACGGCGCGGCGGAGGTCGTCGAGCTGCCCGAGGAATCGGACGTCGCGGCCCGGATCCCCAAGGGCGCGTATGTGATCGCCATGGCGGTCGAGGGGGAAAAGCTTTCGAGCGAGGCGCTGGCCGCGCGGCTGGAAAAGCTGGCGCTGGCCGGGCGGAGCCGGCTATGCTTTCTCATCGGCGGCAGCGAGGGGCTGGCGGAGGACGTCAAGCGCGGCGCCGATATGCGCCTGTCCATGTCGGATATGACCTTCCCGCACCATCTGGCGCGGGTGATGGTCCTGGAACAGATATACCGCGCGTGCACCATCCGCGCGGGAGCGAAATATCATAAATGAAACGGGAGCGTGCAGAACAATGAACGGCTGGGCACTTCATGAATACGGGGCGGCGTATGAAAGCTGGCCCCGGGACGAAAAGGGAGAAACGGTTCGTCCGGCGCTGCTGCAAAGCTGCTCGCCGCTGGATATGCAGGCGGAGATGCTGCAGGGTCTGCTGCGGGCCTACGGGATCCCGAGCATAAGCGTGGCCCCGGGCGACGGGGCGTTCGGCGAGCTGATCCTCGGCATGAGCGGCACGGGCGTGGATATCCTTGTGCCGGAAACGATGCTGGACGACGCAAAAGCACTTCTGGAGGCGGACAATGAAGATCAACCCATGGATGAGTGAATACACCCGCTGGCTCGACAGCCCCTCGCTGTCGGAGGACGAGTGGAAGGAGCTCGACACCATACGCGGCGACGAGGAGGAGATACGCAGCCGCTTCCGCGGGCCGCTGGAATTCGGGACGGCAGGCCTGCGCGGCATTATGGGCGCGGGCATCGGCCGGATGAACGTGCATGTGATCCGCTGGGCGACGCAGGCGTTTGCGCAGCTGATCGTCCGCGAGGGCGACGAGGCGCGCCGCCGCGGCGTGTGCATCGATTTCGACTGCCGCAACCACAGCGAGGAATTCGCGCGCGAGGCGGCCTGCGTATGCGCGGCCAACGGCGTGCATGTGAGGCTGTTCGACGCGCTGCGGCCGACGCCGGAGCTGTCGTTCGCCGTTTTGCATTACGGCGCCACGGCCGGCATCAACGTCACGGCCAGCCACAATCCGAAGGAATACAACGGCTATAAGGTCTACTGGTCGGACGGCGCGCAGCTTCCCCCGCAGCACGCGGCGGACGTGGCACAGACGATGAGCCGTATCGACCTGTTCAGCGACGTGAAAAGCATGGACTTTGAAACGGCGTGTGAAAAGGGACTGATCGAGCGGATCGGCGAGGAGACCGACCGCGCGTTCATGACCCGCGTCATGGCGCAGGCGATCGACCGGGCGGCGGTCTCGGCGGCGGCGGATAAGCTGAGTATCGTTTACACGCCGTTCCACGGCTGCGGCTATAAGCTGGTGCCGGAGGCGCTGCGCCGGATGGGGCTGAAAAATATCTATCCCGTGCCGGAGCAGATGGTCATCGACGGGAATTTCCCGACGGTGGAAAGCCCGAATCCGGAGAATCCGGAGGGCTTCTATCTGGCCGCCGCGCTGGCGAAGGAGAAAAACGCCTCGCTCATCATCGGCACCGACCCCGACTGCGACCGCGTGGGCGTGATGGCCCGCGGCGCGGACGGCGAATACCACACCATCACGGGCAACCAGATGGGCGCGCTTCTGATGGATTACATCATCGGGGCCCGCCGGCGCACCGGCCGTATGCCCGAAAAGCCCGCCATGATCTCCACCATCGTGTCCACGGGGCTGGCGCGGCGCATCTGCGAGGTCAACCATATCCATTACGACGAGACCTTCACCGGCTTTAAGTTCATGGCCGAAAAACTGGCCGAGTACAGGCGCGACGGCTCCTATGAATACCTGATGGCCTTCGAGGAAAGCTACGGCTACATGATGGGCGATTATGTGCGCGACAAGGACGGCGTGACCGCCTCGATGATGATCGCGGAAATGGCCGCGTATTACGACGGCCGCGGCATGACGCTGCTGGACGCCGTGCAGGAGCTGTATGAAAAATACGGCTTTTACACGGAGCGGACCGTGAACCTCTTTATGGAGGGCGTGGACGGGCCGGAGCGCATGGCGGCGCTGATGAACCGCCTGCGCGGCAGCACGCCGGCCTGGATCGCCGGGCTGCGCGTCGTCCGCATGCGCGACTATCGCAGCGGCACGGTCGTGGTGCCGGGACTGGGCACGGTGGGCAACACGGAGATATCCGGCTCGAACGTGCTGTATTTTGAGCTGGAGGACGGTACGGCGTTTATCGTCCGGCCCTCCGGCACGGAACCGAAGATCAAGATCTATGTGCTCGCGCGCGGCGACGACACGGCGGCGTGCACGGCGACGGCGGAGGCCTGCCGGGCCTATGCCGAAAGTCTCGGAAAGGAGAATCCGATATGAAAAAGTTTTTATCGTTTGCGCTGATCCTGGCGCTGGCCCTGACGCTCGGCGTGCCGTCGCTGGCGGTGGACGCGGGCGAGGCCCGCACCGTCGTGGGTGCGGATCTGACGCAGAGCCAGATCGACGAGGTCTACAGGACCTTCGGCATCGCCCGCGGCGACGTTAAGGAGCTGACGGTCACGAACGCGGAGGAGCGCGATTACCTGGAGGGAATCGTCTCCGAATCGGTCATCGGCACGCGCTCGATCTCCTGCATCTACATCAAGGTGCTCGCGGCCGGCTCGGGGCTTACGGTGCGCAGCTCGAACATAAGCTGGTGCACCAACGAGATGTATCAGGCGGCCATGCTCACCGCCGGCATCACCGACGCGGAGGTCACGGTCACGGCGCCGTTTGCCGTCAGCGGTACGGCGGCGCTTACCGGCGTGTACAAGGCCTACGAGGACATCACGGGCAAAACGCTCGAAATGCAAAACAAGGAGACCGCCGCCGAGGAGCTCGTCATCACGGCGGAGCTGGCCGACGCGACGGACAGTGCGGCCGCGCTGTCCATCATCAACGAGCTCAAGCTCATTCTCGACGAGATATCCGGCATGACGGACGAGCAGCTGCACGACGAGATCGTCCGCATCGCCGCCTCCTACGGCTACACGCTGACGGAGGAGGAGATAGCCCGGATCATCTCCCTGTGCCGCAGCATGCAGGGGCTGAGCGTGGACGAGCTGCAAAGCCGCATTTCCAGCTTCCAGGACACGGTGGAGAAGCTGTCCGGCGCGGTGGAGAGCGTGTCGGGCTTTGGCGCGAAGGTCGCGGCGTTCTTCAATTCCATCGCGGAATTTTTCGCAAAGCTGTTCGGCAAGGGCTGAACGGAGACGGCCCGGGGAAAACGTTTTTTGCCCCGGCCGAATATGCCAGATGCTCCCCGGACGGAACGGCCGCCGGGGGGCGTCTGTGAGTTTCAGGTAGTTTTGAAGAAACAGAACGGAGAGAACATGACACATCAGGAATACTACGATTCAAAGCTTATCACCCTCGACGAGGCGCTCGATCTGATCCATTCCGGCGACTGCATCGCCTCCGGCCACTACGGCGACGAGACGTGCAGCGTTTTCCGCCGACTGCACACCATTGCCGACCGCGTGGAAAACGTGACCGTGTGGCTGAACAACCCGCAGGAGGATTATCCCTTCCTGTCCATGCCCGAGCTCAACGGAAAGATCGACGTGCTCACGGCCTTCTACGCCGCGCCGCACCGCCGCATCCACGACATGCACCGCGTCAGCTACGCGCCGAACCACCTGCACTATCTGGCCCGCTGCATGTCCGACGTCAAGCGGCCGAACATATTCTTCGTGACCGTCACGCCGATGGACAAAAACGGCCTGGTTTTGTGCTCGTGCTGCCTGCAGTATGAGCTGGAGCTGATGAAGGGCGCGGCCACCGTCGTGTTCCAGGTCAACCGCAATCTGCCGCACACGGTCGGCCAGGTCCAGATCCCCATCGAGGCCGCCGACTATATCATCGAGGAGACGGACGATCCCATCGTCTACGCGCCGGAATACCCCGTCACGGACACGGAGCGCGCGCTGGCGAAGAACATCGCCTCGCTCGTGTCCGACGGCGACTGCCTCCAGTTCGGCATCGGCAGCCTGCCCGGCGCCGTGGCGGACGCGCTCG
>OIZV01001117.1_pt1 | contig 10142 bp, 9 predicted proteins | sample 1588681 | NCBI WGS metagenome assembly OIZV01 (sample SAMN03283281) | human gut metagenome | biome: human-associated habitat; material: feces | host: Homo sapiens | place: Peru | collected 2012
GCGTTGAAGGCGCGGCGGATCAGCCCGCCGCCGTAAAACTGCGCGAGCATGGGAAAGGCTCTCTCGCCGGCCACGACCTCGGTTTCGGGCCAGCGGGCGAGAAACTGCGCCAGACTGGACGAATGGTCCGGCTCGACGTGGTGCAGGACGAGATAGTCCGGCTGCCGGCCGGCCAGCGCGGTCTCCAGCTTTTCCAGCCATTCGCCGGCAAAGCGCCCGTCCACCGTGTCGAGCACGGCGTTTTTTTCGTCGAGCAGAAGAAAGGAATTGTAGGCCATGCCGTCCGGGACGGCAAACTGGCCCTCGAACAGATCGGTCTCGTGGTCGTTGACGCCGATATAGCGGATGCTTTCTGTGATCGTCATGTCATGGTTCCTCCCGCGTGTATTTTTTCAAAATGTTCGTCCCGCGCCGTCAGGACACCCCGCCGTCCGGCTGCACGCACGCGCGCAGCACGTCCAGAAACAGCCGAACGCTGGGGTTGTGTCCGTCGGGACGCCAGGCGGCGATGTAGCTGCGGCTGGTGTCCATATCCGTGATGGGCACGACGTCCACGGAATTGGCGAACAGCACCGACGGCAGCGCCGACGGCATGATCGAAACGCCCAGCCCCGCGCTCACGGCCAGCAGCACGGATTCCAGCTTGTCGTAGCGGTTCATGATGCTCGGCACAAAGCCATGCGCGGCGCAGATGGCCATGATCTTGCGGTACAGGTCGGTGTTGCACGGCTCCTGGGATAAAATGAAGCGCTCGTGCTCCAGCGCCCGGAAATCCAGCGGCTGCTGCGCCAGCGGGTGCCCCTTCGGTACGACGAGCGCCAGCGAGTCCTTGTGCGTCGTCATCGAGTCCCAGCCGCCGCCCGGCGGGAGCATATCCTGCTGGAGAAGATGGACGTCGTAGCGGCTTTCGTGCATGGCGGCGGTCTGTCCGGCGGCGGTCTGGAAGGCCACGTCCACGATCACGTCCGGATGGCGGGAGAAAAACGAGTCGAGCGCCCGCGTGAGCATGCTCGAGCAGGTCGTCAGCGCCGAAATGTAAAGATGGCCGGCCGCGCCCTCGCGGAAGTGGCCGACGAGCAGCTCCGCCGACTGCGCCGTGCTGAGGATGTCGAGCGCGTAGGGCAGAAGCGCCGCGCCCTCCTCCGTAAGCGAGACCTGGCGGCTGCTGCGCGAGAAAAGCGTCACGCCGAGACTGCGCTCGAGCTGGCCGATCTCGCGGCTGACGGACGACTGCGAGACGCCGAGCTGGCGCGCCGTCTGGCGGAAGTTGAGAATGTTGGCCAGCGTGACAAAGCAGCTGAGCTGGGATATCTCCATGCCGGTCGCCTCCTTGCCCCTCATTTTACGGACTTGTGATGAAAAAGTCAATTCGTTTTGCGTTGATTGATTCAAAATACGAATCACTGTAATCGAAAAACAGAATTTATCTATTGACAAGGCCCGGAGCCGATGCAATAATGAATGTGAACACGTTTATAATAAAGGAAAAGGGGGCGCGCGGTGGAGCGAAAGGATACGGCGCGGCAGCGGGACAGAGTCGAGCTCGCGCCGCTGGAAAAGGACGGCGCCAAGCTGCTGGAATGTGTGGACGGCGGCGGCATGGGCGCGGTGCTGTCCGGGGATGAGCTGATGTATGTGTTTCTGTACCGCGGGCAGTATCAGTGCTTCATCCATAAGCTCGACGCGCCGGAGGGCCGGCACAAGAGCTTCGCGCCCGACGAGCGCAACCGGGCGATGCTGAAGAATCTCGACTCGGCGGCCGACGCGCTTTTTCAGATCCATTTCGGAAAAGAGATGGACCCGATGGGCGTGATGGAGGCGGCGGAGCGCGGCATCTGCCAGTATCTCGACAGTATCGGCAAGCTGCCGGCGGAGGACGTGGACTTCATGGCGGCTTATGAACAGGAAGGAGACAAAGCATGAAAACCTATCGCTTTCTGGTCCGCAGCACCAGACGCGGCTTTACGGAGTGGGCCAGCGTCCGCGAGGACGGCGTTGAGGTCCGGCGCATCGACCGCGACGTCTGGCAGGAAACGGTGCGCCAGTTCCGCGAGCGCGTGGGGGCCGAGCTTGAGGCCGAGGGCTACGCGCCGGAAGAGCATCAGTACACGCTCTGAGGAAAGGAGAGACGCGCATGGAATACATATCGGTTCTGATCCAGCACCACGCCGGGCCGACCGGCGATGTGCTGATCGCCAAAAATGAAAAGGGCGTCTGGGAATTTCCCAACGGCCGCATCCGCACGAACGAAAGTGACGAGGCGGCTGTGACGCGCGTGTGCCGGGAGGAGCTGGGCATGACCGTCACGCCCGGCCGGCTCGAGATGCTGGGGCATCACTACCCCGAGGACGGCACGGTCGAGCACATCGTCTGCGGCAACATCACCCACAACACCCACACGAAATGCGACTGGCACAAGTACTACGGCGCGGTGGACACCTGGCAGACGGAGCCGTCGGCCGGCCGGTACACCGAGTTTGCCTGGGTGCATCCGTCGGAGCTGGGACGCTATGAATTTGCCGGCGACGACCGGGATTTCATGGCCAAATACGACCCATGGATCAACGGCCGGCCCATTCCCGACCGGCGGATGTACGGAAGGGAGGCGCTATGAAAAAATACGTTTTTGAAGCGCTCAAGAAGCAGCTGGAAAAGCCCACCGAGCCGAAATACGTTTTCTGCACGACGGCCCGGTCCATCGTCCTCGCCGAAACGGAGGAGGAGGCGCGGCTTCTGGCGGAGCGCGATATGCGGAAAATGTACCGCGGCTCCGGCGTGGCGCTGGGCGAAGCACGCTGCGTGTCGGCGGACGAGCTACCCGAGGACTGGAATTACGGCTACGGCGACGGGCGCCGGGCCGGCAGCGACGACGACAAGGCCGGGCTGATCGCCCGGTATGTGATCCGATAAGGGGGCGGCAGCGATGGATCTTGAGAAAAAATACCTTCTGCATCTGCCGGAGGGCAACGTGATCATGCGCCGGGAGGAGATATTCGCGCGCGTAAAGGATATCCTGAAGGATCATCCCAGCGAGCACATCAACGCCTTCCGCATCTGGTACGAGGATTTCGAGGGCTGCGGCATGCCCGGCTCGGACGTTTACGACTGCATCGTCGAGTGCATCCGCTCGATGCCGGACGACTGGAAGGACATCGGCCCCATGCGCTCCGAGCGCTACGGCGTGATCGATCCGACGTTTCTGAACCTGCACTACGCCGAGCGGCGCAAGAGAGCCGACGCGCCCGGCGGCCCCGTGGAGATGCTGCAGCACCAGTTCCACATGGGCCGGCACTATCAGGGGCCGGACGGCCGCGTGTTCTGGATCCCGGTGATCGAGGATTTCGACATGCGCGGCTTTGAGCGCGTGGACGGCAAGTACGTCGGAACGATGGTCGAGATCGATCCGCGTTCGGACTACGCCCGCCGGATGGTCGAAGTGAAGTAAGGGGAGGACGAGTATGAACGACAATATCTCCATGCGCTCCGTGTCGAAGGACGAGCGCATCACACACAGCGTATGCGTCGGCGGGCCGATGACGCTGCACACCTACAACGGCGTGATCCGCCGCGTGCGCCCCATCGTGCTGACGGACGACGACCCCGCCGCGTGGGTCATCAAGGCCCGCGGCAAGCAATTCACTCCCCAGCGCAAGACCACGATGAGCCTGCTGGGCTACTGCGAGCGGGACAAGACCTACGCCTACGACCGGCTGAAATATCCCATGATCCGCGAGGATTTTGTGGAAACGCCGGACGGCAAGAACCGCAACACCGAAAACCGCGGCAAATCCGGCTACCGCCGCGCCTCCTGGGACGAGGCGCTCAGCCTCGTCGCGCGCGAGATCAAGCGCCTGCAGAAGACCTACGGCAAGGAGACAATCACGGCCTGCACCTCGTCCCACCATTCCTGGGGTCTTGTGGGCTATAAGATCTCGCTGTTCAAGCGCTTTTTCTCCATGATGGGCTACACCCGCATCGCGGACAACCCCGACTCCTGGGAGGGCTTCCACTGGGGCACGCCGCACTCCTACGGCTACTACTGGCGTCTCGGCGGCCCGGAGCCGTATGATATGCTGGAGATGGCCATGCAGAACGCGGAGACCATCATCTGCTGGTCCACCGACCCCGACACCAGCCGCGGCGGCTATTCCGCGCAGGAATCCGCGCTGTGGCGCTGGTGGATGAAGGAGTCCGGCATCCAGTTCATCTACATCGACCCGTTCAACAACTACACCTCCGTCAAGCACGCCGACAAATGGATCGGCCCGCGTATGGGCACGGACTCCGCCATTCTGGAGGCCATCGCCTATGTGTGGATCACGGAGGATCTGTACGACAAGGAATACGTGGCGCAGCACGGCCACCGCTTTGAGGAATTCAAGGCGCATATCCTCGGCCTCGGCCCCGACGGCACGGCCAAGACCCCGCACTGGGCGTCGGAGCTGTCGCTCGTGCCGGCCATGGATATCAAGGCCATCGCCCGCCGCTGGGCCAATTCCGTCACGACGGGCGGCTCGGGCATGCGCGGCGGCTTCGGCGGCGCCTGCCGCCACTCCAACGGCACGGAATACGCCCGCCTGATGACGCTGCTGTTCGCCATGCAGGGCATGGGCAAGCCCGGCCGCGCCTTCTGGTCGCCGGCCTGCGGCGGCCCGATGAACTACAACTTCTGGTTCGGCGGCTATTCCGACCCCCTGTCGTCCATCGCCAACGCCCCCGTGTGCGACAATCCGCCGGTCAACTCCGTGGAACAGGTGCTTTACCGGCCGAATCTGCCCGACGCCATTCTGGACGGCCACTATGAGTGGTACGGCGAGGGCTTCTGCGGCGGCGGCGTCGATCTGGAGTTCACGCGCCACGTCTATCCCATGCCGGGCTACAACAAGGTGCACTGCTTCTGGCGCTACGGCGGCTCCTTCTTCGGCACCATGCTCGACACGAACAAGTGGGCCAAGATGTACAAGAGCCCGGAGCTGGAATTCGTCATCAACCAGGACATCTACATGACGCCCGAAACGCGCCATGCGGACGTGATCCTGCCCGCGTGCTCGAATCTGGAGCGCGTGGACATCGGCGAGGTGGGCAACTCCGGCAACGGCGGCTACTGCTCCCACTCCCAGACGGGCAACTCCTGGCAGGTCATCGTCTATCAGGACAAGGCCATCGAGCCGATGTGGGATTCCCGCTCCGACTTCTGGATCTTCTCGCAAGTCGCGGCCCGGCTCGGCTGGGGCGAGGCGTTCACCGAGGGGCGCGACGAGGAGCAGTGGGCCAAGCGCTTCTGGCAGTTCTCCGATCTGCCCAAGCACATCAGCTGGGAGGATTTCAAGAAAAAGGGCTATTATATCCCGCCCGTCTCCTATCACGAGGAGGACAAGGATCCCGAAACGGGCCTGTATGAAAACTGGGACCGCTATCCCGGCTTCCAGTGGTTTGCGGAAAACCGCCCCTGCGACACGATGAACCACAAGGTGTTCCAGGAGGAGTGCAAGCTGGGCACCTTCTCGGGCAAGTTCGAGTTCGTGTCCGAGTCGCTGGCCTACTGGGCGCCGGATGACGAGGCGCGCCGCCCCATCCCGAAATATCAGGATTCGTGGGAGGGCTTCAAATCCCTGTCGGCGGACAAATTCCCCTTCGGCCTGATCTCCCCGCACCCGCGCTTTGACTATCACACCCATTACCAGCAGCACGCCAAGTGGCTTTGGGAGATCCCGAAAAACCGCGTCATTATCAACGGCAACCCCTATCTCATCTGCCACATCAATGTGAAGCTGGCCGAGCAGAAGGGCATCAAGGACGGCGACGTCGTGCGCATCTTCAACGACCGCGGAAGCTGTCTGATGGTCGCCCGGGTGACGCGGCGCATCAACTACGAGACGATCCACGCCTACACGTCCTCCGGCATCTATAATCCCATCGACTACGGCGTGGTCATGAGCACGGACAAGGGCGGTAGCATCAACGTTCTTGTTCCCGGCCGCCTGATCGGCGACTATGTGCCGGCCATGGCGCCGTACAGCTGCAACATCGACATCGAAAAGAGCGAGGCGGACCCGAACTTCGGCCAGGGCTTCGAGCACATTCTCGACGCGGTGGACAAGCAGCAGCTGGAGACCGAACGACCCATCCGCACCTCCATGCAGGCCGATATGCTCTTCGGCGAGCGGGAGCAGTGGCTGCGCGGGCAGCTGGAAAACAAGGAGGCTGACTGATATGTGGAAAAAGCCGATGAAAAAACCGGGCATTGCCATCAATTCGGCCCGCTGCATGGCGTGCTACGCCTGCTTCATGGCCTGCAAGGACGAGCACTGCGGCTGGGACACGGCGCTGTCGAAGTCTGAGCCGGAGCTCGGCCAGTACTGGATGAACATCGTGGAGTGGGAACGCGGCGACAACGAGCGGCGCATCAAGACCGCCACCGTCCCGACGCCCTGCTCCCACTGCGACAAGCCTGCCTGCATGGCCGCGGCGAAGGACGGCGCGGTCTACAAGCGTCCGGACGGCATCGTGATCATCGACCCGGAAAAATCGAAGGGCCAGAAGCAGATCGCGGACGCCTGCCCCGTGGGCGCCGTGTACTGGAACGAGCAGGAGCAGATCCCGCAGAAATGCACGATGTGCGCGGAGCTTCTGGACGATCCGGACTACCCCGGCTTTGAGCCGCGCTGCGTGGAGGCCTGCCCCAACCAGGCGCTGGTGTTCGGCGATCTGGCCGACCCCGACTCCGAGATCAGCCGCCTTATCGCGGCCAACAAGGTCACGCAGCTGGAGTGTCTGGGCGACATGGGCTCAAGCGTGGTGCATCTGAACATCCCGAGCGCCTTCCTGGCCGGTACGGTCGCCTATCCGAAGGAGCTGGAGGAGGTCTGCATCGGCGCGAAGGTCGTTATAACCTGCCCGGAGACCGGTGAGCGGCACGAGGTGGAGACGAACTGGGCCGGCGATTACGAGTTTGAAGACCTGCCCAAGGGAAAAAGCTGGACCGTGGAGATAAGCTTCCCCGGCTTCAAGCCCGCCGTTTATACCGACGAACGCACCGACCACGACCACTACGTCGGGATCACCTATCTGGAAAAAGAATAAATACCGTGCTATAATAAACAGGTATGCCCTCAAAAAGGCATACCTGTTATTTTTTTCGGGATCGGAGCGTGGAGGATGAAAGACAGGACAAAGGATTTTCTATGGCTGTGGACGCGGCGCCTGCTGGTGTATTTCGCGGGGCTGTTCATCATGGCGATCGGCGTGGTATTTTCGGTGCGGTCGGCGCTGGGCGTCAGCCCGGTGACCTGCCTGGCCAACGTGCTCAGCCAGATCACGGCGGCCGATCTCGGCCTGTGCACGACGCTGAGCTACTGCTTTTACATTCTCGTGGAGGCGCTGCTGCTGCGGCGGGATTTCAAGCCGAAAATGCTGCTGCAGATCCTGGCCTCGACGTTTTTCGGCGTGCTGGTCTCGCTGGCCGCGCGGCTGTTTTCGTTCTTGCCGGCGCCGCAGAACTACGCAGCGCGGCTGGCGTATCTGCTGGCGTCGATCCCCATGGTGGCGTTCGGCGTGATGCTGTATCTGGCGCCGAACATCCTGCCCACGCCGGGCGAGGGGCTGTCGCTGGCGGTGTCGAAGAAGACCGGCAAGCCCGTGGCGAGCTGCAAGATCATCACGGACTGCTGCATGGTGGCGCTGTCGGCCGCCGTTTCGCTGGCGTATTTCCACGGCTTTGTCGGCGTGCGCGAGGGCACGGTCATCTCCGCGCTGCTGGTGGGCTTTGTGATGAAACGCATGATGCGCGTGTGCAACGGCTTTCTGCTGCGCTTTGTCGAGCGCGACACGAAGCTTGAGCGCGCCATTGCCGCCGGCGGCTACGACATCGACCGCAGCGGCAAGCCGAAGCTGCTCATCTCCGTCAGCCGCGAGTTCGGCTCCGGCGGCTACGAGATCGCGCAGAAGCTGGCCGAACGGCTCGGCATCACGTTTTACGACCGCCAGCTCGAGGAGGTGGAGGCGAAGGAGAGCGGCGTGCCCATCTCCTTTATCCGCGAGCACGAAAACCGCATGCGGCACAATCTGGTCTACGATTTCATCACCGCCGGCTACGCCATGTACAACGAGGATCTGCCGCCGATGGAAAAGCTGTTCGCGGCGCAGACGCGCATCCTGCGCCGGATCGCCGCCGGCGACGAGTCCTGTGTCATCATGGGGCGCTGCTCGGATTATATCCTGTATGAGGACCCCAACAGCTTCCGCGTGTTCATCCATGCGCCGACATGGACACGCGCGGCGAAGATCGCGGCGGACAACGGCATCTCTCTCGAGCAGGCGAAGGCCGACATGGAGCGCACCGACACGGGCCGCGCCCGGCACTACGAGTTTTTCACCGGCCGGGAATGGGGCAACACGAAGTATTACAATCTCGCCGTGGACAGCTCGGTCTACGGCCCGGACGGGAGCGTGGAGCTGATCGAAAACGCCGTGCGCCTGTGGTGCGCCGCGCGCGGCTACCAGCTGCCGGGAAAGAACGGCTGAAAGGAACAGAAATGGAAAGAGACCCGCTCCTTGGAGCGGGTCTCTCTGCATATTGCGGGGAATCAGTCGGCCAGTTCGATGTTGGCGAAATCGGTGTTGACCGTGGAGATATAGTGGATGTTCTTGACGGTCTCGGTGTTGAAGCAGGCCTTGTAGTAGATTTCCGTAATGGGGCAGGTGATATAGTTGTCGTGGAAGTAGGCCTGGATCTCCTTGTAGATTTCGGCGCGCTCGGCGTCGTCAACGGTGTTTTCGCCCTTGACGATCAGAGCCTGCAGATCGGGATCGCTCTGGCGGACGATCTGCTGGAAGATGCCGGCGTCGGTGAAGACGGTGTAGATCTGCTTGGGGTCGCGGGTGATGTTGGCGCCGGTGATCTTGAACCAGCTGAAGTCGGTGCCGCCGACCTCAAAGTAGCTGGCCAGCATGGTGTTGAGCTCCTCGACGTCCAGCGTGAAGTTGATGCCGATCTTGCTCAGGTAGGCCTGAACGATCTCGGCGGTCTCCGGCTGAAGGTCGCCGTTGGTGGTGACGAACTTGAGGTTCAGGGGGTTGTCCAGACCGTAGCCGGCCTCTTCCATGAGCTGCAGGGCAAGCTCCGGATCGTAGGTGTACGGCTCCTGCTCGACATAGTAGCGGCAGGTCTTGGACAGGGAGGAAGTGGCGGGGTCGCCCAGGGAGCCGAAGGCGCCGATGGCGGTGGACTGGATGTCGATGGCGTGGCAGATGGCTTCGCGGACGCGGATGTCGAGCAGAGCCTCGTTGTCGTCGGACATGATGAGCTGAAGGACGTCGTTGCCGGGGATCAGAACGGCCTCGCAGTTTTCAACGGCACCGCTGGCGGCCATGTCGTAGTCGGTGGTGTTCAGACCCAGGCAGATGTCCAGGTTGCCGGACTCGAAGTCGATGAACATGGCGGTGGCGTCGGTGTAGTAGTTGACGATGATCTCGTCGGGCTCGGGATCGTAGTTGGCGCTGTTCCAGTAATCGTCGCGCTTTTCATATTTAATGGAGCTGTAAAGCGTGCACTCGGTCATGTCATAGGGGCCGGAGTGGGGCACCTCGCTGGTCATCCAGATGGGGTCGGTCGGGTCGTGCTCTTCGCAGAAGTCCTTGCTCTGGATGGGCCAGGTCAGCCAGTAGATGCCGGGGCCGACGGGGTAGAGGTACTTGAGAGTGATGGTCAGGCCGTCGTCGGAAACGGTGCTGTTTTCAAAGTCGTAGCAGACATAGTAGGTCATGCTGGTGTGGCCGTTGTCCACATAGCGCTGCGCGCTGTAGAGGACGTCCCAGCCGTCAAGCTGCGTGCCGTCGGAGAAATAGATGTCGTCGCGGATCTTGAGGACCAGCGTGGTGTCGTCTTCGTAATGGTATTCCTCAACGATGCGGGTCTGCAGCTCGTCGTTGCCGTCAAAGTAGAACAGGCTGTCGAAGCAGAGCCGATCCAGGCCGGGCGCGTACTGAACGCTGCCGCTGGGGGAGGAGGTGTCGTAGCTGCCGGTGGGGTCGCCGTCTGCGTCGCCGATGCGGATGACGTGATAGGCGTCTTCCTCGGCTGCGTCGCCGGAGTTGCCGGCCTCGGTGGTGCCGGCGGTCTTGCCTTCAGCCGGGGCGTTCCC
>OIZV01001124.1_pt1 | contig 10116 bp, 10 predicted proteins | sample 1588681 | NCBI WGS metagenome assembly OIZV01 (sample SAMN03283281) | human gut metagenome | biome: human-associated habitat; material: feces | host: Homo sapiens | place: Peru | collected 2012
ATATACGATAGAGGGAATACCTGTTAACGTTTCTGCTGTTACTCGGATAACCTTTACTAATTTATTCCCCTTCTTTGCATACTCTACTAAATAGATTGCTGAGCCGATTCCAAATGGAACAGCCAGTAACAGGGAAATGCCTGCCATAATTACAGTATTAATTGCTGCCGGAACTACCGAACAGTTTTCTGAAGTATATGTCCAGGAAAATAAATCTGCATTAATATATGGGATACCATTTACTAAAATATACAAAATTAAAAATACAAGTGCTGCAATTGTTGCGACTGCGGATAAAACGACGAGCAACATAACAAGAAAAGAACCTGGTGTCCTTTTATATGACTTTAATCTGTCACTTAATGTCAGATGGTTCATAGGAGCTTCGTTCATCATAGCGCTTGGTTTTGCTACCTGCTGAATATTTTCCATTTTATTTTCATTATAATTTATAAAAAACAACTGTTGCTGATTTGATAATATTTTATTTTTATATTTATTTTCTATCTCTTCATATGAAAGCTTTCTTTGTTCGAACCACTTATATATAAATTCTTGACTACACCATTTATACATTAATTCATAATTTTCTTTTTTATCAGTAAATTCAATTAAATCTATTTTGTCCATCTTATCACCAACTTTCATATACAATTATATCATGAAAATATAATATGATTTTATATATACTGAACTTAGTCTATGTTAATACTATTCGGTAAATTCGCTTTTTTTAATTTTAATACCTACTACACCATATTGTTTTTGCTTTTCTACAGAATAATATTCTTCCATATCTTTAGGATTTGCTATTTCATAAGAATCATATCCTATTAATGTTTTGTCTAAGTTTTTATATAGTTCTTCAAAAGATGAAAAATAATATAAGTTTTCAATTTTAACCAACAACTTTTCATTGTTAGTTATATTAGTAAATTCTATAAAATCATTTATTTTTAATAGTTGTCTTTTTTCATCATTTAATCTCAATTCTATCGTTTTTGTTCCTTTTTTTATTTTTTCAAATGGTTTATTATTTAATTTCATCTCATATTTCATATTTTTTACATCCTTTCATTATTTTTTATATATTTTAACTAAAGATAATATTTTTACTTAAATATTATCTTTAAAAATACTTTTTTACCTTTTTGTAAGATTAATGAATTGTCTTTTAAATCTTTATCAGAAATTATTTGTTCTACTGAACTAATTTTTTTCTGATTAAGTGATATACCATTTTGTTCTATTAGCCTTCTTGATTCTGATTTAGATGTTACTAATCCAGATTCAACAAGTAAATTTATAATGTTAATATTTAATAAGGTTTTAGATAATTCTATACTTGGCATATTTTCGGATATCCCTTTGTTACTAAATAATTCTTCTGCTGTTTTTTGGGCCTTTAAAGCCTCTTCTTCGCCATGAACTAATTTAGTTACTTCAAATGCCAATAATTTTTTAGCTTTTCTAATATCTTTTTTACATAATTCTTTAATTTCAGATATTTCCATTCTTGTAAAAAATGATAAGCTTCTTTCTACATCCTCATCAAATGAATTAATCCATGCTTGAAAAAAGTCAAATGGTGTAGTTTTATCTCTTGATACCCATAAAGTACCAGTCGCCGTTTTTCCCATTTTTTCGCCATCTGCTTTAATTAATAAAGGGCATGTCCATCCAAATAATGGATTTGTTTTTTTGCCTTCATTAAATCCTATTTTACGAGATAAATCTACTCCTGCTAAAATATTAGCCCATTGATCTGAACCACCAATTTGAAGTCTGCATCCAAATTCTTTATTTAAATGAACGAAATCAAATGCTTGCATTAACATGTATCCCATCTCTAGGAATGTTAATCCACCGTTTTCTAATCTTTTTTTGTAGCAATCAGCCGCAAGCATATTATTAACATTGAAATGAACTCCAATATCTCTCATAAAATCTACATATGTCTTATCGCAAATCCAATCTGCATTATCTACGATAATTGCTGGATTATCTCCATCAGTTCTTACAAATCTTTTTACTAATTCTTTTACTTCTTTTTTATTATGAATAACTTCTTCTTTTGACAGCATTTTTCTCATATCACTTTTTCCTGTTGGATCTCCAATTAAAGCAGTAGCACCACCTATTAATATGATTCCGTGATGTCCAAAATCTTGTAACCATCTAAACATTGTTAATGCGAAAAAGTGTCCTATATGTAAACTGTCTGCTGTAGGATCAATTCCTAAGTAGAAAGTCATAGGTTTCCCATTAACCAAATCAATAATTTCTCGTTCATGTGTAAGGTCTTTAACATAACCTCTTTCTTTTAAAATATCAAATAATTTCTTTTCCATTTTTATTTCCTCCTAAATAATTTGTATAGTTAATTAAATTACAATTATCAAAGTAATAATAATAATCACTATCCATACAAATCACCTCCTTAAAAATAAAAAAGAGCAAAACATCCATAAAGGACGAATTGCTCGTGGTACCACCTTTGTTTGTAATAATAGTTTATTACCTCTTATTGATAACGGATACTATCCGACTTAAAATCTTCACTTATAATTCATTACTTTAATTTTATTTGTTTCCACCAAACACAAACTCTCTATAAATTATATTAAAATAATTACTTTGAATGAATCGTTTTTTAATTAACTAAGGTCATTATACTATATTTTATTTACTTTTGTAAATATATGATATTAAATTTGTTATTTTGTATCTATGATATTTTTATTTTTTAAATTGTTATATTTTTTCAAAATAATATACATTTTCTAGTAATTGTAAATTTTCAAAAATTCTTGTTTTAATAAATTTTCCACCTATATGCTTATAAAAATTATTTGATGGATTACCTTCCAAACAACCAATAACCATTTTATCAAAATTCATTAACTTTAATTCTTTAATTCCTGCTTCAATTAATTTTTTACCAAAACCATATCCTTTATATTTATTAATAATATATAAAGCATATATCTCACCACAGTTATCATATTCAGTAACATTAGCTTCCCCAACCTTTATAAATCCTACAACTTCATTATTAATTTCTAAAACATATTGATGATTTTCTTTTTTTACTGTATCATCAATTAATTGTTCAACTTTGTTTATTCTTCTTTTTATTCTTAATAATCAATATAATAACTATCGGTGATAAAAAGATGCATACTGTTATTATGGTCGCTAACATATCTATTATAGTAGAAACAATAGCAGGATAATCAGTAATAATTATTTCATATATATTTTCATTATCATCTTCATCTAAAACTATTAATTTTATCTTGTCATTTTCTTTCAATGATTCTAGTTTTGTAATCTCTTTTTCGTTTAAATATATTTTTAGTTTTGCCTTTGCATCACTTAACTCGTATGAATAGTCTAGGGATGTTTCATTCTTTAATTTAGTTATGGTAGCTTTGTTGTTTTCAAATTCAACTTCACTAGATCCTAATACAAATTTTTTAATTGTAGCAGTTCCCTTACCTTTAGTTTTATTAATTGTTAAAGTATAATTCTTTTTATCTCCATTTTCGGCAGTAACAACTATATTAATTGTATTTTCACCCAGTGATAATTCTTTATTTTCAAATTCAACTTTCGCTTTTGAATCATTTGCTTCTATCTTAATGTCAACATGTTTTTTTTCTGTTTTAAAATTCATATTATCAGAAACAGTTATTTGTTCATCATCTATAGATACTTCTTTTATAGAATTATCTTTGCTTTTTTCTATAACCACTTCTTTTTGGCTGTTATTTTGTGTATTATTGTTTGAATAATTATTACCATAATTGCTACTTGTCCCACCGTTTCCGGAACTGTTCGATGAAGAGTTGCTGCTACCATCCGTTGCTCCAGCAGTCCCCTCATTTTTGTTATATCCAGGACATGGATCATTATAAATTGCTTCTCCATCAGCATAATAATTATTTCCATTTGTCACCGCCACATGCCAATGAGTTCCGCCATGACCATCACTGTGCATTCCATATGTGACACCATTTGGACAAGTTTTTATAGAATTTTTTCTTAAACCACCACCTGTTGCATTTACTGTAAGTGGTAAAAGTACTAACATACAAATTCCTAATGTTAAAATTCTTTTCATTCTTACACCTCTTATAATAATTATAACATAAATTATTGGTATAATTTTGATTATTACAACTTTTGAATAATAAATTACAATTTAGATAAGTTTTAGATAAGTTTTGTATCCAATTCGAAATCATTATCTCAATATGCGTTTTGCCATTATTTTATAAGGCCTTACAACATTTCTAAAGAGCATCTAAGACAAAAGACATACCTATAATTACCTAAATATTGTAAGTGGCAAAAAGCTCGTAAACCCCTTATTTTACGGGGCTTGCGAGTTGTTTTCCATGGCACTGCTTATATTTCTTTCCGCTTCCACAAGGTAAAATATTAAAACAACCAAGTAATTTTTTCCTTTTAAAATGGCATTTTTTATTTTAAATCTATAATTTTTTATTGAAATATTGCAAGTTTTTATTCAACAACTTATCTAATAATTTATCTAAAAAAATGCAAAATATTGCATTTTTATTTCATTGTTTTATGATTATCAATTGCATAGCATTTATCTAATTCTGATAATTCAAAGTCAATTAAAGATTTAAGTTTTGTTACACTCTCATAATCACCAGCTTTGGCACTTTCTACTAAACCACCAAAATCAAAAAATAATTTTTTTTCTAATCTTTCTTCTCTTGGTGCATTCACCAAATTTTCAAATCCACTACCATCAATATGTTTTGCACATATCTCTTTAGTCATTACAATGCCTTCTTTAAAATCCCCTCTACATAAATCATGATATGCTTCCATTTCTTCTGCTGATGCAAATCCTAATTTAGCAGCAATTAATTCTTTATCGTCCATACAAATCACCTCCTTATAGTATTATAACATATTTATTAAATTTTAAGGCTGTTTAGTAAAAAAACTTATCTAAACGCCTTTTTGGTGTAAAATTACCTAAAAATTGTAAGTAGCAAAAAGCTCGTAAACCCCTTATTTTATCGGGGGTTGCGAGCTTATTTACCACAACATTGCTTATATTTTTTCCCACTTCCACATGGACACCATTTAAAACAACCAAGGAAATTTTCACTTGAAAATTTGGCTTTCTTACTCATAAATTTTAATAACTTACTCGCAAATTGTAAAAAAGTGATGTCTAAATTTCTGACAATGCAGTTTAAACTTATCTAATAACTTATCTAAAAAATTGATTTAATACTACATAGTTCTAGGTTTGTTTTCAGTATACATTTGATCCATATATTGATTATTGGCTTCTTCTAATGCTTCTCTTGAATAGTAATCTCTTCCATCTTTTCCAATATATGCCAAATTTTTTTCATCAACCATTTGTTGATATAATCTTCTTATTTCAGGTTGTAAAGTTCTCTTTTGAACTATATGTATAGCACTTTCAACAGCACCACTTATTAAATCAATATTTTTTGAAATTAAATCTGTTGTTTCACCTTCTTCACGAGTGAACTCACCCACTTTTTTTAAGTATTCAATTATTTGACCTTTTGTATAGCCCTGAATTACTAATTCAAAAATTCTTTTTCCCATAGCATCTACCATACTTGTAACTAATATTTCATAATCTTTTTGATTCATTTTCTCTCCTCCAACTATATTATATCATAATCATCCGATTTATAGTTAAAATCGTTTAAAAAACTTATCTAAACGCCTTTTTTGAGGTAAAATTACCTAAAAATTGTAAGTAGCCAAAAGCTCGCAAGCCTTTTATTCATAAGGCTTTGCAAGCTTATTTTCCACAACATTGTTTATATTTGCGTCCTGAGCCACATGGACATGGATCATTTCTGCCTATTTTTTCTTTTTTTACTTTAGTATGAACTTTAGCAGTTTCATCACTTCTGTTAGTACCAGTTGGTTTTACAACTTGTTTTCTTTCAACATTTTGTCTTATTTCTGCTCTTAAAAGATATAATGTTATATACTTATCAATATTTTCTAACATCTTTTCATACAAATCATAACCTTCCATCGTATAAGCACGAAGTGGATTATCTTGTGCATATTGTCTTAAAACAATACCCTCCATTAAATGTGACATCGTAGTTATTTGTTCCATCCAATATTTATCAATAACATTTAAACTTATTACTTTTTCAAATTCATTAGTTATCTCAATTGGTAAATCTTTTATTTTATTTTCGTATTCACTTACTACTTTATCACTTAATAATGAAATTATTTCATCAACATTTTTACCTTCAAGTTCTTTTTCTTTTACCTTATTTCTTAATAAATTATTATTAATGTAATCTATAATATCTTTTTTATCTTCCTCTTTTAGATTATCTTTTTCATCAAGGTGAGATTCAACAATATCAACAACATGATTTTTCATACTTTCTAGTACATCTTCATGTACGCTTTCTTTATCTAATATTTCATTTCTTTTATTATAAATACTTTCTCTTTGTGTACTTACAACATTATCATAATCTAAAATATGTTTTCTATTATCAAAATTATTTCCTTCAACTCTTTTTTGTGCTGATTCAACAGATTTACTAAACATCTTACTTCTTATAGCCATTTCATCTTGCATACCAGTTGATTCCATAATCATTTTAATTCTATCAGAACCAAACCTTCTCATAAGATCATCATCCATAGCTATATAAAATTGAGAATATCCCGGATCTCCTTGACGTCCACTTCTACCACGAAGTTGGTTATCAATTCTTCTTGATTCATGTCTTTCTGTACCAAGTACACAAAGTCCTCCAAGTTCTTTTACTCCTTCTCCTAATTTAATATCTGTTCCACGACCTGCCATATTAGTTGCAATTGTAACTGCACCTTTTTCTCCAGCTTTTGCTATTATTTCAGCTTCACGAGCATGATTTTTAGCATTTAATATTTCATGTGGAATACCTTTTTTACGAAGTAAAGTTCCTATTTCTTCACTCGTTTCAATAGCTATTGTTCCCACTAAAACTGGTTGTCCTTTTTTATGACGTTCTTCTATTTCTTTTACAATAGCATTATACTTAGCATTTTTATTAGCATAAATAAGATCTGGCATATCAATTCTTTGAACTGGTCTATTAGTAGGAATAGTAATTACATACATATTATATATATTTCTAAATTCTTCTTCTTCTGTTTTTGCAGTACCTGTCATACCACTTAATTTTTTATACATTCTAAATAAATTTTGAAATGTTATTGTAGCAAGTGTTTTTGTTTCTTGTTCAATTGCTACACCCTCTTTAGCCTCGATAGCTTGATGTAACCCTTCTGAGAATGCTCTTCCTGGCATCAATCTACCAGTAAATTGATCTACGATTATAATTTCACCATTTTGAACTACATAATCAACATCATTTTTCATAGAATAATTTGCATGCAATGCTTGATTTATAAAATGAACTAAACTAGTATTATCCATATCATATAAATTACTAATATGATAATAATTTTCAGCAAGTTTTACACCTTCATCAGTAAGATTTACTTTTTTTGTTTTTTCATCAATTATATAATCTTTTTCCTTTTTTAATGTTTTTACAAATCTATCTGCTTCGATATATAAATTTTTATTTTCTAAAGTACCTCCTGAAATAATCAAAGGAGTTCTTGCTTCATCTATTAATACAGAATCAACTTCATCTACAATAGCAAAATTAAGTGGGCGTTGTACTCTATCTTCTTTTCTAATAGCCATATTATCTCTTAAATAATCAAAACCAACTTCATTATTTGTTGTGTATAAAATATCACAAGCATATTGTTCTTGTTTTTCTTTTGGGGATAACTCCCTTAAATTTAATCCTACAGTTAAACCTAAAAATCTATGAATTTCTCCCATCCAATTACTATCACGAGTTGACAAGTATTCATTAACTGTAATTATATGAACCCCATTTCCTTCAAGAGCATTTAAATACGCAGGCATAACTGATGTTAATGTTTTACCTTCACCTGTTTTCATTTCTGCTATATTACCATAATGAATCGCTAAACCACCCAATAATTGAACTTTATATGGTCTTTCACCAATTACTCTTGCACAAGCTTCTCTAGCTGTTGCAAAAGCTTCAACTTTAATATCTTCTAAAGTTTCACCATTTTTAAGTCTTTCTTTAAACTCTACAGTTTTGTGTTTTAATTCTTCATCACTTAATTTTTTATATTCTTCTTCTAAAGCATCAATTTCTTCTACAATTTTTTCAAACCTTTTTAATTCTTTATATTCATGATCAAATACTTTAAGTATACCCATATACATCCTCCTTCATAAATACCTATAAATATATTTTATCACATAATTATATAAAAACAAAAAATAAATTCTATTTTTTGTTCTTATTTTTAATATTTTTTAATCCTAAATACTTAGGTATTTCTTTTATATTAGGAAAATCCTTTAAAGATACTGCTTTATCTATATATGTTATTATCCAACTTTCTTTATATTTTGGAAGTTTTACTTTATTAAACAAAGAAAGGGGAAACATATGAACAAGTATTGCATTTTCTACTCTTTCATTCATAAGATTATTAAAATAAGTATTACTATTAATAAGTGCTTCATATGGATGTATAAATGCATGTAATGTTGAAAATTTCTTTTTTTTCTTTAAATTTTCACTATATTTTTTATCTAAATTATCTAAATCTTTACTATATTGCCAAGCATGAGTATAAAAATCATGTAAAAGTCCTGCAATGGCACAAACTTTATAATCAGCATGATGCTTTTTAGCATATTTATAAGCAAAAATTGACACTAAAAGAGAGTGCGTATATAAACTTTGCTTTTCATGATGTTTAAAATACACTCTTTTTTTAAACTCTTCATTATTTAATATATCCTTAACTATTTCGTACCACGAATTAAATTCATCTTCATTTGTAAAATAGGATTTAAAATTATCATAATTTTCATTCATTATAAATTAAATCTAAAATGACAAATATCTCCATCTTGCATTAAATACTCTTTACCTTCAATTCTAAATTTGCCATTTTCTTTCACTTTAAGTTCTGAACCTGCTTCGATTAAATCTTGATAACTAATTACTTCTGCTTTTATAAATCCTTTTTCAAAATCACTATGAATAATTCCAGCACATTCTTTAGCGTTCATTCCATCTTTATAAGTCCATGCTTTAACTTCTTTAGGTCCACATGTAAAATATGTTTTTAATCCAAGTAAATTATATGATTCTTCGATTAATTTATCTAAACCGCTTTTTTCAATACCTAATTCGTTTAACATTTCTTCCTTATCACTATCTTCAAGTTCTGCAAGTTCACTTTCTATTTTAGCAGAAACCACAATTACTTTCGAATTTTCACCTTTAGCATATTCTTTTAATTTTTTTACATAATCATTTTCTAATTTTATTTCATTTTCACTTATATTAGCTAAATAAATATGAGGTTTTAATGTTAAAAAGTTAAATCCTTTTATAGCAAACATTTCATCTTTTGTAAAATCTACCAATCTTAATGGAATATCCTTTTCTAAAGCTTCTTTGGCCTTAGTAAGAGCATTATATTCTAAAACAGTTTCTTTTTCTTTCGTTGTTTCTGCTTTTTTCTTTATTTTATCTATTCTATTATTTATTATTTCTAAATCTGCTAGGGCTAATTCTAAATTAATTACTTCAACATCTCTTATAGGATCAACACTTCCATCAACGTGTGTTATTTCTTTATCATCAAAACATCTTACTACTTCTACAATAGCGTCAACTTCACGAATATGAGATAAAAATTTATTTCCAAGGCCTTCACCTAAAGATGCCCCTTTTACTATTCCTGCGATATCAACAAATTCAAAAGTTGCAGGTTTTAATTCTTCAGGAATATATATTTCTTCAAGATGTCCTAATCTTTCATCTGGAACTGTTACTATTCCTACATTTGGTTCAATGGTAGCAAAAGGATAATTTGCTACTAAAATATTTTTCTTTGTAATGGCATTAAATAAAGTGGACTTTCCAACATTTGGAAGTCCCACAATACCAGCTTTTAAACTCATAAATCTTCCTCCTTATTATAAAC
>OIZV01001125.1_pt1 | contig 10109 bp, 13 predicted proteins | sample 1588681 | NCBI WGS metagenome assembly OIZV01 (sample SAMN03283281) | human gut metagenome | biome: human-associated habitat; material: feces | host: Homo sapiens | place: Peru | collected 2012
AAAGTAGAAAAACAGGCGTTAAGTTAAATTTAATGATCTAGTAGCAACATTTTTCTTAAATTGAGCGAAAAACTTAAAAGATACATTGTGGACAACGGTGGATTAGTTGCGTGCTAATTCCGGTCTGAAGTCTACGGAATATGCTGAACCGATTCTCGGTTTAATTTTTCTGCGTTTTGCGGATGTAAAGTATAGCAAGTTTGAAGCAGAAATTCATGCTGAATACGGGAAAACAAAGGGTACTCGTATAGAGCGTCCGATTTATGAAATTGCAATCGAAAAATGTGGCTTCTATCTGCCAGATGAGACCAGATATGATTGACTTCTATCTCGTCCGGAAAGGAAGACCTTGCCAAAAGAGTAAAAGAAGCAATGGAAGCGGACGAGAAATATACTGCTGAATTGGATACAAGGTATAGGTAAAATTAAAAAGTACGCCCTTGCGGTGTAAAAGCGAGGGAGCATTTGCTTACGATAGATTTATTCACATCTGTGATGTATAATTTATAGGAATGGGAAATTTGGACTTGATGGAGTACATTATGAAACGATTATATTTAATTGGCGGAACAATGGGCATCGGAAAAACAACCGTATGTCAACAACTAAAATTAGAGTTACCTAACAGCGTTTTCCTGGATGGAGATTGGTGCTGGGATGCAGACCCTTTCCAAATAACAGATGAAACCAAGGCTATGGTAATGGATAATATTTGTCACTTGCTTAATAACTTCCTACGTTGCTCAGCATATGAAAATGTAATATTCTGTTGGGTAATGCACGAACAGATTATTATTGATTCGATTACAGAAAAATTAGAAGTATCAGGGTGTGATGTGAAGGCACTCTCTCTTATTGCTGACGAAAATAATCTTCGGGAAAGATTAACTCAGGATATTATAAAAGGGATTCGCAGAGAGGATGTTATTGATAGAAGTATAGAAAGAATACCGTTATATCAACAACTCAACACAATAAAAATAGAAACGAGCAACAAAACAATTTCAACCATTGTCGCAGAAATAAAGGAACTATAAAACCGACATCACTCCTAACGAAAAAAAATGGCTCCCCACCACCCATCAAAGGTAGTGAGGAGTCTCGCTTTATGCCCTTATGCAGTTATTTCACCTCCATGCTTGAAAGTGAACCGCACATCGCCCCTGGTGTAGACCGTTACGAAGTCAACAAGTCCGCACCAAAGGTTTATATCGAATTTCTCCACCAAGCCGTCCTGTGCCGCCAAGGTTTCCAGGAAGGCTTTTATTTTTGCCTGCCGTGCCTACTTATCACTGATGGCTACGGTGACCTCATCGTACCGAGCGGATAGCCCATCGTAGCGTTTTTGGTATTCGACCTGGTCGAGGGCAATATGGGCGTTTTCGTAAAAGAACTTATGCATCAGATCTGAAATCACAGCCAGTTCTTCCTCAAGGGTGGCGGATTCGGCTTCCAGTCCACTTGTATCGAGCGCCGGAAGCACTGCCCCGGTGACCGCATCAATAACCTCAGCCTTCTGGGAAATAAGCTGATTAACCGCTGAAATGAACAGGTCTTGAAGTTCCTCGTCCGTGAAGTGCGGTGTAGTGCATTTTTCTTCGCAGTCGAATTTGTGATTGCAGCGCCAGATAGTTCTACGGTATTTATCGGTAGAGTTCTAGATTTTTAAGCCGTATCAGTGTCCACAGTGACCGTAGCAGATTTTGCCGGAGAAAAGGTGTACACCGCTGTGTCTGCCTTTACTGCTGCTGCGCCGAGCCAGTTCCTGCTGAACTCCTGATATGCACGGTAATATATTTATCATCCAAACTGAAGACAAACTTTCCGAGCGTAGACATAGTACACAACCTAAAAAGTTACTTCCAGCCAACTCCATCGTGGTTAGCTGTATTAGTACTGCTGGTGTTGTAGCTATCAACGCAGATTCTGCTCATACAAATCAGCAGATTAATTCGATTGTTCTGAATAATCCACAGGTGCTGGAATGGTTGTATCATACCTGTAAATCACTGAAAGAGACTATTGAATTGTTTAGTGCTACAGGTGCTACAATGACAAATCTGAGCAAAGGTAGGTTTGAAAACTGCCCGAAACTGAAAAACTGAAGGTAATTGATCCTGGTGAAATGATTGAATTTGATGTATCATTATAAAGTATCACCCTTATTTGACGAAATCAAATCTCTTATGTATCAAAATCAGAATCTTGCCACACAGCGTGATATGTTGTTACCTCGCCTGATGAGTGGCAAATTGGAGGTGTAATTATGGGAACGCTAAAGATAAAATTTCCTCATAATGAGGAATATGAATTTGAATCAGGAAAGCCAATCGTATTGTTAGGTGCTAATGGTGCTGGAAAAACGAGATTCAGTATCAAAGTCGAAGAATTAAATGATCCTACTTTTAATAATTGGAATGCTCAAGAATTGATACCAATACATAGAATTTCTGCACAAAAATCATTGTCTATTCAAGATAGTATTTTTATTTTAGACAATGAGAGTTCAAAGCGTAGCCTCTTCTGGGGTGATCCAAACGAATATGCTACTAAAGCAGGAAATCGTTTTGGATCAAATCCGGCTACATTCCTATTAGATGATTTCAATAAAGCATTGTCTTTATTGTTTTCGGAAGAAAATAGAGAGTTGCAGTCAGCTCATCAAAAAGATAAGCAAGCAATAAAAGAAAATTTGAAGCGTCCTGAACCGATTACAACCGTTGTTGAAAAAGCTACCGAGATATGGAATGAATTACTCCCACATAGAAAGATTGATTTAACGGGAAATGGTGTTCATGTAAATTTTGAAAGCCAACGATACCACGGAAAAGAAATGAGCGATGGGGAGCGTGTCATGCTGTACATGATTTGTCAAGTTTTAGTGCAGCGTCCCAATACGCTGCTAATTATTGACGAACCGGAGCTTCATATTCATAAATCCATTGTTGATAAATTATGGACACGTTTGGAAGCGGAAAGAAACGACTGCGTGTTTATGTATATTACTCATGATTTGAATTTTGCTTTATCAAGAAATGAATCTAAAATTCTTTGGATAAAGAGTTATAGCGGAACTGACTGGGAATATGAGTTCTTAGATAGCAGTGACTACGAGGATCTTCCGGAAACTCTCTTGTATGAAATAATTGGCACTCGTCAAAAGATTCTTTTTGTTGAGGGAACTAAAAATAGCTATGACCATTACCTTTACCAAGAAATTTATAAGGATAAAGGGTATCATGTTATTCCTTGTGGTGGTTGCCAAGAGGTTATTCGACTGGTTAAAGCAAAGCGCACCTATGAAAAATTAAACACAATAAATGTCTATGGAATTGTAGATCGTGATTTCAGGACAGAAAGCGAAATATCAGCGTTACAAGCTGATGGAATTTATTGCCTTAGTGTTGCTGAAGTGGAAAACTTATTTGTGGTGCCAGAATTGCTTGATATTATGGAAACTGCATTGGCATGCGACCCTGGCGCAGCTCAGCAAGCTAAAGATTTTATTGGTAGCCTATTCTCACAAAATAAAGATAACCAAGTTGCACTTGCTTTGACACAGGAAATGAAGCATCAGCTATCTTTGTTTGAGTTGGGTAAACAAAAGTTGACCCCAAAAGAGATTAAAGATAAGATTGATTTGATGTATTCGGAACAGAATATTACTGCATTTCTTGCTAAAAAGCAGGCAATTTTCGATGCGGCGGATACGACTGAAGAAATACTTGCTGTCTTTAATTTCAAGGACATGTCGAAAAAGGTCGGAGAAAAATTCGGTATTAAAGGCCGTGATTATCCGCAGAGAGTATTAAACTGCCTACGCAGTAAACGTAGTGAAAAAAACGTTATTTTGCAAGCTGTAGGTAAATACACACCTGATCTTCCATAAAAGCGGGAGGTGATTGTATGCCGAAAATCATAACAGGCAAGTGAATGTGTCTGTCTTTACATTGACTAACTGTATGTATGTCTGGCACTCGAAAAAGACAATCAATTTTTCATTTGAAATCAATTGTCTTTTCTATGTCATATTCAATTTTTTAATTAAATACATCTCATTCCTTTTACTTTACACATTTATTCATTTACGCTAAGTTTAAGAAAAATGTTGCTACTAGATCATCAGATTTAGCTTAAAATCAGATTTTCTACTTCATAAGAAACTGGAAAAGTAAACATTCAAGAGAAATGGCATCTATGATTCTTAGAATGATTGTGGATACAGAAGTCTTCCATATCAAAATGGTATGAGTTATGCCTATGCTCATTTCAATTAAGGAAGCAGATTACGAGTATTGTTATGGAATTTTTTTGAATAAGTTAACTAAAGCAACAATTTACTTAAAAAGAGCGTTCATTTATATATTTTTAACACAAAAATACAATGAAATGATTAACAAGCAAGAAGACGATGAATAGCTAAAAGCATTTATTGGATTTATTTTTTCTAATAGATGCTTTCATTTTTTCTATATTATATTGGTTTCTTTTGCTGAAGAGGCACAAACTCAAGTTTTAACTGCATACCCATCCCAGCTGCTAAACGTTTAACCATTTCTAAGCTAGGATTCCTAGTGCCATTTTCAATTCTACTAATATCTGCTTGAGTAATACCTGTCGCTTCAGAAAGATCTTTTTGAGTCATATTCAAACCTTTTCTAGCTTCAATCATTGCATTGATAATATCGTATTCAGGTTCAAGTGCATCATACTCTGCTTTTAATTCAGGATCTTTTAATAATTGTTTTTTATAATCACTATAGTTAACCATGCTTATGTCTCCTTTCATAATCTTCTTTATATTTTGTTGCAATTGCAATTTCGCTTTGAGGTGTTTTCTGAGTTTTCTTTACAAATCCATTTGTGATAATTGCTTTATTACCAGCAAAGAAGAAATAAAATACTCTTGTTATATCTGAGCCTTGTTTAGTTCTTAATTCAAAAATACCATTACTTATAGCTTTTGAATATGGAACCCTTAAATCATTACCATGTTCCTCAAGTAAATCGATTGTTCGAAGTACCTTAGCTGCCATTTTCTTATCAAGTGAAGAAATAAATTCAGCAACAGGACAATCTCCATTCTCCTTGCTATATAATTAAATACATATACTCATCAGTTCCCTCTTTCATTTTCATTATATGTCGTATACAACATATTTGCACTGCATTTATATTAAAATTCATTTTGAATACCCACATTCCACAGGTGATTATCAAAATAAGAAATGATAGTTTCAATTTTCTTGGCTTTTATGTGTAAAAATGATTTCAATAATTGGATTGACCTGTTGATTATGGGTAATTAAAGGATTTTTTTAGTTAGTTTAAAATTGACTTTTGAAAATGTGAATATTGGATTGAATTTAGGCATGACGAAAAGAACTTCAACCTGGTCCAGACTGATGGGAAAGTGGTCTGGAAATTCTTCACGGCGGGTGACCTGCGCTGACGCCACCAACAGAGTCACAAGAGATTGTGTAAGAAATATGAAAAAAGATAAAACAAGACCTCCACCCATGTGTCAACCGGTAGAGATCTTGTCCTTTATTTATGGCGATACAAGTTTTAAACCGAACAGGTCCTTTTAGATAAAGGTCATAAAAAGAGGCAGCCAGTTTTAGCCACCTCTTGGTGTGAAAATTGCTTTGCTTGGTCAGGTTTTCGCAGAAGCGCATGAGAATGGTTTTATTTACAAGCGCAGTCCCTTGATGTCCTTGATTCGGGACAGGATGATATTGCAGCTACAGCTGACCACACCGGGCAGCGGGTCGATGACTGTGCGGATCAAGTCCTCCATCTCTTCGCTGGAAGCCGCCACCGCATGGACATGTAGCTTGTTTTTCCCGGTCACGCGGTAGATCTGCGTGACGGTTTCGTCCTGTCGCAAGATCTCAGTCACCTTGGTCAGGGTATCCGGCAACGTCTCGATTTCAAAATAGCAGGATACGGCACCGCTGATCTTTTGCGGATTGATGATTGTCGTGTACTCCTCGATGACGCCTCGCTTCTCCAGGGCCTGGATACGTGCTTTGACCGCCACCCGGGAGATACCAATCTTCTGACCGATGTCAGAATAGGAGATGCGGGCGTTTTCAATCAAAAGCCGGATAATCTCCTGATCCAGCTTGTCCAGTCCCTCTAGAAACATCGTTTTGTCACCTCTTTGTATCATTACGTTTTTATTATTATAAAAGGCTTCAGTCATTTTGTAAATATAAGGATTCAGTCATATTTTAAATATAAGATTGAAGAACGATAAATATAAGAATATAATTATTACAAAACGTAAGATACAACTTTCAAATAGAAGGAAAAGATATGAACAAACTAACAAAAAGAAAAGACATAAACAGAGATTTAACCAAGGGACCGGTTATGCACTCCATGCTGTGCTTTGCCATCCCTATTATTCTGGGCGACCTGCTCCAGCAATGCTATAACGTGGCTGACACCCTGATCGTCGACCAGTTTCTTGGCAAAAACGCCCTAGCTGCCGTAGGCTCCTCCTTTACCCTAATGACCTTTCTGACCTCTATTCTGCTGGGACTGTGCATGGGTAGCGGAGCGGTTTTTTCCATCCGCTTCGGTCAGCGAGATGAAAAGGCACTGCAGGAAAACGTCTACGCGTCCTTCGCACTCATTGCCGTATTGGTGCTCCTGCTCAATGGGATCGCATTTGCCTGTTTGGATGGGCTCAAGGTCTTTCTGCGGGTACCGGAAGCGGTCTGGATCATGATGCGGGAATACCTGGCAGTTGTTTTTTGCGGCATCGTCGCCACCTTTCTGTACAATTATTTTGCCTCCTTCCTGCGAGCGGTGGGCAACTCCGTCGTGCCGCTAGTATTTCTGGCAATCTCTGCTGGCTTGAATATCGCGCTGGATTTCTGGTTTGTGCTGGGATTGGACCGAGATGTTGCCGGGGCGGCTGAAGCGACAGTCATCGCCCAGTACATTTCCGGAATCGGAATCGCTGCCTACACGCTGATAAAACATCCACAACTCCGCCCCACACAGGGCCGCTTTCACGTCCGCTGGAGCCGTGTGCGGGAGATCGCCGGTTTTTCCATCCTGACCTGTGTACAGCAGTCCGTCATGAACCTAGGTATCCTCCTGGTACAGGGGCTGGTCAACAGCTTTGGCCCCACAATCATGGCGGCCTTTGCGGCGGCGGTGAAGATCGACGCCTTCGCCTACATGCCAGTCCAGGATTTCGGCAATGCCTTTTCCACCTTCATCGCCCAGAATTACGGTGCAAAGAAGGAAGAGCGTATCCGCACTGGGCTGAAAGATGCGGTACGAGCAGCGATGCTCTTCTGCATTGTGGTCTCCGCGGCGGTATGGGGCTTTGCCCGGCCGTTGATGGGGCTGTTTGTAGAGGCGGGAGAGACGGAGATCATCGCAGCAGGCGTCCGCTATCTACGAATTGAGGGAGCCTTCTACTGCGGGATCGGCTGCCTGTTCCTGCTCTACGGCCTGTACCGTGCACTGGGTCGTCCTGGGATGTCCGTGGTGCTCACGGTGATCTCGCTGGGTACCCGTGTGGCCCTTGCTTACGCCATTTCTGCCATCCCGTCCATCGGCGTGGTGGGAGTCTGGTGGTCTGTACCCATCGGTTGGTTCCTGGCGGATGTGACCGGTATGCTTTATTACATATTCCAGAGAAAACGACTGTTTTCCTGGGAAAAATAAAATCCGATCTTATGGAGGTTTCATCATAAAAATCATATTGTTGGAAGGACTGGGTGTTTCTGATCAGGTGATTAAAGCTCATGCCAAAAAGCTATAGAGCATGGGACACACCTTTAAAACGCGGACGTCATCATGCTGGCTAATATGCCTCTGGCTGCGTCCGTGCTAGGTGTTGTAGTCACTTTTAAATGTAAATTGATTCTTCAAATTATTTGAATCATATTCTTCCACCATAATTTTATTCTTCACTTTATATGTAAAGAAAGCATTCGGCCTATTTAATAAAAGCCGAATGCTTTTTAAAAATCTATATCCTCTATCTGAATGTCAGATTCTTCTTTAGAAGAATCGAGAAATATCCTCATATCCAATATCATCTTCTCTATTCTCTGAAGTGAAGCGTAGATATCCTCAAGCACCTCACTATCCTCAAAATATTCTATGATTCCTGATTCATCAACCTTTAATATATATACTCTGCCCATGTGATATGACCTCCGTTTCATCTGTTGCATCCATTACTACATCTATATCAATCATATTCTTGTTCTGATTGTTTCCTATAAGCAGCCAATGACTTTATTGGAGAAAGATTTTTTAGAAGTATCTGGAGTGGAGATTGAATCAGGGGGAAAAGAAATTGTATAATAGATAATATAAAACCAAGTTATTCGGGTTACAATATAAAGTGAGGAATAAACTGATATGAAAAATATTAAAGTAGAAGAAGCAATGAGGGAATTAACACTAATACTGTTATACCTGTCCCGCTTTACACATGGAGAGAAGTTCCACGAAGCAACCGATTTTTATGCGTGGAAAGGTTATGATTTTGATATACTGAACAAATTGGAAGATGCAGACTATATCCGTCAGGGAAATCATCCGTACCGTTCCAAATCGGTATATATTACGGAAAGCGGTATGGAAGAGGCAAAAGAGCTTTTATCCAAATATGGTATCAGTGATTGGAAACAGGAGTGAGAAAAAGAAGAACCTTTTTGAACGCACCAGTTCTCATTGTGTGCGATATAGTGAATATGAATGAAAATAATGTGGAATTTAGTCGTTTAGGATTATATTTTCATAAGAATATCGGATATTAAGTCTGATATTCTTTTTGTTTTAGGAATGGAACTTAATCATACGTACACAAGAAATGTGACTTCAATGACAGAAATCATGGTATTTTAAGGCACAATAAAGCTATGGAATTTCGTTCATTTTTTCAGGTGTAAGACTAAATTCCACTTTGACTGCATGTGCTATTGTCAGTCTGAATCTCGTGTTTCATACATTCTCCGAATGATTTTAGTTATCTTCTTTTAATAAATATGGTTTTAAAATTATTTCATCATTTTCTATTTTCTTGATTCCAAAATCTATGAATTTCTTATATAAATCTGGACTTAGGAACTCCATCATTTCAAGCGGTGACTTTCCTTTTAGGTTCTCCTTTGGCTGGGAATTGATGTGGGATACCATGAGTATAGCTTTCTCCTGTGAATCAAAAGCAAACTCCTTGAGATCTGTTTCTTTAGGGCATATGTAACATATCTTTTTGTGGTTGTTCTCAAGACTTCCTTTCTTGGGGCTAGTGAAAGACTAAACGCAACTTTGACCCGTCTAAAGTGGAATTAAACTTTTGACTGTAGAATTTTTTTCAAAATAGTTGTAATGTTTGATACATTTATTGTGATTAATTATAATAATAGTATTAAAGGAGGAAAATATAAGTAACTAAATATATTGACTAGTGTGATTAAATGTGTTCATATCCCCTCAAAGGAGAGTGTTAAAATGAACACATCAAATATCAAAAATTATAAGCCAAAAGATTTTGCTGAACTTTTAGGTGTTTCTGTTAAGACATTACAACGTTGGGACAGAGAAGGTACTTTAAAGGCAAACCGAACTCTAACTAATAGGCGTTATTACACATATGAAAAGTATCTACAATTCAAAGGTATGAATATTGAAAATGATAAACGTAAGGTGGTTATTTATGCCAGAGTGTCTACAAAGAATCAAAAAGATGATTTACAAAATCAAGTTGCATTTTTAAGATAGTCTTGTAATGCAAAAGAATTATTTTAGACCAGTGTACTGAAGATTATGTAAACCGTGTAACGATTTATTAGATGAAGTAATAGAAAAAATCAAAACTATAATTTGAATACCCTAAACCACAGGTTAATGAAAATTAAATTTTATTAACACCTATAAATCGGCGTTCATGAAGCTGAACTTGATGCATGAATTTTCCATTTATTCTATAATTAGATTAGAAATCAGATGAAGAACTCATGCAGAATATTATTTCAATACTTCATGTGTTCTCCTGCAGGTTGCAAAGGGCTTTGTAAGTATAAAAAACAGATAGAAAGGGATGAGGAAATTGCTGAAGAGCTTCAAGA
>OIZV01001126.1_pt1 | contig 10107 bp, 4 predicted proteins | sample 1588681 | NCBI WGS metagenome assembly OIZV01 (sample SAMN03283281) | human gut metagenome | biome: human-associated habitat; material: feces | host: Homo sapiens | place: Peru | collected 2012
AGACTGCCGGAACGAGAGAAGATTTTCCGTCAGCGTGTGGCCGTTTTTCACAAAACGGCTGTCATCCAGAGAAATCCCAAGCTCACAGAGCGCGACCACGACCTGTGCGACAGATTCAACATTCGTCGTTCCCCACGACGCAAATCCGCCCTTGCTGTCCTGCGCTTTGGAAAGGTAGGTCAGAGCCTTGTCTGTCGCGGTTTTGACCGCTTTCTGGTCCTGATATTTCGCCAATGCCTGCAATGCCATTGCAGTAATATCTACATCGGAATCGCCGGTGCCGGTCAGGCTCCAGCCGCCGTCCTTCATCTGATTCTTGATGATCTCGTCGATATAGAGCTGGCGCGTGGCCTGCGTCTTTGCGGCGGGGTTCTTCGGAATGTCGTAATTGCCGGAATCCAGCGCGATCAATGCCCAAATGGGGCCGTTCATGCCCTGCCAGATCGTTTTTTCAAAATCGCCAAGCGGGGTCAGAAGATTGTAGCCCGCGACCTTGGACGGATCGCGCCCGATGGCAGTCAGCGCGAGAATGACGCGGGAATACTCGGTGTATTTGCGCTCACTGAGGACTCCGTTCTTCTCCCGGACAGCCGCTTCTACATTGTTATAATAGGTATCGTAGTATTTCTGCGGGACCTTTACACCGGAGCGTGCCAGCCCGAACACCAGCCAGTCTCCGCCGATGGAGGCCGCTCCCGGCTCGGCTACCTGCGCTTGCAGATAGCCGGCCGTTTTTTCAAGCTGCGTTTCCGGTTTGCCGCAGGCGGTCAGGGAGAGCAACAGGGAAAGCAGGAGCAGGATACAGAGCATTCTGGAAGCGATTCGTTTCATACACTGCATCTCCTTATCATCCAAGAACCGTGGCGGCCGCGCAGAGCGGTTTGCTGTTGCCGTCAATATAGAACACGCGGATCTTTGCGCTGCCCGGCAGCGTCACACTGCCCTTGATAGTCAGCACCTCCAGCTTTGTCAGCTTGCCGCTGTCGTCGTAGCATGCAATCAGAACCTTGTGCCCCTCCGGGATCTTGCCGTCAATGGAAAGCGTATTTACAGCCGGGCGGAAGCTCCATGTAATATCGTCGGCAAGCGCACCGGTATCGGTCGTATCGCCCACACGGATCTGTATGGTTGTCGTGATTGCTGCAATTTTATTGCCGGCAGTCATCTTTTCGCCGTTTGCCGTGGCGTTGCGATACATGGTCTGGTCACGGCCAAACTGCAGCGTGAGCTCTGTCGTGCCGTCTGCAAGCGTACCCGCTGGCGCAGACACCATATCCGTCACATCGCGCGTTGAACCGTCCGAGAGCGTAGCCGTCACGACCATACCGGTTTTGTCAAAGGTTTCGCCGGCTGCATACTGTGTCTTTTGGGGCATTGTTGTAACCTCGATCTTTTCAACGCTCCGACCGAAAGCCATCAGATAGCCCGAATCATTCTTGAAATATATCGTGCCGTCGCTGTCCACAATTGGGCTGCAGATCGCGTACTGCGCCTGCTTGTCATATGGAGTAAAAACTGCGTAGGGCGTATAGTAGGACTTCCCAGAAAACGATTCCTTTGTCCGATAGTCTACTGCCGTCTGCTCCGGCTTATCTCGCAGCACGCGGAGCGTTCCCGGCGTATAGTTATCAAAGAAGTAAACATAGACGTATCCGTTCTTCTGCTCATAGGCCGTCGTCAGAAGACCACTCGTCTGCGGATAGCCCTGTGTCGGCACTTTGTACGCAATTTCCCAGTTTTCCAGATCGATGACCGTGATGTTGTGGCCGGAATACTGCGTAAACTGACCCGTGCCGCTGACACCAATGTATGCACGGCCATTATAAACGACCGGTGTAGAGGTACTCATCGGCGGAAGCGCCGGATCGTCGGAACCGTTGTCCAGCTTCAGTCCGTCACATGCTGTAATGGCGTAGCTGCCGTTCTGCGCTTCAACCTTTGCGCGGTAGAACGTGCCGCCCTTGGAGGTAAAGTAGTATGCCTTTGTTACACTGTCATAGCAGATCGTACTGCGGATATCGCTGTCAAAGCCGCTTCTGGAGTCCAGCACCTCGCCGGTCAGCGGATCGAACAGATAGAGGTAGGAGCGCAGGGCATCGCCGTCGTCTGTACCGACCATGATGAAGTCGTCGCAGGCGTAAGCGCCGGCCCAATAGAAGCCGCCGTCCTGCTCATGCCGCCAGGTCGCGTATTTTGCTTCCGTCGTGCTTGTCGGATCCTCGTCCGTCAGGCTGACGCATACAAAGCTGCCGCCCAACGCTTCGCCGTTCCAGAAGCCGGTATAGGCGTAGTCGCCCAGAACCGTGATCGGGCAGTTCGGCTGGCCGCCCATCGGGTCGGTATACAGCCACAGGGATTCCAGCGTCTTGGCGTTGAATGCCTGAATGCGTCCATTGGACAGACCGACAAGCAAAATGCCGTTCGCGTAGGTCGGGCCATTGATTGCAAAGCTGGATGTTCCCGCCATATTGCCTTCGGCCTCAACTTTGCCTGTGGCTTTGCTTACACGGTAGATTTTACTGCCAGCATAGACGACCAAACAGTCATCCACAAGGATGGGGCTGCTGACCGCGCCGTTATCCCAGCCCTTGCCCAGCGGGGATGCCCAATACAGCATGCCGTCCGCCGCGCTGATTGGTGTCTTTGCGTTCGTAATGCCGTTGTTGCTGTCTGTGCCGCGGAAATTTGGCCATTCTGCGTCAAAATCAACAATGCTGGGGTTCGCGTCTGCCTTTTGCAGCGTGACCGACACCGCAGAGAGATTCGTATAAGTATCCGTTCCGAATGTCAGGCGCTTCTGCCCGTTCTCTGTGGTCAATTCCATGTTCCCGTTCTGACCTATATATCCGGCTTTCGTAAAGGAGCAATCATAGGTAAAGCCCTCGGAAAGCGGGAACGTTCCGTCGTCATTCGGCCAGACGCGGTTATGACTGACAGTTTCATACAGATAGACCTGTGCGTCAGCCGGGTGAAGCTGAAACCGCACAGCAGTCGTCGCAGCTTTTTGTGCCGTGATCGTATATTCCGTTTTGGCCTCCGGTGCGAACTGGTTCGTCACCGTAATGCGGATGGTTTCCTCCTGCTCCGTTCCGTTCAGCTTCAGCGGGACATTTTCAAGCGAGGTGAGCAGCGTGCCATTCAGCGAAATCTCGTAGCCCGTCGTGTCGTCGCCATAGCGTGGCGCGTCCATATGCTCCTGGAACGTAAGGTTCAGAAGCGATGCCGCAGCAGGAACGCGAATCGTGTATTCCAGTTCCTTTCCGCTGAAGCCGGTCGTGGTACTGCTTTTCCGGTTGATCGTGACCGGGCTGTTCTGCAGGCTGATCGTCACATTTTTCAGCGACAGGGTGCGCTCAATGTGCAGAATATAATCCACATAATAGGTCACGCCGTCCGACGCATCGGTGTTGGTTACGCGGAACGTCACGGTATTGCCGTAGGCACTGCCGGACAGCAGTGCTTCCAGCAGGCTGCTGCCGGTCACTTTATTGCTGGTGAGCGTTTCTTCGTGGATGATACTGCTGTCCCGCGCGGCACTCTGGCAGGAATAAATTGCTCGGCAAGTTCCTTTCTGCGTTTTGACCCAGACACAGAGCGCGTTGGTCGCGTCCAGCATATCCAGCGTATATTCATGGGTCTGCTTGTCAAACGCTGCGTTCATTTTCAAATTGCCGCGCGCTGTCTGCTCTGTTGCGTCACCAAGGTCAAGGACCTCCAGCCAGTCCTCCTGCTTGACCGATACCTGAATGACCTCGTTGCTGCCAAGCGTAAAGGACTTTTTCGCGTGGTAATAGGTACCCTGCGTCGCAACATATGAGTAGTCGTCACCCGGCACAAGCGTATAGAGATAATTGATCGTGCCTCCGGCACCGACCGTTTTTGTGTACGCCAGCTCTTCGCCGTTCTTGTTTACGACCGTCAGTGTGACATCACTGGCCGTCTTGAACGTGACCTTTTTTCCTTGGCCCGGTTGGATCGCCAATGTATAGGTCGTCGTGTAGTTTCCGGAGGAAACCGCAATCGTGACCGTTGTATTGCCGGAGACCGTCACGGCCGCGCTGCCGTCTGTGTCCAGTGCGTTTCCGTTGACTGTGATGGAAGACCCGGAGACCGTGGCGGTTGGATAGATTTTCAGTACCTGTTCGGAATCAAGGATCTTATAGGTATATTCCGTCTTGGTGCTGGAGAAGCTCTCCGTCGCGGCCTGTGCCGTATCTGCGGCATTGGTCACGCGCAGACTGCCGAGCGTCGGCATGCGGTCGAGCTGCAGCGTCAGATCCACGCTCTGCGTATAACCGTCAGAACCAGTCTTGCTGGCTCTGAGCGCAACCGTATTGCCCGACGCGCCGCGGGAGAGCGCATTGTCAATGCTGGTCGCTTTAGACTCAGCCGGGATGGCCTTATCTCTGGCTGCACCGCTTATGTCCGTGTAAACGGCCTTGACCGCTGCTCCTGTGGTGTTCAACTTGAAATATGGATACAGCCGTCCGGTGAAGCTGTCCGGCACCTGCACGGTTGCGGTATGATCCTGCAGCGTATATTTGTAGCAGTTCGCATCGAACTCCGCGTCGTAGCCGCTGGAAATCTGCAGGCTGCTCTCATTGAACCAGTCCCCGGTGGGCAGGCTGGCGCTTACCGTCATTGCACCGCTGACCGTGATCTTGCCGGAAACCATGCGGTTGCCCTGCCGGACATAGAAGGTATAGCCGCCTGCCGAGAGCTGGAGCGTGCCGGTATGGTTGGGGTCTGTGAACTGTTTCCCGTAGTCATTGACTGCGGACACGGTAAAGCTGCTGCCAGAATAGCCGGAGAAGGTCACGGTGTATTGGGTATTCTGCCCGGCTTTATAGGCGTTGATCTTCGCCGTGATCGCAGCTGCATAGCTCTGTGCGCGCTCACTGGTAACGCCCAAATAGCCGCTGACTGCTGCCTGGTATTCGTCTGCTGCGGCGTTCTGCACATCGGCAGCTTCTTCCAGATAGTCCGCCATGACCTGCATCAAGGTTTGCAGGCCGGAGGACGGTGTGCTGTTCGAGGCTTCACTAAATCTGAAATGCGTCACAGTATTGGCAGCGCTGTCAAGCGCAACACCCTCCGGCGTACTGCCATAGGTATAGTTGCCGTTGACACCCTCAATCGCCGTAATAAACTGATTGCTGCCATTCGTTGTAAAGCTGTATTTGCTGGCGTTCAGCGCCTGCCGGATAGTCTGCCCATCCGTAAAGGCGATCCGCGTCGGCGCAATGAGCAGCTTATTTGCCGTTTCGGCGGAAAAATAGAAATATCCGCTTGCATTGACCGCCTGCGTCGAAATTGCAGCTTCCTCCACAGGTTCTTCTGTGGTCACTTCCGCGTCTGTATTTTCCGCAGGCACGGTATCCACGGTTTCTTCCGCTTCAACCAACTCTGCGTCCGCTGCCAGCACGCTGAGCGGCAGGCAGGACAGGAGCATCGCCAGCAGGAGCAATGCGGCGGTCATTCGTTTCAGTTTCATAGGGTTACCTCCCATCAGTAGAGACAATTCAGCCATTTCAGCCGCAGCTTGCGAAGCGGCTTGCAGCGTGTTTTCAGGTTTTCCATCGTCGTGTCGTGGAACGCCCGCATTTCTGTGAGCTGCTCCGGTGAGATCGCACGGCTGGAAAACAGCGCTTGTGCGTTATACATGGTCATATCGTGCAGCTTCGCGGCGTACTCCTCTCCAAGCTGCTCCTTTGCCGTTTCACAAAGCTCCAGCATGGAACCTGTGCCGCGCTTGAAGCCCATTGCTGCCAGCAGTGCCGCGCAGTCTGTAAACAGGCAGGCGGCTGCGGCGGATGGATCCTCCTGCGTGAACGTTTCGTTCCGTTTTTTTAGGATGACCGCATGGCGGATGAAGACAGCCGCAAGCAATAGAAGCAGCAGTGCCACAATGAGGATGATCCAGAACGCGGGCTTGTGGAGAAGCCCTGTCCGCTGGCCGCCATCCGGGGTGTTGTCCTCCGAATTGTCCGGCTCTGCGTTGTCCTGCTCCAGCTCCTGACCCTCTGTTACGCGCGGGCCGTCGCCGTTGCCTTCCTTGCCTGCGCCGACCGGCTTGATGCCGCTCTCGGTCTGCTCGGCGGAGAGGTCTTCAAGGCCCGGTGTCAGCGCCAGCGGCAGCCAGCCGATGCCGTCCTGATACACCTCGACCCATGCGCCCGCGGCGCTTGCATCTACGCTTGTCGGTTCATTCTCAGTGGTTTTTACTGTATACCCCTCGACATAGCGGGCAGGGATGCCGTAATAGCGGAGCGCCAGCGCGGCAACAGTCGCGTACTGATACGTTGTGCCGTCCGCGGTATCCGCCAGCGGCAGCGCGATATCACCGCTTCCGTCGAAGCAGCTCTCCAAAAAGGCCAGCGCAGCCGTCTGCGCCTGCTCTTTCGTCAGGCTGTCTGCCGGGCCGTAGCTTTCGCAGCATCGATCCAGCACTGCGCCAAGCTGCGCGCGGAACTCTGCAGGCACGGTCAGCGCGTAGGAATATACAAATTCGCGGTACGCGCTTTCCATCTGTAAGTACGATCTCACGCCGTCCGACGTGTCATTTTGCAAAAAGTCCAGAAGCTCCGGCAGAATCGTCTGTGCGTCCGAAACTGTCTCGTAGGAATAGCCGCGCTCACCGCGCAGACCGTTTGTTTCAAGCGTAGAGGGCTGAATTTTGTTTTTCGTCAAGCCTGCGCGTTCCGGCAGCACCGTACACGGCTCATAGCGATACAGGCTGCACCCGGCAAGGTTCTGGACACTGACGCTGCCGGACTGATAATTGCCCATCAGCCGCGCAGCCGTTGCCAACTGGCTCTGCGGATAGAAGCCGGACTGATGCAGCCAGTAAAAGAGGTCTTTTTCCTCTGCGGCGGTCTGTGCGTCCAGCGCAGACCATGCTTCATTTTCATATGTATCACCGACGAAGCCGCGCAGATAGAGTGTCTGCGCCGTGTCCGCCGTGACGGACAGGATGGTGTCCGTGCTTTCTGTCTTTGTGACCGGTTCGGACAGACCACCCTCCGGCAGAAGTTCTTCCACTTTTTCGTAGCGCCAGTGATGCAGAGTGTCTTTCGCATTTTGCGAAAGGGCCTGCATCGTGCCTGTTTGCAGGGAAATTGCGGCTACGCCCGCGACAATCACGCCCACGAGCAGGAAGCTCGCTGCAGAGACAGCGTTTTTGTTTTTCTGCCATGTCAGCATCAGCAAGGCAATCGCTGCCGCAGCAAGGAGCAGGATACCCGGCTGCACGAATGCTGCCGCTACACTCAAGGCTGCTAATAGAACTGCCGTTAATGTCGGTACGCGCGAGAGCGCGACACTCACCATCGCAAGCAGAATACCTGCCACAATCCCGGCCAGCCAGAGGCCGGTGCCGTCTGTTTCGGCAAGCGGCAGGAGGATGCCTTTTTCCGCCGCCCAGAGGTCACGCAGCGTATTCCATGCCGCGCCGAAGCCGTTCAGGAGCGGATTCCGCGCGAACAGGACAACGAGCAGCAGTGCCGCCAGCAGGATGGGGAACAGCAGCTTCGTTTTTCTGAAATGTCGGATAACCGCAGCAGCGATGCAGGTCAGAATACCTGCCCCAAGCAGCCAGCGCATTGCAGAGAAGCCGCTTACCGTGTAACCAATCGCGGCAAACGCGAGGAAAATCAGGATGCTGGCAAGCAGATCAAAGAGCGTACTTTTTTGATCGCTGCTTTCCTGGTAAACGCCGGCACGCAGGCCGGTATTTCTTTTGTTCTTCATAGCCTGCCCTCCTTACAGTTCCAGCTCGGAGAGCTGCGCGGCGTAATCTTTCTCATTGAACTGCTCACCGCAGACAAGCGCGGTCAGGCGGCCAATCGAAGAAAGCTGCTCTGTTTCTGCCTGCTGTTCGCCGGAAATATAGACCAGATGCGACCAGCTTCCGGCAGGTACCTCTTGGAGAAGCAGCGACGCACCGCTGACGCCGGTTGTCGCTTTTGCCGTAAACAGGCGCGGCAGCAGGCCGATGAGGTCGTCCATATCCCGGATCTGCTGGAACACGCAGCGGCCTGTGTCGCCCTCGTTCCATCCCACCGTAAACTGGACGGACTGGGAAAGCAGATTCCGGCAAACGGAAACGACGATCTCGGCTTCTGCATCCGTTCTGTCTACCGTTGGATTTTCTTCCGTGCGCTCCCAGAAAACCGCCGCAGAGCGCGTGATGGGCAGCGACGGATCTTTTACAATAAGCTTGCCATATTTGTGACTGAGCTTCCAGTGGACTTGCCGCTGGCTGTCGCCGGGGACGTAGTCACGGATCTGGAACATCTCGGACAGGTCATAGCCGGGACGCTCGTTGGAATAATCCTCGGTATCGTCAATATGCGCCGCGGCAGGAGAGATCACCAGCGTCTGCAGGAAGGTATCCGGCTGCACGACGCAGGCCCCGTGCGCGTCAAGCTGTGTTTTCACGCCGATGAGACCGAAGCAGTCATACAGGCGGGCGGATTCCACGTTCAGGCGAACACGGCCGCACCACGGGCTTTGCAGAGAAATCTTCATCGACCGCTTGCTTTTCGGCCAGATGCCGCCGCTCACATTTACGGTCTGCGTCTCACCGTTCAGCTGGTTCTCCAAGCGCACACGGCAGGAAATCTGGCAAATTGGGAAAACAGTCGGGTTCTGCACGGTCAGCTCTGCCGTGCCGCCCTCGCCCTTGCGGAGATTCACAGGCAGCCTGACCGTCAGCTTCAGCTTTTTCGCCGCGTACAGATCGACCGGCAGGCACAAAAGCGGCAGCAGCACCATGCAGGCGGCAAGGCCAAGCGCGATGGGGCTGGCTGTCTGGACGGCAAGGACGAGAAGCCCCAGCGTCAGCAGCAGCCAGACGAATTTTCGTACTATTTTCATTTTTTCAGCACCGGCATATCCGTTGTCTTGAGGATCTCGGCCAGAACGGATTCCGGCTTTTCCTCCATCATGCGGGCCTTGCTGTTGAGCATCAGTCTATGGGCACAGACGTCCGGGAAGATCGCGGCGACATCCTCCGGCATGACGAAGTCACGGCCGTTGAGGTACGCGTATGCCTTTGCCATCCGGCACACGGCCAGCGCACCGCGCGGGCTGACGCCGAGCGCAACCTGCGGATGGCTGCGGGTCTTCTCCACCAATGTGGTCACATAGTCCAGAACGGCGTCGCGCATATCCACTTTTCGCACGTCCTGCACCAGTCCCAGCAGTTCTTCCTTGTTGACCACGGCATATGCCCGGTCAAGGGGATTATCCACATGGCGGTCACGGAGAATATTGACGCTGCTCTTGTGGTCGGGGTAGCCCATGCTGACGCGGATGAGGAAGCGGTCAAGCTGGGAGTTCGGCAGCATCGTCGTGCCGGCAGAACCGACCGGGTTCTGCGTGGCAAGGACGATAAACGGCTCAGGCAGATCATACGTCTTGCCATCGACTGTGACCTTGTGCTCCTCCATGGCCTCCAGCAGCGCGGACTGCGTCTTGCTGGAGGTGCGGTTGATTTCGTCCGCCAGCAGCAAATTGCACATGACCGCGCCGGGCTTGAACAGCAAGCGGCCGCTCTCCTTGTCGTAAACGGAAAAACCGATGATGTCCGACGGAACCACGTCCGAGGTGAACTGAACACGGCGATAGTCGATGCCCATCGCGCGGCTGAACGCCAGCGCCAGCGTGGTCTTGCCCACGCCCGGCACGTCCTCCAGCAGAATGTGTCCGCGGGACAGGATCGCCATCAGCGTGCGCGCGATGACGTCGTCCTTGCCGACGATAACCTTGCCAACTTCGTTCAGAATTCTTTCAGCCTGTGCGTTCATTTATATCCAACCCTTTCTGTGCCGCGGCAAGCGCGCTCACCATTCCTTGTAATAGTTTTCTCCGTCCATTCCGAGACCGACGTCCTTGCCGTAGGCCAGCGTGTAGCGCAGCCGCACCACGTCGCCGTCCTGCGGGAACACCTCGGACATGCTTCTTCCGACATACTGCCCGTTCACCGAATACATCCATCCGGAGCCCTGCGTAAAGTCAAATTCGCCCAGACTGTTTTCGTGGTATACGTTCAGCCACATCAGCCCGTCCTCGTCGATGGCGGCTGCAAGATCCGGCGGAATGGAA
>OIZV01001129.1_pt1 | contig 10098 bp, 8 predicted proteins | sample 1588681 | NCBI WGS metagenome assembly OIZV01 (sample SAMN03283281) | human gut metagenome | biome: human-associated habitat; material: feces | host: Homo sapiens | place: Peru | collected 2012
AGCATCCCAGCGCCAGTATTCCTCCCATGCCAAGGCGTTGCGGAACAGGCAGCCGTGCGTAGAGGCCGCAAATTTGGCGTGCAGATTGCGGAAATCCTCATTTTCCCAATCAACGCGCCGCACTGTGCCGGGCGCGGAAGCTTTCGTAGGAAGCTGCCTATCCTTTACTGTGTATGTTATTTTGTTTGAAACTATTTCCCAGCCCATTTTTCGGTATAGCGGGATGGAATACGGGAACAAGAGCGCCAAGGATTGCTGCCTTTGGCGCATATGGTGGAGGCTTTTCAGCATAAGCTGCTTCATTATGCCTTGGCCTGTATATTCGGGATATGTGCAAACGCTGGTGACAAAGCCAATGGGATATACGGCGTTATATATATTCATCTTAAGCGGATAAACCGCTATTTGCGACACAAGGTTATCATGGTCAAAGCAGCCTATAACATCGGCGCGTTCCAATATAGGAAATTTGGATTGCTTTATTTCTTCATCCTGCCACCCGCATTGGTATAAATCCTGCTCGGTTATCTGAAAAGCGTAACGCAAAAGAGCATTATACTGCTCCACATCATCGGTGGTCAGATAACGTATTTCGTATTCGCTGCTTTGAGACATAAAAATCCTTTTCTTTATAATAATATAATAATTTTAGCACAAAGCCGCAATTAAGTAAATAGATATAGGAAAAGGGCGGGGGAGAAGCCCGCCCTTTGTGTGTAAAATTTGGCTGATTATTTATTTTCCGAAGCCAGGGGCAGTATCGTTTCCCTAAAGAAACTGCCCGCTGTTTCGGGGGACACGCCGTATTCCGTATCGTTAACCGTTACAGAAACGCCATTTTGGCAGCAGCCGGTGCAGAACCGTCCGGCAAGATTTATCTTGTCGTGCAGATTGTATTCCTCGATGAGCTGCTTAAAGCTCATCATAACGTTATAGGAGCCGTGCAGATGGCAGGACGTGCCTATGCAGACCTTTACCTCTACCATTTACTCCTCCTCCTTATGATTGTAATGCACATGCAGCAGCTCGTGTACACGGCCCTTTAGCACGCCGTCGTACAGGCTTAGCATCAGCGGGTTTTCTTCGCTGCGCTTTATGCTCAGCATCTTGTCCGCGCTGTAAAGCGCCTTGCCGCGCACCTCCTTGGTGGCATTGGTGCCGAAGGGCTGTCCGCCGCCGGCTACGCAGCCGCCCGGGCAGGCCATGACTTCTATGAAGTCGAAATGCTCGCCGTTCTTTAGCGCCTGAATAACCTTTTCCGCGTTCTTAAGGCCGCTCACTATGGCAATGCGAACTTCCTTATCGCCGTAAGGAATGGTGGTTTCCTTAACGCCCTTCATGCCGCGCACGTCGTTGAAGGCAATGGACATGAGCGCCTTATTGCTCTTGTCGGTGGAAAGGCGGCGGAGAACGGCCTCGGTAACGCCGCCGGTAACGCCGAATATGACGCCCGCGCCGGTGCAGGTGCTGAACACGGAATCGACCGCTTCGGGCTCCAGCTCTTCAAATACTATGCCGGCCTTGTGTATCATCTGTATAAGTTCCTGCGTGGTGATGACGTAATCGGTTTCGGGTACGCCATCGTGCATGAACTCCTCGCGTGCGCACTCGAACTTCTTCGCCGTGCAGGGCATGACGGCTACGCATACCACGCGCCTTGATGACGTGGCATACTTGGCCTTTATGACGGAGGAGAACATCTGCATGGGGGACTTGCAGGTGGAGATGTTCTTCATCAGCTCCGGATGGTTCTTTTCGCAATACTGTATCCATGCCGGGCAGCAGCTTGTGATGAGGGGCAGATTCTCACCAGCCTCTATGCGCTGAAGGAATTCGTTGGATTCTTCAAGCACGGTAAGATCGGCTCCGGTGGCGGTATCATACACCTCGTCGAAGCCGAGGCGGCGCAGCACGGGGAGAATGGGCGTTATGATATTTCTTCTCAGTGAAGTGACCGTCTTGCCGCACAGTGCGAAGGATGTGTCGTCAAACGCCGAAAATGCCCACGCAACGAACGAGACGGACATACACAGGGTCTTGCCGGAGCGCACGGCGCCGTCGCAGATTATCGCGTCAAAATTCCTGTCCGGGCTCGACGGGCACCACCAAGAGAGCACCCGCAGCTGTTTTTCCGAGAAGCTCTCGAAGGCGTCTTTTTTCTTACTCACGCTCATCATCACCGCCGCGCAGAGCCCGTGCGCTTCGCTCGAGCGCGGTCAAAAAGTCCGGGCTCTCACCTGCCGAGGCGGCGTTACTCAGCTCGCAGAGTCTGTCGAGCGCCTTGAGCCGGTCGAAAAATTTGACCTCTATTCCCCCGTTCTTCGGGCATTTGATATCCGATACCATCGTCAAATCCAGCTTTTCGAGCTCCGACTCGCAGGGCGGCTCGTCCGACAAAATGAGCCTTACCGCATCCGCAACGCTTCCGAACGCGAGACGGCGGTAGCCCTCCGTGACCTCCGCCAGCTTCGCGTCGCGCTCGTTTTCGAGCTTCGCTATTCTTCTTTTTATCTCCGGCTCGGCGAGCAGCTTTATCGCCGTGCGCTCCGGGTGAAGCGAATAGCCAGCCCGCGCCGCCGATGCCCTCGGCTCGCGGGACGCGACGAAAAAGCGGCAGAAGTTCTCCTCCTTCGGCGAAAGCGGTTCTTTCTTTTTCATGCTCTCATCTCCTCATCTATATTCACGGGCGCTTCGGCGGCGGTGCACGAGCGCCCGTCACCCATAGCCAAAACACCCCGATTTTTTGCACAGCGGCGTGCAAAAAACAGAGGTGTTCCGTAAAAGTTCATATTTTGTTAACAATCGAAGAAGTAAAAAGTTTGTTTTTGCCTGTTTTCAGGCATTTTTCTGCTGTTTTTGCCCGTTTTCGCCGATTGCGTCCGATTACTAAAGATTTTTGCTCTATTGCTTGACTTTTAGCGCCGTCGGGTATAAACTATTGTAGGAATGCGAAAGCGCTTCCGTCGGAGCTTTTCCGGCGCAGATTTTTTTGAAAAGTGGTGAATTTTTTTGGGCAGCGACAAACCTAAGCCGCGAAGTTGGCAAACTAAAAATACAGCTGTGGGGTCACGCCCCGAAAAATTTATCCGATAAAAAAATCGGCTCTTTTTGCGTGCGCCTCACAGAGAAAGAGGTGCAATATGAGCCGTGATATCCTGGAAAATATCAGCACGCTGTTGGCAGAGGGCAAGCTCTCCGAGCTGCGCGAACAGCTGTGCGACTTAAACGTCGTTGATATAGCGCAGGCTATGGAATCGCTCCCGGCAGACGAGCTGCTGAGAATATTCCGCATCCTGCCGAAAGACATATCGGCGGACGTTTTTTCTTATCTTGAGCCCGATTCTCAGGCGCAGCTTCTCAATCTGATAACCGATTCCGAGCTTGAAAGCCTGCTCGACGATATGTTTCTTGATGACACCGTCGACTTCCTCGAGGAGGTGCCGGCAAACGTCGTGCGCCGCGTGCTTGCAAAGGCGGACAGAGAGACAAGGTGCCTTATAAACAGATTTTTGAAATATCCCGAAAACAGCGCAGGCTCGATAATGACTATCGAGATGGTCGAGCTGCATGACTTCTTCACGGTCGGCCAGGCCATTGATCATATCCGCTCGACAGCCGTCGACAAGGAGACCGTCTACACCTGCTTTTGCATCGACGACAAGCGCCATCTTATCGGCACCGTCGCCCTGCACACGCTGCTGACGGCAAAGGACAACGAGTTGATCCGCGACATAATGGACACCGACTCCCAGCTCATCTGCGTCAACACGCTCGACGACCAGGAGAACGTTGCGGACATCGCAAGAAAATACGACCTGCTCTCCGTTCCCGTTGTTGACAACGAGTCGAGGCTCGTCGGCATAATCACCATCGACGACATCGTTGACGTCATCGAGGACGAGAACACCGAGGACTTCGAGAAGATGGCGATGCTTCATCCCTCGGACGACAACTACCTCAAAACAGGCGTTTTCAAGCTCGCAAAGAACAGAATACTCTGGCTTTTGGTGCTCATGGTTTCGGCTACGTTCACGGGCAAGATAATCGAAAACTACGAAAATATGCTCGCGGCAGTCGCGGGGCTTACGGCCTGCATACCCATGCTCATGGACACGGGCGGAAATGCCGGAAATCAGGTTTCGACGCTGATAATCCGCGGACTTGCGCTCGGCGAGATACGGCCGAAGGACTATCTTAAAATCGTATTCAAAGAGATAAGAGTCGCACTTATCTGCGGACTGACCCTCGCAGCGGTCAACATCGGCAGAATGTTCCTCTTCTCCTCCGGCGGAATTTCCGTCTATCTCGTCGTTTCGGCAGCGATGGTCTGCGCCGTGATAGTTGCGAAGATAATCGGCTGCACCCTGCCTATTATCGCAAAGCTCGTAAAATTGGACCCCGCGCTCATGGCGGGACCGATGATAACGACTATAGTCGATATGGTAACGCTTATAATTTACTTTGCGCTCGCAAAGGCGTTCCTCCTGTAAAAAAATTTTCCTCCGTGCTTTTTTGTACGGAGGATTTTTTCATTTATATTCACAGCGCGGATTTGCAATATCGAGCTGCAAAACTTGCCCTGTAACTTTTTTGCGTTGCCGCGACAACGATGCGTCGGGTCGGTACAGCCTCTCATAAAAATCTCATAAAAAATGCCCCGCACTTTCGTGCGGGGCACCGAACTTCGCCGATTACTTGCTGAGCTCTGCGAAATACTTAATGGTTCTGACCATCTGGCTGGTGTAGGAGTTCTCGTTGTCATACCACGAAACAACCTGAACCTCATACAGATCGTCGGCAATCTTAGCAACCATAGTCTGAGTTGCATCGAAGAGAGAACCGAATCTCATGCCGATAACATCGGAGGAGACGATGGGATCCTCGTTGTAGCCGAAGGACTCGGAAGCGGCAGCCTTCATGGCGGCGTTGATGCCTTCCTTGGTCACGTCGCTGCCCTTAACAACAGCGGTGAGGAGAGTGGTGGAGCCGGTCGGTACGGGAACTCTCTGAGCGGAGCCGATAAGCTTGCCGTTGAGCTCGGGGATAACAAGGCCGATAGCCTTAGCAGCGCCGGTCGAGTTGGGAACGATGTTGGCAGCGCCTGCGCGGGCACGTCTCTTGTCGCCCTTTCTGTGGGGGCCGTCAAGGATCATCTGGTCGCCGGTGTAGGCGTGGATAGTGGACATGATGCCGCTCTGGATGGGAGCGTAATCGTTAAGAGCCTTAGCCATGGGAGCAAGGCAGTTGGTGGTGCAGGAGGCTGCACTGATTATAGCGTCGTCGGCAGTGAGGGTGTCCTCGTTGACGCTGAAGACGATGGTCTTGAGGTCATTGCCTGCGGGAGCGGAGATAACGACCTTCTTCGCGCCTGCGTCGATGTGAGCCTGGCTCTTCGCCTTGGAGCAGTAGAAGCCGGTGCACTCAAGAACAACATCAACGTCGAGCTCGCCCCAAGGAAGATCCTTGGCGTTGGGCATGGCATAGATGGTGATCTCCTTGCCGTCAACTATGATAGCGCCGGGAACCTTGACAGTCTTGCCGTCCTCTTCATACTCAGCAGCCTTGAAGTCTACGGTGTGAAGATTCTCGCCTATTCTTCCGCAATAGCCGCCCTGAGCGGTATCGTACTTGAGAAGGTTTGCAAGCATCTCGGGGCTGGTAAGATCGTTGATGGCGACAACCTCATAGCCCTCTGCGCCGAACATCTGACGGAATGCAAGACGACCGATACGGCCAAAGCCGTTAATAGCAACTTTAACTGACATTTGAATTCCTCCGTTATTTAGTATAATTGGTTATTGGTTACATACCGCATATATTTTAGCCGTTTTTGTCCCCATATGCAAGCAATTTGATAAAAATTTACAGATAAGAGAAAAGTTTCGTTAATCTGCCCAAAATATTGTTTTTCAAAGCCGCAAAGGACATAATACTGCCGAAAAAACGGCACCGGTATTTTAGCTTTCGGACATTATAATTTATCTGCAAACGCAAAACCTCCCCGCTTTCAAAGCAGGGAGGCAAAATATCGTTTTTTGCGGATTACTCCTCCGATGAGTTGCCCGCAAGCATGGAGACAGCCGCCTGGAGCTGGGTGTCTCTGTCCTTTTCGAGCGTGCTGAGATTCTCTCTGAGCGAATCGGCAAGAATTATCTCGGTATCGGGGGTCAGCCCGTTGCCGTCGAAGCTGTCGCTGATATAGGGAAGCATCTTCGAGGTGGTCAGCACTATTGCGCCGCCGTCGCTTAATTCAAAGGTCTCCTGCACATCGGCTCTGCCGGCGGTCTTTTCGCCGATAAGGAACGCCTTGCCGAAATCCTTGAGGTCGCAGGCGAACAGCTCGCCGCAGCCCGCAGTGTCCGAATTTATAAGCACCGCCATGGGCATGATTATATCCTTTGAGTCGGAGCTGTAGGTCTTGACGGTCTTTCCGGTCTTGTCAACGAGCGTCGCTATTGCCTTGTTGCCCTCGGTAGCCGTCGGAACAAGGAGGTCTATAACGCGGCAGGTGTACTCGACGGTTCCGTCATAGGTCGAGCGCACATCGAAGATAAGGCTCTTTGCGCCCTCTTTTTTGAGCTGAGTTATAGCCTTTTCAAGCTGGTTTAAGGTGTTCTTGTAGAACGCGGATATCTTTATATATCCTACCGTACCTATAAGCTCGTAGCTTACGGTCTGATTCGTGTAGCCGAGGACGACGTTGACGGATTTGTCCACATCGTCGCGCCTGTAGGTGAGGCTGACGGAGGTCAGCTTTATGCCGCTGAGCTTGCCCGCCATCTCGGCGCTGTTTTCGGCAGTTACCGTGTCGTCGCCTATGGCAACTATCCTGTCGCCCTTTTGAAGGCCCTCGGTCTGCGCCGGGGAGTTGGGATAGACCTCCGTTATGAGCAGATATCCGCTCACGGGGTCGGTCTCGACCTCAACGCCGATACCCGCGCTGCGACCCTCGAGCTTCGAGGAATAGAGCTTGTAGGCGTCCGCGTTCATATAGCGGCTGTACTTGTCGCCGAGGCCGTTGATATAGCCGTTTTCAAGGTTTGAGTCAAGCATGGCCTCGTCTATGTCGCCGTAATATTTCGAGCGCACGATCTTGTCGACCTCTTCAACCGCGTCATACATCTGCGCGCGCTTGGGAAGGTCGGTTATCAGCTTGTTGTACATACGCTGAGAGACCGACATGGTTATTGCAAAGCTCGCGGTTACGCTCAGAACAATGAGCGCAATTGCAAGTCCGAGCGAAATTTTCTTGTTCATTTGCTTTCACGTTCCTTCCTGCCTGGAATCAATTCGGAGGCGTGACGAAATTCAAGGGATTGAGCCTGTTGACTACGCCGTTTTTGACCTGCATGACCTGGAAATGGACATGGGGGCCGGTGACATAACCGGTGTTTCCGATATAGGCGATGACCTCGCCTTTTTCAACATACTGTCCCGCCGAGGCGATTATCTTCGAGCAGTGGCCGTAGTATGTTCTGTATCCGTCTCCGTGGTCTATCGTGATATAGTTGCCGCCGACGTCGGAATAGCCTCTGACGAGCACCTTGCCGCTCTGCGCCGCAATTATATTTTTTCCGTAGGAGACGTTGACGCCGTTTTCGCGCACGACTATATCGATAGCCGGGTGCATAGTGTAGGTTCCGTCACCCTCGGGGTCGTAGTATCCGTAGCCCGCGGATATGTAGGAATTCTTATACGGAACGGGCCAAAGCATCTCGCCGTTGTCATAGTAATCGTTGTCGCCGCCCTGTGAGCCGCCGCTTACAAGCTGGTCTATCTGGCGTTCAAACGCCGCGCGCTTGCGGTACTGCCTCTGCAGCTCCTGCTGATATTCGGCGCTGCTCTTGTCGAGCGAGGTCATAAGGGCGGATATCTGGCGGTAGTTTGCGTTATATGCGCTCTGCTTTGAGGACAGGGTCTTGTTCTTGCTGTCGAGCTCGGACTTTTTCTCGACCAATAACGATCGCTTCTCCTCGAGAGCCTTCTTGTCCTTGTCGAGCTCCGCCTTGGCGGCGTTGAGCTCCTCTATCTGCTTTTCGAGCTTTGAAATGAGCTTGTTGTCGTTTTCGGTGACGCTCGCCAAAAGCTGAATACGCAGCAGCAGAGACGATATACTGTCCGATTCGAGGAGTATCTCTATCCACGAGGACGAGCCCGCCATATATGTGGCGCGCAGTCGCTCGGATATTTTCTCCTGCGTCGCGGCAATATCCGCGTCTATCTTGTCTATCTTCGACTGGGCGTCGGCTATCTTCTTGTCGAGCGCCGATATCTCCCTGTCATAATCGGCTATATCCGCATTGAGCACGGAGAGCTGAGAGTTCAGAACGTCGAGCTGGCTGCTTATCGCCTCTGCCTGAGAAGAGAGCAATTTCATCTTCTCCGCGTTCGACGCCTGCTGATTCTGAATATTTTCGAGCTTTTTCTGATTTGCTTCAATCTCTTTTTCGAGCTCGTTGTAGTCCTTTTTCAGATCATCGAGACTCTTTGCCTGAACCCTCGTCGGAAAGACTCCGGTCACAAGTACGAGCGCCGCGCAAAGAACAAACGCCGCCGCTCTTTTGAGCCATGTGTTACGCTTATTCTTCATCTACTATCGCGAACTCCTTTTCCTTGAGATATTTTGTTATCGACACCGCGCTGCCTATCGCGCCGGCGAGAACGCCGAGCACAATGAACGCGGCGAGCAATATCAGAGCGTATTTGCCGAACGGGGCGACTCCCGCCATGCCTATGCCGGCGAGACTCTTGACGAGCGTTCTGCCCGCCAATTCATATATGCCCCAGACTGCTAGCAGTGCAAGTATGCCGGATATAACGCCGAGCATCATGCCCTCTATCATAAACGGCCAGCGGATGAACCACCTCGTCGCGCCGACGCTCTTCATGATATTTATTTCGAGTCTGCGGCTGTCCATCGTTATTCTTATGGTATTGGCAACGATGAAAAGCGAGACTATCAGAAGCAGCGCTATCATGCCCACGCTTATATAGCTGACCGTGTTTCTGAGCCCCGCGAGCTGCTTGGCAAGCTGCCTGTTCTCGCGGACATGGAGCACATTCGGAAGCTCCGATATGCGCTTTACCGTATCTTCAAATTTATCGGTATCCTTTAAAGAGACCTCATATGCATCGGGCAGCGGGTTTTTGTCCAGCCCGTCAAAGAGCACGGAGCTGTCCCCCATCTCGTCCTTGAGCTGAGCGAATCCGCTCTCCTTGCCAACGAATTTGCAATCGCGGACATTTGAGAGTCCTCTCAGATTCGAGCCGAGCTCGTCGGTCTCAGCCTGAGTGGCGTTGTCGTCGACGAATACCATTATAACATTCTGATCCTCGACGTTTCCGATGAACATATTGATGTTGACCGTTATCATAAACGCGACGCCTATCATCACCATGCAGCTGAACAGCACGGAAATCGACGCTATGCTCATAAGACGGTTGACGTAGAGGTTTCTCATTCCCTCGTGGGTGAGGTAACCGAGGCTTCCGTTATTTTTCATCGCTCTCGTCCCCCTCTCCGTCCTCGAGGTATATCGAATAATCGGCAGCGGCGGAGGAATATGAGGTGTCATATTCGCTCCCGTATTCCGCCTTCTCTTTTCCGAAGCTCTCGAGAGCCTGCCTGTAAGCATCGTCGGCGGCGGTCTCGTTGGCTATCTCCGCGGCCTTTTCGGAGAGCTTCCCGGGCTTGCCCGCCTCCCCGTCCTCGTCGTCGAGGTACTTTGTCGCAAAGCCGTCCGCCGGGCGGCCGAGGGAGCCTTTTATCTTTATCTCGCGGTGAGCCGAGTTCTTCATCTTGCCGTCCGCCGCAACGGTTCCGTTTTCGAGCAGAATAACTCGCTTGTCATACATACGCACAAGATTGTGCTCATGGGTGACCATAATGACCGTCGTGCCCTCGCTGTTTAAGCGCATGAGCAGGTCGACTATCTCAAGGCTCATTCGCGGGTCGACATTGCCCGTGGGCTCGTCCGCTATTATGAGGTCGGCGTTATTCGCAAGGGCGCGGGCAAGAGCCACGCGCTGCTGCTCGCCGCCCGAGAGCTCGGTGGGATAGCAGTTCATCTTGTCCGTCAGTCCCACTATGTCGAGCAC
>OIZV01001131.1_pt1 | contig 10085 bp, 7 predicted proteins | sample 1588681 | NCBI WGS metagenome assembly OIZV01 (sample SAMN03283281) | human gut metagenome | biome: human-associated habitat; material: feces | host: Homo sapiens | place: Peru | collected 2012
CGTTCAAATCGGCACACACTAAAAACTACATCATAACTACTTGACTTTCAATTAGATAAAACCTTTCATTTTTGATTTTTACGGGACACTAGTGATGTGGAATAATGAGGCTTGCCCGGCTCCGGTTCGGGCGTTGGGGCGCCCTCAGCTACGCCGGGGCATTTTTTAACACAAAAGGCGAAACAACGCATTGCGCTTCGCCTTTTGTGTTAAAAAATGGTGGCAAGGTTACGCCAAAAACGAAAGAGCCTCTCCAGGTAGGAAAATCGCCGTGACGAGGATTAGTTTCGTTTATATCCCTGTGCCATTATCAAAAAAACGGACCGTCGAGGCGTGGACTTTTCAACGTTCCTCTCGTTTTTCTTACAGCAGTCTTTCGGCTGTCTGCCTGCGTCCCGTCCAGCCGAGACCGCGTGCCCACTCCAGCATCTCCTGCCTGGCATTCGCGTCCTCGCCATTGATGGTTTTGAGGAAATCGCAGTAGCCGTGGATGCCTCCCACGTCCTGCACCAGCGGCAGGTTGCCGTCCATGGCGATACAAAGTGGACGCCCCGTCTCCATGACCAGTCTCATCTGCGCCGATAGTTTTTCGTCGTCGGTTTGGTCGCTGTCATAGATGCCTTCAAGGCTGATGTCGATTTCCCATCCGTCTCCGAAGTCGAACTCATAGTTGAGTCTGTCGGTCAGCGGCAGCACCTTGGGATTCAACGGCGACATGGCGTTGGTCATCAGGCGATGGGCGATGGCCTCGCTCGCCTTCATCTTCAGTATCTTCCCGACCGTTTCATCCAGAGCCTTGACGTTCCGTTCGCAGAACACTGATGCCTCACGGCATAACTGTGAAACCTTGTCTATTGTGGCAGGCTTGTCCGAAAGAATCTCCTCAAGCGTCAGCCGTTCCGCCAAGCCGCCAATCCCGCCGTCCAACGCTGTGCCAGCCTCGTCCAGCTTGATTTCATCCAGCTGCTTGCGGACATAGCCGCTTTGTCTGCCATCCCCTGATGGCATGACCTGGAGAGTGCGGTGTTCCTTGATGAAGATGTCGACTGTCCTTCGCGCCGCCATGAACTGCTCCGACACCCCCAGGAAGTGAAAGGGAGCCGTGTATTTCCTACGCAACCAGTTGCGGAAACTGGCCTCTCCATCGTAGTCGTCGTCCCAGAAGATGTCCTGGTCCTCTATATCCACAGGCGAGCGGAAATAAAGCCCGACCATGTTCAGATATTTGCTGAACTCGCCTTGGGTGAAGGCATCCATGTTCTTCTGTGGAAGCGAGAAGCGGTGCAGATGTCCATTGAGCCAGCCGAACAGGCGCATGATGGCGTAGTGCAGTCCGTGCAGCGTCATCTCGGCAGGCGCGAGAATCTCACGAGAATATCCCTCCTTTGCCCCGCAGAACTGGCGCAGAACCGCCAGGCACTCCTCATCAACACCCTGCAATTCCAGCTTCAAGCGCATTGCCTTTGTGGTCTTCTGTCTCTTTGTCATCGCCATTGTCTCTTCTTCTATGTTGTTCTTGCTCTGCCGAGACCGCCATTGAGATGCGGAACTTCGGCCTCGCGCCCGAGGACGGGCCGGAGGACGAGGAGAAGGTGGAGGGCTAGAACAGGTCGCTGTGCGTGCCGGTGCGGGAAAGTTCCAGGACTAGCACGTTCTCAAACAGCTTGTAGATGAGAAGCCAGTCCGGCTCAATGTGACATTCGCGGCATCCACGGTAGTTCCCGACGAGTGAATGATCATGGTACTCGTCTGGAAGCGTCTGCCCTTCGGCAAGCATTTCAATCACCTTGTCCAGCGCGGCGACATCGCGACCGCGCTTCTGCGCCAGCTTGTAGTCCTTCTTGAAATGCGATGTGAATTTGACTTCGTATTTCATGAGTTGAGAGCCCTGCGCAGACTCTCCATGTCCTTGTAGCCGGGCACGCCTGGGTCACGGGCAATCCGTTCGCCCTCCTCGATGGCCTCAATGGTCTCTCTGTTCGGCACAGGGGCGGATGTCACGATGAAGGGAATCGCCTTGACCCTGGCAATCTGGCGCAGATAGATGTTGATGGCGGTGGACATGTTCATCCCCATGTCCGAAAGACATTTTTCGACTTCCGCCTTGAGGGCGGAATCCACTCTTACACTGAAAGTTGATGTGCTCATGCTGTCCTCCATTGCCTTAATGAATTGAACACAATGTAGCACATATAAAACCAAATGCAACACAATAGAGCTAAAAAACATGGAGAAACAATATGATTTTGCGACCATGCCAGCAGGAGGCCGTAGATGAAGTTTACGAACACCTCCGAACCAAGGACACCACCCCCTGCGTGGTCCTCCCGACGGGCACGGGAAAGAGCTTATGCCTGGCGAGGATTGCCTCCGACGCGGTGACGCTCTGGGGCGGGCGCGTCCTCATCCTCGCCCATGTCAAGGAGTTGCTGGAGCAGAACGCCGACAAGGTGCGGAGACTCTGCCCCGAACTGAATAATCTGGGGAATAATCTGGGAATAATGTGGAATAATGAGGCTTGCCCGGCTTCGTTTCGGGCGCTGGCGCGCCCTCAGCTACGCCGGGGCATTTTTTAACACAAAAGGCGAAACGCAATGCGCTTCGCCTTTTGTGTTAAAAAATGGTGGAGCAATTCCCGCAAAAGTCAACGGGGTGCTAACATTTTGGAGATATTGAAGAAGGTAACGGCATTATGTTGGGACGTGAATGAAGCAATATTGGGACGCTATTATCGAGTTTCTTAAGCACGAAATCAAAGCAATGTTGGGACGTAGCTGCGTTATGTGACGAGAATGTTAAGACAAAATGAGCCAAGGTTAAGACACAAAATCTGAATGTTTACGCAGGAATCGCCACCAAGAATTAGACAAAAGCCTCCATTGTTAAGACACAATGCCAATGTGCCATCGTGCACTGTTCCCATGCCCCTTGACTTCAACCAGCCCATTTTTCTTCATTACCTTCAGAAGATAGCGAACCTGTCTTTCCTCGCGTGAAGGGACAATGGCAAGCAAATCCTTTAGGCTGACTCCAGTCTCTGTGTGTTCGCGTATGAAACTCAAGATGTCCGCCTTGCACTCCTCGTCCGTCTTGGGGACAGGGCGTACGGCCCCGCCGTCCTGCGAGGGCAGGTTCTGATAGAGGTCGGGAAGGCGGTATTTGCCGCGTCCGAGCTTCGCGAGCAAGCCTTGTTCGCACAATGCCTTCGCGTTGCTCTTCAGTTCGGCAGGTAGCTTCTGCTGTTGCCAGACGTAGTAGAGCGCAAGGAAGTCCTCGGAGGAAAGCTGGTCGTACTGCTCTTCGGGAATGCGTCTCTGGAAGGTCAGGAAGCGTTTCTCTAGAATCGTCCCCTTCAAGGTCATCTTGACATCGTAGTTGTCCGTGCCTTTCCAGTCGGGGAGACGTTTGCCTTCGCGAACGGAGTTCTCGTAAATCAGGTTCATTCCCTGCCCAGAGCGTTCGACCAGCCCGCATTTGGCGAAAAGTTCGGCGATGCGGCGGTTGCGGGGATTCTGTTTCTCCACGCAGTTGTCGGCGGAAATCCCAGGCGGAAAGCCGCCAGGGCTCTCAATGACCAATCTGTCGGGATATTGCCGAACGAAGATGCTTCCCGCGCAGTGGTAGTCACGATGGCTGACAGCGTTCAAGATTGCTTCACGACATGTTCTCTCGTTGAAGGTGTCGACGGGCAGGACGAAGAACTTGTCCTGGTAGTGCTGCTGTGTGTTGCGCAGGTTGACCAGTTCCCATAGACGGTCGAAGACAAGGAAGAACGGCTCGCGGAAATCTTCGCGCTGCGCGGCTGGCCCAGAAGCCATATTGGGGCGGTATTCAAAGACAATCTCCGCCTGCGCAAGATATTTGGTGAGGCTTTTATGCGTCCCCATCAGTATCAGCGCGGCGTTGGTGATGCCATCGTCGGTGATGGCGTCGCAGTCCATCAGCAACTGGCTGTCCGAAAGCGTCTGTATGCGCTTCAGTCCGCTGCGCTGAAACCAGCGCTGGCGGAAATTCGCTATGGCGTCCTTGTCCAAATCGGCCAGCGTTGCGCCTGGACAGATGTCGGCGGAGAAGTCGTGCCCTCCTTCCTCGTAGATTCGCCGTCTGACCTCGTCAGGCATAGGCACGAGGCTGTCGCCTATCCGCCACCAGGCGATTCCGTCTTTCGAGTTTTGCACGACCTGTCCGATTGGACGCGACGGCACGATGAACACCAGCACACGATGACCTGCATCGTCGGTCAACTCCGTGAAATCGACATTGATGTGCAGGCGGTCAATCAGACCCTTGCGTGTCCGTTCGGGCTGTTCAAAGGCAAGGCTGCCTACCATCTTGCGCGGACGCTTGTCCGTAATCCCGAACACAACGCGACCGCCGCCCAGATTGGACACGGCACAGGCGTACTTGGCGAGATTGTCGAACTCGTAGGAGGTCTTCGCCTCCTTGAACTCGACGTTCTCGCCCTCCTTGGCGTTCAGCAGTTCAGCTATGGTCATCTGTCCTCCGTGGGATTGTCTTCTTTGTTACTACGTATACACTATTCACTTGAATTATTTATATCATTTTGTAAATCTAAAGCTTCTCTGCTTCCTAACGAGATTGATTTACTTAAAATCCGGAAGAATGCATCATTTAAATCATGATTCTCTTTAATCAAAGTTCGATGATTTGTCCATATCTCTTTACACAATTGTGCAGATAGACTGGTCGTTGCCTCTTTCTCACGTAAGGAGGTGCTTTCTAGCGTCTCCGCAATGAGAAGAAGACTATCTTTTAGTAGGGGGGCTCCTGCGGTTGATGCGCAAAACGCAATATATTTATTGATATTATTATATTTTTTAATAGAACTAGTTGCCCATTTCGTATAAAATGATGAGAATCCATCTATGATCGGGACAAATTTAGCATCCTTCCAGAAAAACTCTCGACTATATATACCCAACAACCGTAATTTTAAATTTTGAATATCGTACGATTTTGCATCCCAGTACTCATTTGCAAATATTATCATTTCTTTCCATACATGAGCAAACTGCACCAATTTAGATTCATTACTTGAAAAGAAAAACCACGATAAAAAAACATCAATCCAGTCATGGTAATATGGATCAAGCATAAAGATTGGCCTCCATAAGACTTTAGCATCATCTGCATCTATAAAAATAAGAGAAGAGGCTATTTTACGCAGGCAGACAGTCTCGCACTCATTAGGATAAGTATTTGTGTCGCTGTGCTCGGGAACTCCTTCGTTTGGGTTGCGCCTTAATTGCATGAGCATTAGGTTTTCGATTTGTATCAACAAATCAAGTTGATTATTGTATGAAAAATTATATGTGTTGGAAAAATCAACAATATCCACAACAAGCGATAGTTGGTTGAAGTCGCATATCTGTTGTCGGGCAAATCGAGACTCATAAATACTATTAAAACTTTTTATTTCGTGAAGATCAAATTTTTTCATCGCATGGTTAAGCATGCCGCGAATTATCAATTTCGCTTTAGCATATAGCCGAATCAGGATGTTGTTCGATTGCGACATCAACAATATATCAAACTGCAATTCATGGTCTCTGATTTTAAGATATTTTGCATGCAATTGCCCAATATCAGTAATCTGTCTTGCATGTTTTTTGTTTACGCAAAAATCATTGTAATAATTGCAAAGCTTCTGATTCCCGATATCTTTAAAATCATGGAGCATGTAGCCTCTCCATGCTTCATTCAGCCACAACAATCCTCTGGCAAATGAATATTTAATGTGCAAATTTATTAATTCGATTAGGGGATGCTCAGCTTTCAACTCCAAACGTGCACTGCCCAATGACGCTTTTATCGCCGCATAATGAAACAGAAGCAGGCTTCTCGCAAGCAACTCTTTTGTATTATACTCATCTTCCAAATGTCTGTATAGCAACAAGCTTATTTCACCGATAAAAGAATCCCATGAATTCGACAAATGCATCGCAGGAGTGTCGAGCCCCCATTTCGACGGCTGATCGTTGTATATTCGAAAAACAGTTTGTATCGTCCAACGCCTTCTGTCTTCATTTCGCATGATAAAATCAGGATTATGATGCAATATAGCGCAGATTCCCGCGCAGTAAATCTCGCGATATGTCACGAAAGCGCCCATATCGGAATCAGATTTAGAATCAGTTTTTTTTAGAAGATTATCCGCGAGTGCGTTCATTCTACCCCAGATATTCTCAGCATCATTATCAGAGAGAGGTTTTTCGTTCTCTATGATTTTCCTACACTCAAATGGGAAATGCAATACCGACATATTGAGGCCGCTTCCCTTTGCATCATCGGTCAGTTTTTGTTCAAGCGATGATGGGTATGAGAAACTCACCTCAGCTTTGCCATCGGTCAATTGTCTTTTTTTGTAATTAGACGGGGTCAGTTGCGCAATAAGAAACTGGGATGGTCCGGCCGGATTGTTCTGTTTCTTCCACATTTTGGCAACAGTATCAAAATAAGTTACATCCATGCCACATGCAATAGCATACTGCAAATAGCGTTGTAAAATATCTCTAAAAATTAATTTTCTGTGAGGCATGCGGTTCCACTCCAGAGCCTTGTTATACAATACCTCTCCTAATTTTCTGTAGTAAAACCCAAATCCTATCTCCCACGAATTCTCCAAAGTAATTTTCATGTCCCACACCAAAATTTGCCAGGCCGATGCAAGCACCTTGAGCTTTCCACATAGTAGAACAGGTTTTTTTTGACAAGTGAGCACAAAACTCCGGCAATCGCGACAGATTTGTTTTGTGCAAAAATATAGTCGACATAGGAGTCGATATTATCCTTTTTTTCTACTAAATCATAAAGCCATTTTTCTAAAGCCATCAGGATAGTTGGTATAATTGGTGGATTAATCAACCTATTGCGATGCCAGCCAAAAACTCTTTCATCTCCAATCCAAATGATTTGTTCTTCTGTATTTTCTTTTAATATAGCGGTTTCCCAAACACTCGGTTCCATCAGAGATTTCACCAATGGACTGTTGGAGTAGAAGCGTGCTCTTTCTTGTTCATCTTGTTTCCCCGCAGCTACAAATCGTTCTGTGGCAAAATTGACAAGGTCAATTATTATTTTCAGTGCTATATTCGGGTGCTTTTGCAGCAATTGCAACCAAGGGCCAATGAAATAGCAACAGGCATGATCGGTTCGCTCTAGCATATCAAGCCCGCATGCAGACAAAAGATCGTGATGGGTAGAATTGTAATGAGGCGCTTCTATGCACACGGCCATCAAAAGTCTGGCGGCATCATCTGGGTATTTGTCAAAAAAAGGATTTAATACATTGCCAGTCAAACATACCTCTCTAAATCTTTCAGATATTTGTCTTTTGGGGCCATTAGGCCAAGCGGGGATATAGCGTTGTTCGACCAGAAAATCACATCGCTGTATTTCCTTGGTGGCACTGTTTGAGGATAATAATGATTTCAGTTTTTCGTCTTCTGGATCTTCTATCTCTGCAAAGAATAAAGAATATTTCATGACCGTCTCAGGTAATTCTTGAAACGCCAATAAAAAGCTCATCCAAATTTCATCGAGCGCATCATTGTTAAGATATAGGTGACTACCATGTTTTTTATCGACTTGAATGTGTTTTTCATTCTTATAAGCGAATTTTGCGACATCAACAGCCAACTTTGCCGCCGCACTACCATATTGAGTACCTCCGCAAAAAAGCAGATAATAAATGCAAATTTTAGATATGCGGTGATGACAATATGGAATAATGTCCTCGGAATATATGTTTATGAAATCTAAAAACGGAAGGGCCAGCCTTAGATTTAATATCGGTAGAGTTTGACCATTGATTACCCTTTTGGAACTTGCGATCAAGAAAAGCCTATTCAACAATAAACTGAACAGTTCGCATTCTTTATCCAGTAAAGCATTTTTGATAGATTCACGTAATTCAAACAATCTGTTCGAAAAGATGATTGAATCTAAGAGTAAATACTGCAATTCATCTTTTGAATCTTTAATGAACTTTATCCATTTTTCAACACCGTCTGGACTACTCAATAACCATTGTCCAAAGAGTAGAATAGAGTGTTTCCATTGTGGCTTGTGGTATTTATCTTTAACGAAATTCAGGAAGTTTTCATTATTCTCAACAAGAATTCTTTCGCGCGCCCAATCACCGATCAAATCATGTTTCCAAAAGATTAACTCATCTTTAATGTATATCAGATTGTCTTTTTCGAGGGCTCCCAGTATTGAGGCATCAGAAATTTGAGAAATGAATACGCCAGACTTGAGATTATCGCCGTCGGAAGCGGCGATTTCTTTTAATATTTGAGATCTGGCATATCTATCTTCAGAACTGGATTGGATCCATTTATTCCACAAGTGATCAGCAAAATTAACTGGATCCAATGTCGCCATGGGGGAGTTTGCAAGCAACTCAATGCACCAATCCAAGATCTTGGGGATGCACATCAGCGTGTTCATCCCCTTGGAATTCCACAACGAGTATAGGGATTTATTGTTACTAAAAACTCCTGATAGATCATCAGCCGTCAGCGGCGGAACTTCGATTGGCGCTGATTCGATTATTGGCGGAAACGATTCGGTGGTTGTCAAAATGACACTAAATCCACGTTTTTTCGCAATGGATATTAACTGAACGAGCGCCGTCCTATGGATATCCAATCGCTCCGCTGAATCAACCACTATTAATGCATCGGTTGTTGGCAAATTATCAATGACTGAAACCAAGGAGTGATTTAGTACCTGGATGTCAAAGTTTTTATTTGAAAGCCATAATTTGCAATGATATGAACTTGCTGAATAAATAGTTTTTACGATGGCTGATTTGCCTATCCCCGATTGGCCAGTAACGGAAACTATTTTTTTGTCCGCCAAGGTTTTCCTTATATCATCGCATATTTCTTTTCGAGGTATTGTTATTCCGTTGGACAATGCAACCTGAATTAAGTCAACATTGTCTCGTGATATTTCCTGTAGCAATGCGATGTCACTATGATAATTAGGATGTGTAACTAAATCTGGTAAGTCTGGTATGTTATATATTTCATCCAGACTCACGCTGCCACCAGCACCACGCTTGTCCTTGCATAGATGCAGCAATTTGTCCAACAGCGTATCCCCATCGGGATAAGATTTCGCGCTGCAACATTCTAGCGCACGCTCTCGGATGTTACTGAGCGAATCCGATGTCGCATTCAAAAAATCAAAAGACTTTACACGCAATCGCCGAATGATTGTACAGATTGATAAACCGGCATCTTTATATTTTTCATCTGGACATGCGAGACTGTTGAATAAAACCTTTTTGGTTTTAGACCAAGCACCATCAGCAGCGAGTCTATTGGAAATGCGTTTATCATCGTCTGAAGAAACCTCCCGCTGGATATCCGTCCAGTCAGATAATATACCACTGCTGATTTCTCCAACCGCGAACAGCAAAAGATCACGATCAGCATCAAACGGTGGCGAACCTTCAAGAAATTGCTTCCAAATTCTCAGTGTGGTATCTTGAGGAAAACCGTTGGTGGTAATTTGAACGTTGGATTTTATCGAAATGGCGACTTGATGCAATGCTCCAGTGCGATCTTTTAATGTCAAGAGCAAATCATCAAAAAGCCAGCCATCCGCATGCGTCTGCCAGTCAATCTTTGTTATATAACCATACTCGGTCCCCCACAATTCTGCTCCCTCAATCATTGCCAGAAGGAAACGAGTGGCCACTGAATCTTCAAAATTATAACCACGACCACCTGTTTGCGATATTGGATATGAGATTTTCTTCTCTTCTTCTGGCATAATTCTGCGTTGCCTACATTGGGGTTAACCTATTTCAAATCTTATGGTGTCTTTGTAAAATCGGGCAAAGTCGCACCTTGGTAGATGTCAGCGGAGAAGTCGTGCCCGCCTTCCTCGTAGATTCGCCGCCTGACCTCGTCAGGCATAGGCACGAAGCTGTCGCCTATCCGCCACCACGCGATGCCGTCCTTCGAGTTCTGTACGACCTGACCAATTGGACGCTACGGCACGATGAACACCAGCACACGATGACCTGCATCGTCGGTCAACTCCGTGAA
>OIZV01001135.1_pt1 | contig 10062 bp, 10 predicted proteins | sample 1588681 | NCBI WGS metagenome assembly OIZV01 (sample SAMN03283281) | human gut metagenome | biome: human-associated habitat; material: feces | host: Homo sapiens | place: Peru | collected 2012
CTCACATGCCTTTCACGCATGCATTCACGGGTTCGAATCCCGTACCGGTCACCATATTAAATACTACGATCCTTTGGGATCGTTTTTTTATACCTAAATAAAAAAAGATAGCACAAAGGCTATCTGTATAAATCATACAACATTCCATGCTTAAGGCTTGATGAATCAATACCTAATACATCTAAAAGCTTATAGGCAAACGCAAATGCTGTGGCTGGTCCTCTACTTGTAATAATATGACCATCTACAACCACTTCTTCTTCAACATATTTACCTGCTTTTAAATAACTTTCAATTTCTTCTCCTGGATAAGAAGTGACTTTCTTATTAGTGATTACACCTGCTTTACCTAAAGCCATAGGTCCTGCACATATAGCGGCAATATATCTTTCTTCATGATCATATTTCTTAATGAGTGAAATAATACGATCATCATCTCTTAAGGTCCATGCACCTGCTCCTCCAGGAATCACAATCATATCATAATAATCCATGTCTGTAAGTGTCTTATCGGCACGTACAGGAATGTTTCTAGAAGAAATGACAACCTGCTCCTCTTTAATAGAAACAGTGTCTACATCCACTTCTGCACGTCTTAAGATATCTACTACACCTAAGGCTTCTACTTCTTCAAAACCATCTGCCATTAAAACTGCAACTTTAGCCATACTATTATCCTCCTATCAATGATTGAAACACATATCCTGCAATCATTAATCCTGCACTTGCTGGCACAAACACACTACTACCTGGTGTTCTCTGTCCTGTCTTTGCAGGAATCTCATCTGAATAAGCAACTAAACACTTCTTAATTCTTCTTGCTTTTAATTCTCTTCTCATTACTTTCGCAAGAGGATCAATCTTTGTCTTATAGATATCAGTAATCTGTAAGTGAGAAGGATCAAGCTTATTTCCTGTACCCATAGAAGAAATAATAGGTACATTCAATTCTGTACATCTCTTAATCAATTCTATCTTTGCAGTTACTGTATCAATTGCATCAATTACATAATCATATTGAGATAAATCTATTGTATCAGCATTCTCTGGTAAATAAAATGTATCAAACGTATTTATATTTAAATTTGGATTAATATCTAACATACGTTCTTTAATGATATCTACTTTTTTCTTACCTACTGTAGAATGTAAGGCAATTATCTGTCTATTGAGATTTGTGATATCCACTGTATCATGATCAAATACATCAATTGTTCCTATACCAGAACGAACCAATCCTTCAATGACATAGCCTCCTACACCACCACAGCCAAACACTGCAACATGTTTAGTCTTCATGATATCAATAGACTCATTACCTGCTACCCATCTTAATCTTGTAAACTGATCATCCATTAGTCCTGCTCCTTATAGAAATCTAAGAAACTCTTCTTTGATTCATCCCAGTCAGTATAGGCAATAATTGTTTTAAGATTGACATTCTCCACACTCTTAAAGATATTCTGTTCTACCTTAGGATTAATCTTTCTTAATTCTTTAATCAGATTCTTTGTTTCTGCACGTTTAGATGTATGTTCAATTTCTCCACGTGCTTCAGACTCTTCTGTAAAACGACATGCACACTGTAAGAACTTTAAATTAAACTTCTCAGCCCAGGCAATAATATCTTCTTCATGAATCAAATACATAGGACGGATTAATTCCATACCTTTAAAGTTCTTGCTATGAAGTTTAGGCATCATGGTCTGGACCTGAGCCCCATACATCATACCCATTAATATTGTTTCTATGACATCAGAATAATGATGTCCTAACGCAATCTTATTACATCCTAATTCCTGTGCTCTATGATATAAGAACCCTCTACGCATTCTTGCACATAAATAACAAGGGTTCTTTTCTATTCCATGTACGACATTGAATATATCTGACTCATAGAACTGAATAGGAATACCTAGCTTTTCTGCGTTCTCTTCAATCAATTTTCTATTGGCAGGATTATAGCCTGGATCCATACAGATGAACTCTAAATCAAAATGAAACTTTCCATGTCTCTGTAATTCCTGTAATAGCTTCGCAAGAAGCATTGAATCCTTTCCACCTGAAATACATACCGCAATCTTATCACCAGGTTCAATGAGTTCATAATCCTGAATACCCTTAATAAATCTACGCCATAAAGGTTTTCTAAAGTTTGTAATAATACTACGTTCTATCGCTCTAATGTTATCCATTGTTTCACCTCTAGTTCCTACTAAATACATAGGAATATACTCTAAAATTCAAGGTTATCCTCTAAGGATAACCTTATCAAAAAACATTATAAACAGTTAATAGGCATAAATGCAATTATTATCGACCAAAATACGCATCAATACCATTCGCAATACCTTCCGCAATTTTCTGCTGGAAATCACTGTTGTTGAGTTTTCTATCTTCATCACCATTAGAAATAAATCCCATTTCAAGTAAGCAGACAGGTGTCTTACACCAGTTGATTCCACTTAAGTCATTACGTGCAGCCATTCCTCTATTTCTAATACCTGTAGTACTGCAATAGTGATTAAGTACTGTTCTTCCTAAAGATTGTGAAGCAGATACATTGCCTGCACTCATATAAGGATTTCCATTAGCTGGTTCCTGTACACTTGCACCAGTCACACCGCTATTATCAATACCATCACAATGTAATCTAATAAAAGCACCAGCGCCTGCATTATTGGCCATTTCAGCTCTTTCTCTATTAGAAATATTCACATCATTGGTTGTACGGATCATAACAACCTTATACCCTCTAGACTGTAATACATTTCTTAGTTTTAAGCTAACATTAAGCGTTGTCTGGTATTCAGGAATACGTGTCGCAGTACCTGTTGCCCCTCCTGCGACCTTAGCCTTTTGTGTTGAAGCACCCGGACCAATCGGTTCCAATTGTGAATTACCTCTTGCTTGATGTCCTGCATCAATGGCTACCACATTATTATTTGTTGCAACAGATGCCTGTTGTCTTTTTAATTCTTCCTGTCTTTTAGCTTCTTCCGCTTTCTTCTGTTCCTCTAATTTTTTCTGTTCTTCTATTTTTTTCTGTTCTTCTAGTTTCTTAGCTTCTTCTTCCTTTTTCTTTTGTTCTTCTAGTTTCTTAGCTTCCTTTTTCTTTTGTTTCTCTACTACTGCCGTATCTTTCTTTTTTGTCTCTTTCGTAGTACCACATGCCACAAACAATATACTACATAATAATAAGCATAATAATCTTTTCATCGTCTTACCCTTCCTTATCTTTAATAATATACTATTTTAGACGTAAAAAAAAGATAACAGATGTAACTCTGTTATCTTGTGAATAGTGTCCCACTACCATCCTTAGATAATATTTCAATAAGAATAGAATGTGGAATACGACCATCAATAATGACTGCTTTTGACATATTGCCTTTTAATGCATGAGTAATACAATCCACTTTAGGAATCATACCTCCTGCAATAATACCTTCTGCTTTTAAGTTTTCTACATCCTGAATAGATACCTCTGGAATCAATGTCTTTTCATCATGAGGATCTCTTAATAAACCAGGAATATCACTAACTACAATCAAGTTTTCTGCTTCTAGACTATCCGCAATAGCTGCTGCTGCATAATCTGCATTCACATTATAACTATTACCTTCATCATCCATTGCGATAGATGCAATAACTGGAATATATCCACTCTTGATTGCATCCTTAATGATTTGATTGTTCACCTGTGTAACAGTGCCTACATAACCTAATTCGTCTTTAATCTTCTTCGCCTCTAACAACTTATTATCAATACCACAAAGACCTACTGCACGGCCTCCCCCATTCATTATTAGCTTTACAAGATTCTTATTGACTTTGCCGGCTAATACTTCCTGTACAATATCAATTGTTTCTTCATCAGTATAACGTAACCCATCAATAAACTTTGATTCTATACCAGAACGTTTTAATGCCTTATTGATTTCAGGGCCCCCACCATGAACCAATACCACATTAATACCAACTAAAGTCATTAGACATATATCAGAAATGACATTGTTCATCAATTCTTCATTGATCATCGCATTTCCACCATATTTTACCACTACTGTCTTACCATTGTATTCCTGTAAATAAGGAACAGCTTCAGATAAGATTTTTGCTCGATATATTTCTCTTTCTTCCATTATGTTCTATATTCCCCATTAATCTTCACATAATCATAAGTAAGATCACAGCCCCATGCTGTTGCATCCCACATACCATCATTTAAATCAATATTGATATCAATCTCATCTTCAGATAAGACCTTTAATGCTTTCTCTTCATCAAAGATAACACCCATGCCCTTCTCACAAACATGAATATCTCCTGCAGATGAAGCTAATGTCACGGATACTTTGTTAATGTCTAGATCAGCATCAGAATAACCAATAGCACATAGGATACGACCCCAATTCGCATCTCTACCAAACATCGCTGCTTTAAATAAAGTAGAAGTGATTACACTCTTTGCAACAATCTTGGCATCCTGTAGTGTCTTCGCATTCTTGACATTACATGTAAGAAGCTTAGTTGCTCCTTCACCATCTTTCGCAATACCACGAGATAATTGTTCACAAATATGATATAACGCATCCTTCATAACATTATAAGACTGGTCCTTTAAGACAATCTTATTATTCTGCGCCATACCATTTGATAATACACATAACATATCATTAGTAGATGTATCCCCATCAACACTGACCATATTAAATGTATCATCTACAACTTCATGTACCATTGCTTCTAGACATTCTTTAGAGATGGCTACATCACTTGTTACAAAGGCAAGCATTGTTGCCATATTTGGATGAATCATCCCAGAACCCTTTGCGATAGCCCCAATATGACATTTAGCATTCCCTAGTTTAAACTCTACTGCATATTCTTTAGGCTGTGTATCAGTTGTCATGATTCCATAACATGCATCATGAGATCCATCTACATTTAATCCCTTTACAAGTTCTTTCATATGATTTTTAAAAGGATCAATAGACATAGGCTGACCAATAACACCAGTAGAAGCGACAATAATATCATCTTCCTTTAAACCTAATTCCTTTGCAGCTAAAGCACATACTTCATTTGCAAGCTCAATACCATTCGCATTACATGTATTCGCATTACCTGAATTACAGATAATAGCTCTTGCACGACCATTCTTTAAATGCTGCTTTGTAACTGTCAAAGGAGCACCTTTTACTTTATTTTGTGTATATGTTGCAGCTGCTGTACATAACTCCTCACTCACAATAAGAGATAAATCCTTCTTAGATTTATTCTTTCTCATTCCTGCATGAATACCATTTGCGCTAAATCCTATTGGTGCACATACACCACCAAGTATATCTTTCATAACATCCTCCTTAGAATGATGGAGCGACAAGATTTAAACCTGTATTCTCATCGAGTCCATACATAATATTCATATTCTGTACTGCCTGACCAGCAGAACCTTTCACCATATTATCAATTGTAGACACTACAATTAATGTATGATCACGTTCATCCATATGTAATGAAATATCACAATAGTTAGATGCTTTCACAAACTTTAAGTCTGCGACCTGTCCAAGAGGTAATACTCTCACAAACTGTTCATCCTTATAAGCTTCCACATATGTTTCATAGATTTCTTCTAGAGACTTATCTACAGGAACATAAATAGTAGAAACAATACCACGGTCTACAGGAAGTAAATGAGGGACAAATGTGATATGTACATCTTTTTCATTCATCTTACTTAATTCCTGTTCAATTTCTGGTGTATGTCTATGTACACCTACTTTATAAGGATGGAATGATTCATTACATCTTGGGAAATGCATACCATCACTTAAGTTCTTACCAGCACCTGTTGTACCTGATGCTGAATCAATAATAATCTTCTGTGATACATTGAGCTTATTCTTTAATAAAGGATAGAGGCCTAAAGTAATAGTTGTAGGATAACAACCAGGATTTCCAATAATAGTAGCATCCTTGATCTTATCTCTATTGACTTCAGGTAACCCATATACCTGATTCTTATGAAGTTCTGGTAGGTTATAATCTAAACCATACCATTTCTGATAATCTTCTTCTTTATCAAGTCTGAAGTCAGCCCCTAAATCAATAAACTTCTTACCCTTTTCTACACATGTCTTGGCATACTTTTCAGATAAGCCATGAGGAAGAGATGCAAAAATAATATCTGCTTTCTCAATGACTTCTGTATCTTCAATAAACTCTAAATCACATACCTGATAGAAGTTAGGATAAAGATCATAAATCTTCTTACCAGTATAGCTATGTGAAGAAATAGCCGTTACTTCTGCTTCAGGATGCATTAATAAGATTCTTAATAGTTCACATCCTGCATAACCACTTGCACCAATAATACCTGCTTTAATCACAATATCCACTCACTTTCTGATTGATTCTATGAATATTCTCCATCTCAATTTTAGGAGAAGGTCCACCAACAACTGCTCTGTTGTTAAGACATGTTTCTAGTGAGATAGCCTGATAAACATCTTCACCAAACATATCTGTATAGCCTGTATAAACATCTAGAGGAAGTGTTTCTAATGTTTCTCCATGTTCAATACAATATCTTACAAGTTCCCCAGTAATCTTATAAGCATCTCTAAATGGCATACCTTTCTTAGTGAGATAATCTGCACAATCAGTCGCATTAATAAATCCTCTTGCAGCTGCATCTCTCATCTTATCTTTATGTACAGTAATAGTTGCCATCATATCTGTAAAGACTGGAAGACAAAGCTTGACTTCATCAATTGCATCAAATAAAGCTTCTTTATCTTCCTGCATGTCTTTATTGTAAGCAAGAGGGAGTCCCTTCATCATTGTAAGTAATGTATTCACATCACCAATGACTCTTGCACTCTTACCCCTTACTAATTCTGCAATATCTGGATTCTTCTTCTGAGGCATAATAGAAGAACCTGTTGCATAGGCATCATCAAGATCAATGAATTTGAATTCCCATGAACACCATAGAATCACTTCTTCTGAGAATCTTGATAAATGCATCATGATTGTGGCTAAGGCACTTGATAACTCAATTGCATAATCACGATCACTGACACCATCTAAAGAGTTATACATAATATCATGCATACCTAATTCTTCTGCCACAAATGGTCTATCTAATGGATAAGTTGTTGTTGCAAGTGCACCACTTCCTAAAGGTGATACATATAGTCTCTTATCCACATCTTCTAAACGATCAATATCTCTTAAAAACATTGATGCATAAGCCATTAAATGATGTGCAAAAGTAATAGGCTGTGCTCTTTGTAAGTGTGTGTATCCTGGCATGATTGTATCAAGGTTATGTTCAGCTAAATCTGTTAATGTATGAATCAGGTTCACTAACATCTTCTTGATTTCTAGAATTTCATCATGTGCATATAAACGAAGATCTAATGCAACCTGATCATTTCTAGAACGTCCTGTATGTAGTTTTTTACCAGCCACTGGATAACGTTTTGTGAGTTCACTTTCCACAAACATATGAATATCTTCAGCTTCAGGATCAAAGAGGAGTGTACCCTCTTCAATCTCTTTTAAAATTGCATTTAAACCTTCTACAATCTCTTCATAATCTTTCTCTTCAATAATACTCTGTTTACATAACATCTTTGCATGAGCAAGAGATCCTCTGATATCCTGCTTATACATACGATGATCAAATGAAAGAGATGAATTGAATGCATTCACTTCATGATTTAATTCTTTAGAAAATCTACCTTTCCACAATACCATATCTTAAACTCCTATTTCTTTTTCTTCTGATCTAACTTAGCTTTTACCTTGATTGGTAAACCGTATAATGTGATGAATCCTTTAGCATCATACTGATCATAATCATCATCTTCATCAAATGATGCTGTCTGTAAATCATGTAATGTATCTGGAGATGTTACACCAGCGCCTACGATATTACCCTTATATAATTTAAGTTTAACATCACCATTTACGTTTTCCTGAGTCTTATCTACAAATGCAAGTAATGCTTCAGTAAGAGGTGTATACCACTGACCGTTATAGATATTATCAGCAAGCTTTAAGCTTACCTGCTGTTTGAAATGCTGTGTTTCTTTATCTACAGTAATTTCTTCTAGGTTCTGATGTGCTGCATATAAAATAGTTCCACCTGGTGTTTCATATACACCTCTTGATTTCATACCAACAAGTCTGTTTTCAACCATATCTGCGATACCAACACCATTCGCACCACCGATTTCATTTAACTTAGCTAACATTTCTACTGGTTCAAGTTTTTCACCATTTAATGCAACTGCAACACCCTTTTCAAAAGTTAAAGTGATATATGTTGGAACATCTGGTGCCTTTTCTGGTGAAACACCCATTTCTAGGATTTCATCATACTTAGGTTCATTAGCTGGATCTTCAAGATCTAAACCTTCATGAGATAAATGCCATAAGTTCTTATCTTTAGAGTAGTTTGTTTCTCTGTTGATCTTTAGAGGAATCTTTCTTGCTTCAGCATATTCGATTTCTTCTTCTCTTGATTTAATATCCCATTCTCTCCAAGGAGCGATAATAGGCATATCTGGTGCGAATGCTTTAATAGCTAATTCAAATCTTACCTGGTCATTACCTTTACCAGTACATCCATGACAGATTGCATCTGCACCTTCTTCTAAAGCGATATCTACTAACTTCTTCGCAATAATTGGTCTTGCAAGAGAAGTACCTAACATATACTTACCTTCATATAATGCATTGGCTTTAACTGCTTCAAAACAGAAATCCTTAACAAATTCAGGTTTACAATCTACACAAATATATTTAGAAGCACCTGTCTTTGCAGCCTTTTCATCAAGACCATCAAGTTCTCCAGCACCCTGTCCCACATCAGCAGCAACTGCAATAACTTCACAGCCATAATTTTCCTTTAACCAAGAAATAATAATTGAAGTATCTAATCCTCCACTATAAGCTAATACAACTTTCTTAAATGTTTTCTTTTCCATAATTTTCTTCTCCTTTAATGTTTGATGTTTTATTTTAATGCCCCACTACTTAACTAAATCGTCGTTCCTTCATATCAAACACCCCTTTAATAAACAAAAAACGCCTCTGGATTAATCCAGAGACGTATATAAACGCGGTACCACTCTAGTTGCTTGTATCATACAAACCACCTCTTCATTAACGCAGATTCACGTTCTGTTATACTCAATTCCAACAGACTCTCCCGAGTGCGTTTCTCTTATATCTTCCTGATGACCTTCCACTCTATGTCATCTCGCTGTAGGTGATTGTAAGATACTCTTCTCGTTCATCGATTTGTTTATTTAACTTGGGTCTATAATACAATCACTTTTTTACTTTGTCAATATTTTTTCTTTAAATATAAACAAAATTATTTATTTTCTGTTTTTCGTAAATTTTAGCTCTTCTTTGTGATTTTTTTCATTTTCGCAATATATACAGGTTTACCATCATATTGATCATAGCTAGCAATATAAACAGTTTCTTCACCTAAGTAAACTGCAATACCTAACTGTTTTTCACCTTCATAAAGGTTGTATTTGATGAGTGCTTCAGGAACTTTTTCTTTCTCATCTTTTGATAGTTCAACCTTCTTATACTGGATATTCTGATACTTTAAATCACTTTCAAATGTACATGCATCTTTATTGATTTCATAAACAAGATACGCATTATAAGCATCCTTCTTCTTTATGTAATCCTTCTTATTCGCATATACGATTTTCTCTTGTTTGTATTGTCCATAGCTGTCTTTGAGTGACATAGGTTCTGCAGGTGAGCAGGCACATAACATCATTGTCACTAATAAAATTAATATTTTCTTCATATTCACCTCTCCATTCCACACTACTATATCATATCAAACAACTAAATAAATCAAACCTCATTAAAATACACAACACTTACATATTCATTAAAAAACTAGGAGTGTTTTTAATTTTATAAAATCATGTTTTGCACCGTGTTGGTACTTTTGTCTATTTATGATACAATACGCATAGCTTATTTAAGCAATCACAAGTATGCTTAAGT
>OIZV01001136.1_pt1 | contig 10041 bp, 7 predicted proteins | sample 1588681 | NCBI WGS metagenome assembly OIZV01 (sample SAMN03283281) | human gut metagenome | biome: human-associated habitat; material: feces | host: Homo sapiens | place: Peru | collected 2012
CCGGTGTGCGTGAGGACCTCTTCGACAACCGCATCGACGATGTTCTGCCCGACTTTCCCACCCACTGGCTGCTGGAGGGCAAGCGGGAAGCGCCGGAATACGTGGTGTGGAACCACCGCACCTACCGGGTGTACGGCTCACCTTCACCATCCCATCATCCCGCAGAAACCGCTTGATCTCCCCCATGATCATAGGTACGGCATAGGTTGAAAACTTCACATCATAAGCCGGATCAAATTTATCAATACATTTCATCAGTCCGATGCAGCCGATCTGATACAGGTCCTCCAGTTCATGTCCTCTGCCTGCAAAACGCCGGACAACACTCCATACCAGTCCGAGATTCTCGGTTGCCACCTGCTCGCGTGCTTTTCTGTCTCCCTCCTTCGCAAGCTTAATCAGTTCAATCGTCCTGTCCATCCCGCGCTCCCATCGTTTTTACCATTGTGACACACGTTCCCTGTCCCTGCTCCGATTCTACCAGAAGCTGATCGGTAAATGCCTCCATAAAGGAAAATCCCATACCGGAACGTTCCTCCTCCGGTTTTGTCGTAAATAGAGGTTCCATGGCCTGCGGAACATCCGTGATGCCACATCCGTGATCCTTTACCTGAACGGTTACGGTATGATCCGCTATACACACCCGGAGCTGTACAGTGTCATGGTCGGTCACTGCTGCGGGTGTCTCTCCGGCTTCCTGCCCTGTCACTGCCGCGGTATTCTCTCCGGCTTCCCGATCTGTCGTTGCTGCGTGTTTCAGCTTCGGATCATAACCGTGGATGATCGCATTGGTCACTGCCTCCGAGACCGCCACCTTCAGATCACTTAATTCCTCTAACGTAGGATTCAGACGGGAGACAAACGCTGCCACCACCACTCTGGCAAAGCCTTCATTCTCTCCCACTGCATCAAATTCAATCATCATTTCATTCGTGTTACCCATTGTATCCTCCTTATTATCCGCATGATCATGCCTTTTTTATACTGTTTCATTGCCGGAATTATTCTCCGGATGTCATTACCTGCTCCAATGGTGTTACGATCCGGTAGATTCCGGACAATGTCAGTACCTTCTGCATCTCCCGGCTGACATGACTGACATATACCTGTCCACCCCGGACTGCCAACTCCCGATACCGTCCGGTGATCAGTCCGATTCCGGAGCTATCCATTAAGACTGTATTCCGGAAATCAAACACCACATATTTCACATATTGCTCCTGCATTTTCTGTTTTACTGCAGTCCGGAGCCTTTCCGCCTGATAATGATCCACCTCCGGCGGAAGCAATATCCACAGCCACTCCTGCTCCAGTTTTAATTCATATTCCATATCTCTGCCTCCTGATTCACGATCGTCAAATGCTGTCAAAATATACCGTATTTTCCACCGCTATAACTGTGACGAAACCAAAAAAAGAGAAACCCCGGTTCCAAGGTTTCTCTTTTGCTTCTATTATATATAATTGCTCTGTTTGTCTTATTCTTCCGGTATGGTATGCTCTGTTGATGTTGTGCCACCGGCTTCCGTACCGCTTTCTGTACTTCCGGATGTATCACTCCCGGTGCCTGCATTCTCATCCCGGTTCGCATATTCCGAATCCGGGAATCGTTTATTAATATCATCAAACAATGCATTCGCAGATGCCAGATCTCCGGTACTCTTATAAGCACTTGCCAGATTATATCGTGCTTCCACATCATCCGGCTTCAGATTACAATACACCTTAAGCTGGGTGATCGCTTCTGCATAGTTCTCTGCACTGAATGCTGTCATGCCTGCACTCCGGTATGGATCCAAAATATCCGCACAGTTGTCTACTACGGTCTGTGCACAGGCTCTTGCTGACTCTGACAGCTCCGTATTACTTAAGTCTACACTACCCAGTGCTGCGATCGCCGCTTCCCGGTCTCCGGTCATATATGCCTGCAGAGCCGTCAGAAGATTATTATCCAGACTGGTTCCGTTGTTCGCCTCGTTCATCTTTCCGATGGTTCCCTGCAGTTCATCGATTTTTGTCTGAAGGTCATCCGCCTTCTCCTGCATATTGGCAATCTGCTCATTCTTGCTAGCCAGCTCCGCACTGTAGGATGACTTCAGCTGCAGATTCTCATTCCGCACCTCTTTGATGCGATTCGGCATAATAAGGAAAAACATGGCTGCCACTCCAAGCACCAGTCCTGCACACAGGTATAGTACATTATGCTTACCATACTTGATCTCCTGATAGCTGCCGATCTCCAGATTGGAGTCCTGTCCGACATCCTCCGCAGCAGCACCCCGCTCAATGATCTCACGGATTTTCCGCTTCGCAGTCTCTTCTCCGTCCAGCTCTTTCTCGGACTCCCAGCCGCTCTCGCCATCTGCATCCATCGGCGGCAGATCCGAAGCATCATCCTCATCTGCCTCATAGCTGCTATATCCATGCTGCTTCTCACTCTGATCGATCGCATCCAGATATTCCTGCGCCCGCGGATTGTAACGGTCAATCTTCAATACCCGCTGCAGCGCCTTCTTTGCCTTTTCCATTGAGCCTGCCCGCATATAAACCAATGCCAGCAGCAGATATGCATTCACAAAATGCGGATTCGAGCTTAAGATCCTTTTTAACTGGATCAGCGCCAGATCATCCTGCTTCTGCTTCACATAATGAAGGGTCAGGTTATATTTCTTCGCTGCCTGATCATAGGCTGACAGCTTATTCTGATTGCCCTGTACCAGCTTCAGATAGCGGACCGCCGGATTCTCCTCTGCCTGATAGTTGGAGCTGATGACCCATTCCATCAGAGCCTCCACTACCTGTCCGCTCTCATAATATACCAGTCCCAGAAGGTTTCTGGCATCTATATTCAGCTTACTGTACCGCAGAGAGGTCTTCAATGCTTCCTCTGCTCCGGTCAGATCCCGATTCTTTGCTTTTGACAGTCCCTCATTATAATAGTAAAGAGAGGTGTTCCAGGCACGAATCAGATATTCCTGTTTTAATCCACACTCACTGCACACATTATTTATGAGTACAGGTGCTCCGCAATGTAAACAATTCATAACTCTTCACACCTATCTATTCTTTATTCTGTGGTGGCTGCTGTGCCTGCTTCATGACCTCGATCAGTACATCTGCCACATCGCTGAAATCATTCTTATATATCGTATCCTCCAGCTGATTCATCTCTGCTGCAGGCTTAAACTTCTTAATCTCTTCATCAAAATTAATCACGCCTAATCCTCCTTCTCGGCTTCCAGTTCTCCTACCAGATAAAGAGAACCCACACAAAACACACGGCTATGTCCGGTCAGCAGCTGTCTGGCCGCCTTCAATGCCTGTCCCGGTTCCGGAATGGTCCGGACTACAGCTTCCGTATTCCGCTTAAACTCTTCTTCTACGATCTCCAGCGGAGTCGCCCGCTTTCCGCCGATCGATGTCACGATCACCTGCTGTAACGGCAGACTCCCGCATAAGATATGTATCATTTTATTATACTGCTTATCACTGGCTACTGCAAACACCAAAATAATATCCTTATCCGCATACAGCCCGCTTACCGTATCGCAAAATGCCCGGATTGCCGGCTCGTTGTGTGCGCCATCCACATATATCCCCGGCTCCAGCTCTTCCATACGGCCGGCCCATTTCATAACCTGCAGTCCGGTTCGGATCACATCCTGTATCTCCGCTTCCGCATCCGGTCCGGCCCCCTGCCGCAACAGGTATTCTGCCGCCCGTACCGCCAGCATGGCATTCTCCGTCTGGTAGAGTGCTGTTTTCGGGATCCTGTACTCCCTATCATACTGGCTTCCGTACGAAAAATCAATTGTCTCTTCACCGATTTCCTTTATGGTTATCCGCTCTTTTTCGACCCGGATTAACGGTGCATGCATCCGGTCTCCGACCTGCTCGATCACCTGTGCAGCCTCTTCCGGCCGGTCCAGATAGACGCATGGTACTCCGGTCTTTATGATACCTGCCTTCTCTCCGGCTATTTTCTCAATCGTATCTCCTAAATACTCCATGTGATCCATGCCGATAGATGTAATGACCGTAAGCACCGGCTGCAACACATTCGTTGCATCCAGTCTGCCGCCCAGTCCGGTCTCATAGATCACGAGATCCACCTTGCTCTCCGCATAATAGCATGCCGCCATCATAAAAAGGAACTCAAAGAAGTTCGGGTGAATCAGCCCCTGCTCCATTCCGATCCGGACTACCTCATAGACCTGTCCGAATGCCCTTTCAAAGTCTTCGTCCGATATCACGGTTCTGCCAATCCGGAACCGTTCATTCATTCTGACCAGATGCGGGGAGGTGAACACTCCGACCCGGCAGTCCTTCTGTTCCAGGATTGCCGTAAGGAATGCACAGACAGAGCCCTTGCCATTCGTCCCGGCAACATGCACAGCCGGGATTCGATCCTGTGGATTCCCAAGCAGCTTCAGATATCCTCTTAAGTTTTCATGTGTTGTTTTCTTTGCAAATCTTGGAATATTTAACAGATATTCCTCTGCTTCTTTTCTGTTCACTATCGATTGTCCACCTTTTCCGGATACAGATCATGCTGCTCCAAGCGATTGGCTGCAACCGTCTCCCAGCGCGTGCCCGGCTTGCCGTAATTACAATACGGATCAATGGAAATGCCTCCGCGCGGAGTGAATTTTCCCCATACCTCAATGTACTTCGGATCCATTAACCGAATCAGATCCTCCATGATAATATTGACACAGTCCTCATGGAAATCTCCGTGATTCCGGAAGCTGAACAGATACAGCTTCAGCGACTTGCTTTCTACCATCTTAATATCCGGCACATATGAGATGGTGATCGTGGCGAAATCCGGCTGACCGGTGATCGGACAGAGACTTGTAAATTCCGGACAGTTAAACTTCACGAAATAATCATGGTCCGGATGCTTATTAATAAAGGTCTGTAACATCTCCGGTGCATAATCATCCGGATATTTTACTCCCTGATCTCCCAGTAATGATACGTTTCCCATTTCCTGTTTTTCTCTGCTCATATAACTCTCCTTCTGTCAGATGTTTCTGACCATTGCCTATTATACCCTGTCTACGCCTGTTTGCCAAACAGATTTTCCGGGATCCGGATCGTCTGCTCCAGACTGAATGAGTAAATATAGGTTTCTTTTACGTGTTTCCCTGTCAGCTGTTCCAGAATCCTTCTGTAATACTCAAGCTGTGCATAATAACGCTTTATCAATTCTTCTTCTCCGTGCCCGGCAGAGACTGCATCGGTCTTATAATCCAGCAGAACCAGTTCACCGTCTTCTTCGAAATACACATCGATCACGCCCTGGATCAGCTCCAGATCGGTTTCCTGTGTATCCGGATGGATCTCATTCATTGGAATGTCTGCCACAAACTGCTGCTCCCGATACAACTGCCCGCGGTCTTCCGCTGCCTGCATCCGCTGTCCCAGTTCCGATTCCACCATATGATATATATGATCAACCGGTAATCGCTGCCGTTCTTCTCCGGTCAGCACTCCGGCCCGTTCCATTTCCAGAAGCTCCCGTTCCACCTGTTCCCGGGTCTTGATCCCCCGGAAGGATAGTTTCTCCATTGCCAGATGTACCAGTGTACCATAAGCCGCCCCGTCTGTAACAGCCATGATCCGTTTCTTCCGTTCCCGGCGTTCCTTCTGCCTGATCTGTCTGGCTTCTCCGGACAATTCAAGCTCTACCGCTGCCTCCTCATCTGCGATCTGACTCATCTTCTTAATCTCCGATACCGACAGCTTGCCCCGTCCGGTCGCCGCTAACGGATATGGATACTTCCAGCCGAAGCGTTCTGCGATCCGCTCCGCGATCTCAGCACATTCCGGATATGCCGCATACTCTTCCCATGCCTTCGCTCTCTGCAACAGGTCCTGTACGGTCTGTTCTATATACAGTGCCTGATTTCCTGCCTCTACAATCCGGTATTCCATCCATGTCTGCCGGATTCCTCGATTTTCAAGCTGTGCGATTCCCTGAATAAACCAGGTCAGATAAGAATTACACTTCGTGATCAGTGTCTTGGTAAGCGGCTGCAGCATACGGATATCCGTGTCTTCCCTTCCGACCGGAGTCCTGTGATCCAGGTATTCTGCATACAACTTCCGATATGCCTCGTTATTCTTAGCTGTCATCCGGTCGATACTGCCCACCAGGATCAGCTTCTCCTGCGCCCGGGTCATCGCTACATAAAGGATCCGAAGCTCCTCTGCCAGATTCTCCTCCCGCATATACCGCGACAGGTAATTGCGCTTAGAGGTCTTTTCATAATAATGTTGTTCCAGATTCTTATAATTCACACCCAGATAGCACTCTGCATCCACCAGAACCGTATCCTCCGTATCCATCTGGTTAAACCGCTTTCCGCAGCCGCATACGAATACTACCGGAAACTCCAGTCCCTTGCTCTTATGAATAGTCATGATATGAACCTGATTCTCACTGCTTTCCTGACCTCTGCTCTCGCCGAAGTCCTGTTCCGTCACACGCACACGCTCAATGTACCGCAGGAAGTCAAACAATCCCCGGTAGCTGGTAGTCTCGTATGCGGTCGCCTTTTCGATTAATTTCAGGATGTTTCCCTGTCTCCGCATACCGTTTGGCATGGCTCCCACATAATCAAAATATCCGGTCTCATTTAAAATATCCCAGATCAGCTCCCGGATCGTACAGGCCGACTTCTGTTTCTTCCACCGGCTGACCCGATCCAGAAATGCCTCCAGCTTCTGCTCCAATACCGGATCTGCATCCTGCTCTCTACCTGCCTCTGTTACATAGCGGTTCACGGCATCCCACAGGCTGATTCTCCGGTGCCGGATGCGGATCTTTGCCAGTTCTTCACTGTTCACAGTTGCCAACGGACTGCGCAGGGCTCCCGCCAATGCGATATCATCCCTCGCATTATCGATCACTGCCAGCATACAGAGAATGTCCTTCACCTCTGCCGAGTCGAAATATCCCTTTCCACTCTCTGCATCCACCGGGATTCCGGCATCAGTCAGCACACTGCGGAACACATCCGACCATCCGCGGACCGTCCGCAGCAGGATCACAATATCCTGATATCTGCACGGACGGTATGCCCGGAGCGACTCATCCCAGACCGGCAATGCCTGTTCTCCGCCGCATAGCTCCTGAATCCGGACGGCTGTCATCTGTGCTTCCAGCGACATCTGATCCTGCGTCTCTTCCTCATCTCCGGCATCCTTTCGTCTGCTTCCATTGCCTGTATCCGCTGTCGCCGGTGTTTCTCCTCCTCCATATTCCGGCAGATTGGCAGAACAGGTATCCAGCATCAGAAGCTCTGTCCGATACATCTGCTCCTGCTCATTTTCCGGAAAGACCCTTCCCGGAACCAGTGCCACCTGCTCATTATATGCGATACCGCCCAGTGCCTCCGTCATGATCTGATAGAAGAACAGATTCGCAGACTCCAGTACCTCTGCCCGGCTTCGGAAATTCTGCTTCAATTCGATCTTATGCCCGGTTCCCGGTGCCTGCAGGTCATCGGTAAAATGCTGATATTTCTCCTGAAACAACCGTGGTCTCGCCATCCGGAACTTATAAATACTCTGTTTCACATCGCCTACCATAAACATATTCCGGTACTCACCGGTCTCCGGATCCCTCCGGGCTATGCTTGTCAGAATCGCCTCCTGCAGATCATTGGAGTCCTGATACTCATCGATCATGATCTCAGTATACTGCTCCTGCAGCTGTCCGGCCGCCTCGGTCGGATACCGTTCCCCGTCCGGATCACACGCCATCAATACCTGCAGTGCATAATGCTCCACATCACCGAAGTCCATACAATTCTTTCTCTGCTTCTCCTTTGCAAATGCGGTGCGGAATGACTCTGTCAGCCGGATCAGCGTCTGCAATACTCCGGCCGTCTCCTCCTGCTGCCTCAGGATTTCAAGCATCGGCATCGCCACCTGGGATGCCGCATCCTTCCGGATCTGACTATAAGCTTCCCATAGCTCTGTTGCATAATGAGACTCCGGTACCCCGCTGTTTTTCCATGAGAACCGCTTGTAGGTTCTCCATGCATTATCAAAGGCCGCCTGCAGCTCCGTATAGGATTCTGCCTGCCCGATCATCTCAAGCATCCTGCATTCCTCTGCAAAATAATCACAGTATTTTCCGTATGCTTTCGGCCGGTATTCCGCGTCCAGATTCTCATATTCTACCCGGATCCGTTCCGGAAGCTCCTTCACCTCTGCCATCCGCAGCTTAACATCTGCAACCAGTCTCCGCATCCACGGCTGACCGTTCATAGTCTCTTCATCCACGATTCCGGCATCTGCCCTCGCCGCACCCAGCCACTCCTCCGGATACGGGAAGCTTTCTGCCTGCCGGTAGATCTTACGCAGTACCTTTCGGATATTCTCATCCGAACGCATAGCATTTAAATACTGATGCAGCTCCATCATCTGCTCCGGGCATTCCTCATAGGCCTGTTCAAGAACCGCCGTCAGTACATCCTCTTCCATCAGTACCCCTTCTGTCTCTTCCATGATCCGCATGGAAGGATCCAGATCCAGAAGCTGAAAGTTATCATCTACGATCTTTTTACAGAAGCTGTCAATGGTCGTAATGCTGGCCCGGTGGATCAGTGACAACTGCTTTACAATATGCTGGTTTTCCGGCTGTTCCTCCTGTATCTTCTCCAGTGCATTCCGGATCTTATTCCGCATCTGGCTGGCGGCGGCTCTGGTAAAGGTCACGACCAGAAATTCATCAATATTTCTTCCGTCTGTCACGACCCATTCCAGAATCCTCTGAACCAGTACGGCGGTTTTTCCGGAACCGGCTGCAGCAGAAACCAGAAGTGTTCCCTGCCGGTTATCAATGATTGCCTGTTGTTCCTTTGTCCACTGCATGGTCTCTGCCTCCTTTCCTCGCAGCCTGTCGGTCTGCTATCGTATAGATCTGATTACCGCCATCCCGGCAGTCGATCTTACATACATCCTGATAATCACAGTATTCACACGGAAGTGTACGCCCGGTCTGTACCGGCCGTATCGGAATCTGTCCCTCGGTGATTTCCTCGCCGAGTGCCGCTACCGTCCGGTTCACCTCTTCCAGAAGCTGACGATATTCCTCACCTGTCAATACGGTATCACTTTCCTGAAGCTGTTCCTCACCATCTACCTTCTTCACTTTCACCGGGAGGATCTCATTGCCTCCAAGCAGTGTGATACACGGCTCCTCCCGGTTGATCACACCGGTCAGTGCGGTTTCCCGGCTGATCTTCCGTTCCAGTGCCTCACCTGCCACCCGGGCAGACTTCTCTACCATCGGGATCCGGAAGCCATAATACAGGGAGCCTGCCGGTACGATCTCTTTATCCGGAAACCGTTTCTTCAATACCTCCATGACAACATTGGTATATACCAGAAGCTGCAGCTGCAGTCCGGCATTCACCTGATTCACATCGATTGTTTTTCCGCTGCTCTTATAATCCAGCACCTTTACATACACATGCTCTGCATCCTGACAGATATCGATCCGGTCAATGATGCCTTTCAGAAACATCCGGCTGCCGTTTCCCAGCCGGATCTGAGTCGTATCCAATCTGACGCCCTCCTGCTCCAGCTCCTCGGAAGGGAATGCCATCTCAAACCGATACGGGATCATCCTCCCCTGAAGAAGCTGGTTTCTAAGATCCAGCACAGCATAGGATGCGGTTCTTCCGATCCGTTCCAACAGCTGATGACTGCTGCCACTCAGGTTTAAATGCTCCTTCTCCTCCTGCGCAATAGCTTCCTGCATCTCCTGCTCCACCATCTGAAGCAGTGCCTCATCCGTTACGGTTTCCCATTCATTCTCTGCCGCATCTGAGAGCTCCAGTGTCTCTGCATTCCGTTTCTCCACCTGAGAAAATACACCTTCCACAATGCGGTGCAAAAGGCTTCCCATGTCACTTAAGGATACCTCATTCTGCTCCCGCTTCTTTAACTGCAGGCCATATTCCAGAAAGAACTGATACGGACACCGACTGTAGGTCTCCAGTCTGGATACACTGGTATGAA
>OIZV01001137.1_pt1 | contig 10029 bp, 8 predicted proteins | sample 1588681 | NCBI WGS metagenome assembly OIZV01 (sample SAMN03283281) | human gut metagenome | biome: human-associated habitat; material: feces | host: Homo sapiens | place: Peru | collected 2012
ATTATGAACATCGGGCGCATGATGTCCATCGGCTTTGACCGTCCGTTTATCATCGGCAATACCAAGGTCAAGGACTACTGCGACGTCATTTCCACCTTCGTTTACCGCGCCGGCATTACCAACAGCCAGTTCGCCCGCGCAACGGCAATCGGTCTGTTCCAGTCGGTGGTAGGCTTGGTGCTGATTACGGGCGCAAACACTGTTTCCCGCCTGTTCGATGAACAGAGTATTTGGTAAGAGGGGAGGATTTGTCATGACTGCGATTCCCACACAGGCGCATATTTGCCCTGTGAAGAAGAAGAAACTCGGTGCAGCGCAGATTGTCCTCATCATCGTGATGATGCTCTTCGTGCTGATCTGCACGCTGCCGTTCATCAACGTCATTGCCATGTCAATGTCCTCCAAGTCTGCGATTCTGCGCGGTGCAGTGTCGTTCTGGCCGGTGGAATTCAACGTCGATGCCTACAAGCTCATCGTCAGCGACAATTCGATGTGGCACAGCCTGTTCTATACCATCGAACTGACGGTAATCTACACCCTGCTGGCAATGGTGATGACGATTCTGGCGGCGTTCCCGCTGTCCATGCGTCGCCTCAAGGGGCAGCGCGTCATCATGTTCTTCATCGTCTTTACCATGTACTTCTCCGGCGGTCTGATCCCCAGCTACCTGCTGATGGGCAACCTGCACCTGATGAACACCTACGCCTCCATGATCCTGCCGGGTCTGGTGGGCACGTATAACATGATTCTGATTCGCAACTACTTCCAGTCCATCCCGCAGGATCTGGAGGACGCGTGCATGATCGACGGCGCGGGACAGTTTACCACATTCTACAAGATCATTATCCCCGTGTCCACTCCCATCCTCGCCACCGTCGCCCTGTGGCTGGCGGTCGGCCACTGGAATTCGTGGTTCGACGTGCTGCTGTATATGCGGAACGAGGAGAGAATGACCCTTCAGATTATCCTGCGCCGCATCGTGCTCGAGGGCACGCAGCAGCTGCTGGATATGTCGTCCAACAGCACGCTGGACGATACGCAGGTGGTTTCGTCTGACGGCCTGAAGGCCGCGACGATCTATGTGGCCACGCTGCCGATTCTGCTGGTCTATCCGTTCGTTCAGAAGTACTTTGTGAAGGGCATCATGGTCGGCTCGCTGAAGGGCTGACGCGCACGCCGATTCAACCCGCCTCTGTGCGGTTTGATAAATGAAAAAGGAGGAACCAACCCATGACCAAACGCATCATCACCCTCGTTCTGGCGCTGGCGATGCTTGCGGGCATCCTCGGCGGTGACGAGAGCGGCAGGAGCAATAATTTTGAGGGCATAAGGCTCACCCGCAGCGGCGGCAAGCTGCTCATCACCCCCGAGCGCAGCGGCGGCGGGGTCAGAATACTCGCCGAGGCAGATTCGGCGGAGACGGCAGCCGAGCTTTGCGCCGATATCGAAGAATTGCTTTCGTCCCGATCTGCCGCCGAGTGAAAAAGCACAGAAGAACAAACTGTAAATTAATATATTATATTAATAGTTAACCTTGACATTAAGCCTTTAAAACTGTATTATATAATGTGGGATACGAGTAGGGATAACCGAGCGGCTGCGGGGCTTGCAGCCGCTGAACATAAAAGATACATTCAACCATTCACACATTCAAATTTATAAAGAACAGGAGAACTCATGCAAAAAAAGAATTCATCTGCAACAAAAGAAAAAGTGCAGAATACACAAAAAACTCAAAAGGCCTCAAAAACGCAGCAAAAGGTGGCTTCAAAGAGCCGTAAGCCCGCTCAGGCGGCGCAGACTGCGTCAAAGAGCCGATCAAAGCCGAGAAACGGCTCGGCAAAGAAGCGCAGCAAGGGCGAGAGAGAGCTGCCGATAAAGATATCGTTCCTCGGCGGCCTCAACGAGGTCGGCAAGAATATGACCCTCTATGAATACAAGGACGATATGTTCCTTGTCGACTGCGGTCTGGCGTTCCCCGATTCCGATATGCCCGGCGTCGACCTGGTCATACCCGATTTTACCTATGTCGAGCGCAACGCAGATAAGATAAAGGGCATTGTTATCACCCACGGCCACGAGGATCATATCGGCGGCCTTGCTTACCTGCTCAAGACGGTCAATATCCCCGTTTACGGCACAAAGCTCACTATCGGCCTCATCCAAGGCAAGCTCAAGGAGCACGGGCTGCTCAGCAGCGCGAAGCTCCATGAGGTCGCCCCCGGCGACGTGATAAAGCTCGGCGCGTTTACCATTGAGATGATACATGTCAATCACTCGATACCCGACGCCATAGCCCTCGCCATAAAGTGCGACTGCGGCACGGTGATTCAAACGGGTGACTTCAAGATAGACAGCACCCCCATCGACGGCGGTATGATAGACCTTGCGAGGTTTGCGGAGCTCGGCAGCGAGGGCGTCCTTTGCCTGCTGTCTGACTCGACCAATGCCGAGAGACCCGGTTATACCGAGAGCGAGCGTAAGGTCGGCGAATCCTTTGAGGTGCTGTTCAGGAGGGCGGGCAGGAGCCGCATAATCGTTGCGACCTTCGCCTCCAATATTCACCGAGTGCAGCAGATAATCAATGTTGCCAATTCTCTGGGCAGGAAGGTCGCCATAATGGGCAGAAGCCTTGAGAACGTGGTCAATATCAGCGCCCAGCTAGGTTATCTCGATATCCCTGATAACGTGCTGATAAGCGGCGAGCTTATCAACAGATACCCCGCCGAGAAGCTCGTTATCATCACCACGGGCAGCCAGGGCGAGCCGATGTCCGCTCTGACGAGGATGGCATTTTCCGACCACCGCAAGGTCGAGATCTGCCCCAATGATTATGTCATTATATCCGCAAATCCCATCCCCGGCAACGAAAAAACCGTCGGCAACGTCGTCAACGAGCTTATGAAGCTCGGCGCTCAGGTCATATATGAGAAGATGTATGACGTTCACGTTTCCGGTCACGCCTGCCAGGAGGAGCTTAAACTTATAATGGGTCTGGTGAAGCCCAAATTCTTCATCCCCGTCCACGGTGAGCAGAAGCATCTGCATAAGCACGCGATGCTGGCCGAGGCAATGGGCATCGGCAAGGAGAATATCTTTATCGCCGATAACGGTTACACCGCCGAGATAACGAATTCCTCTATCAAAGCGGGCAACCCCGTGCCTGCGGGCAAGGTGTTTGTCGACGGCTACGGAGTCGGCGACGTCGGCAGCGTGGTGCTGCGCGACAGGAAGCATCTCGGCCAGGACGGCATCATCGTCGTCACCGCTTCGATAGATTATGAAACGGGTCAGCTCATCGCGGGTCCCGAGGTCGTTTCCCGCGGCTTCGTCTATGTCAAGGAGGCCGAGGAGCTTATTGACAAGGCAAGGAAAGTTGCCGAGAAATCACTTGAAAATTGCTATTATGCCAATATAAACGATATAGGCACCATAAAAGGCAAGCTGAGGGACGCTGTTTCCCACTTTGTCTATGAGCAGACCAAGAGGAGCCCCATGGTGCTGCCGATTATTATGGAGGTATAAATGAGATTCAAAGGTTTTTGGTACGACAGCCTGCTGATCAGCCTTGCGGCGGTCTGTGCAGCGGCGTTCACCGTCGTCACATTTTTCATCGAGCCGAAGCTGGCGCTTGCGGAGTGTATAGCTGTGCTTGCTATAGTTGCGCTTATGTGCTTCAGAGTGCTCTCCGCCAAGAGCAGATATAAGAAATTCCTTCTTCAGGCGGCCAAAAGTCTTGACTATACCGATACTGAGGTGCTTGCCTCCCTGCCGTTTCCCGTTGCGGTGTGCGACGGCGACGGCTACATAAAGTGGGCGGGCGAGAGCTTCATCAGAGATATAGCGGGCGGCGAACTGACAGAGACCTCTCACATCGACGAATTCTCAAACGGAGTGGGGCTTCAGGCGCTCCTCAGCGAGGAGAAGACCGGCGTGTTCGTCGGCGGGCGGTATTACTCCGTCTATACCCTCAGCTATGAGAGCGGCGGCGAGAAATGCTGCATCCTCTATTATCTCGACTATACCGAGTTAAAGCAGACGGAGCTGGAATATCATATGTCCCGCCCGTATGTGATACTGATAAAGACCGATAACCTCGGCGATTCGAGGACCGATTTCCGCGACAGCGAGCGTGCCGAGATGCGAAGCAGCATCGAAGCAATGCTCGACGAGTGGAGCGATTCCTACGGCAGCACGATAAACCGCATCAACGACGACCGCTATATGATAGTAACGGAGAGGCGCAATGTGGAGCGCATGACGCAGGATAGATTCTCCGTGCATGACAGCGTGCGGAATTTTGAATACAAAGGCCGCAGGGCGAATGTCACGCTCTCGATGGGCGTTGCGACGGGTGAGGATATCATCACCGCCGACAAGCTCGCCCGCAAGGCGCTGCGAATGGCGCTCAGCCGCGGCGGCGACCAGATAGCTATCTACAGCGAAAAAGAGAAAAACAGTTATGTCTATATAGGCGGCAAGGAGGAGGCGCAGGAGCGCCCGAACCGAGTCAGCAGCCGTATCATCGGCTCGTCGCTTGCCGAGCTCATCAGAGGCTCGGAGAATGTGGTGATAGTCGGCCACTCCTACACCGATTTCGACGCCGTGGGCGCAGCCGTCGGGCTTGCCTACGCCGCACGCAGCATGGATGTGCCTGCCTATGTGGCGACGGATACAAAAAAGACCCTTGCGGAGCCGCTCATTGAGAAGCTCGGCAGCGAGGGATTCTCGGATCTCTTCATCGGCAGCGACAGGGCTGCGGAGCTGCTCGGCAAAAAGAGCCTGCTCATCGTCGTTGATACTCACATCCGCTCGTTTATCGAATTCCCGGAGCTGTATAATCAGGCAAAGCGGCGGGTCATTATCGACCACCACCGCCTGACCGAGCCGGATGACGGCAGCGCCGAGATATTCCACCATGACCCCGGCGCGTCCTCGGCGAGCGAAATGGTAGCCGATATGCTCGAGTATATCGTGCCCGATATCAATATCCCGAGGCCGGTGGCGGAGGCTCTGTTGGCTGGCATAATGCTCGACACCAAGTGCTTCGTTATCCGTGCGGGCGTGCGTACCTTTGAGGCCGCCGCTTATCTCAAGGGCAAGGGCGCGGATCTTGTCAGCGTCAAGCGCCTTTTCTCAAATTCAATGGATGTCAGTAGGCTTCGCAACAGAGCCGTTTCATCGGCGGAGAGCTTCGACGGCTGCGCCATATCGGCGATAGACTTCGACTCCCCCGACGTGAGGGTGATAGCGGCGCAGGCGGCGGATGAGCTGCTGAATGTCAGCGGGGTCAAGGCCTCGTTTGTTATGTTCAAGAGCGACGGTGCGGTCAATATCTCCGCCCGCAGCTTCGGCGATATCAATGTCCAGCTTATCATGGAGGCTCTCGGCGGCGGCGGTCATCAGACGATGGCGGCCTGCCGGCTCAAGGACTTCGAGATGCAGGACGCAAGGTCGGCGCTCAGAGCGGCGATCGAGGATTACAAGGCCAAAAACTCAAAGTAAGGAGAATGATAATATGAAGGTCGTGCTTTTACAGGATGTTAAAGGCTTAGGCAAGAAGGGCGAGCTGGTCAATACTTCTGACGGCTACGCAAGGAATTTCCTCTTCCCGAGGAAGCTCGCAATGGAGGCAAATTCACAGGCTATGAGCGAGCTTAAAAACAGAGAGGCCGCCGAGAAGCACCGTATTGATATGGAGATAGCGGCTGCCAAGGCCTCCGCCGAGAAGCTCGAGGGCAAGACCGTCAGGCTCACCGCCAAGGCGGGCGCAAACGGCAAGCTCTTCGGCTCGGTAACTCCCAAGGATGTTGCGGCTGCGATAGCGCAGCAGTTCTCGATAGAGCTTGACAAGCGCAAGGTCGTTGTTGAGGATATCAAGGCCTTCGGCACCTACCCCGTAGAGGTCAAACTCTATAACGGCATATCGGCGGCGATGTTCGTCATGGTAGGGGAATAATTCGGACGGAGAAACCAAATGGAAGATAACAGCTTGCTTTCGCTTGAAAACATAACGATGCCTTTCAGCCTTGAGGCTGAGCAGGCGGTGCTCGGCAGCGTGCTCGTTGACCCGTCCTGCCTGTCGCAGGCGGCTGTCTACATAAGCCCCGAGTCGTTCTATCTGCCGCAGCATAACGCTATTTTTGCCGCGATGCTCATGCTCGACGGCATGGTCACCAAGATCGACCCGCTCGTCGTGCTCGATCAGCTCGTGCAGCAGGGGATATACGACAGCGCCGCGGGCAAGAATTATCTCTTTGAGCTGGCTCAGATGGTGCCCTCCACGGCGAATGTCGAGATGTACGCCAAGATAGTCCGTGAGAAGTTCTATATCAGGACTCTTATCAAGATATCGAGCGAGACTATCGAGAGCGCCGTGGCTCAGGAGGAGACGGCGGACGCCCTGCTCGACAATGCGGAGCAGAAGATATACAATATCCGCCAGGGCAAGACCACAAACGCCCCCTCAAAGCTCAAGGATATTATAGTAAATAATGTATACGATACGCTCAAGAAGATAACCGGCGAGGATAAGGAGCTTTACAAGGGCTACACCACCGGCTTCAGCGATCTCGATAAGGTGCTCACCGGTCTCAACCGCTCCGACTTGATAATCATCGGCGCAAGACCGGCAATGGGCAAGACCTCCTTTGCGCTGAACCTCGCAAGGAATGTCGCCGCTATAGGCAAGCGCAAGGTGCTTTTCTTCTCGCTCGAGATGACCAAGGAGCAGCTTGCGATGAGAGTGCTCGGCACCGAAGCGAGGGTCTCCAGCATGAAGATGAGGAACGGCAATATCTCCAAGGACGAGTGGATAAGGCTCGGCACGGCGACCTGCGCACTCAATGACTGCGAGCTTTATTTTGACGACACCTCGAGCATCACCGTGCCCGAGATGAAGGCTAAGATAAGGCGGCTCGGCGGAGTTGAATGCGTTGTAATCGACTACCTCGGTCTTATCAAAGGCAGCACGAGGGCGGAGAACAGGGTCAATGAGGTCAGCGAGATAACCCGTAACCTCAAGATGATGGCAAAGGATCTGAGCATCCCCGTTGTCTGCTGCGCCCAGCTCTCGAGAGGCACCGAGGCCAGGGGCAAGTCCCATAAGCCTCAGCTTGCCGACCTGCGCGAATCAGGCTCTATCGAGCAGGATGCCGATATCGTTATGATGCTCTACCGCCCCGATTATTATAAGGGCGAGAATGATGAGCCCGCCGACATCCCCGAGGATCAGGATGGCGTGAATAAGGTGCAGGTGCTCGTGGTCAAAAACCGACACGGCGAAACAGGCACAGTCGAATTCGCATGGGACGGCGAGCATACGCTGTTCCTGCCTCTGGAGAAGAATTACGATGATAGATAAGGTTATCCGTACCGTTGAGAAATATCAAATGCTTCCCGAGGGCGGGAGGGTTATTGCGGCCCTCTCCGGCGGCAGCGATTCAATGGCTATGCTTACTGCGCTGCTGATGCTCAGGGAGCGTTATTCTTTCACTCTCGAGGCGGCTCACGTCAATCATTGCCTGCGCGGCGAGCAGGCGGATAGCGACGAGCGGTTCGTGCGTGATTTCTGCGAGAAGCAGGGGATAAAGCTCCATGTGCTGCGAGCCGACGTCGCCGCCGAGGCTAAGAAAAACGGCGAGGGGCTTGAGGAAGCGGGTAGACGGGTAAGATACGCCTTTTTTGACTCGCTCGGCGAGGACGCCGTCATCGCCACGGCGCATAACCTGAGCGATAAGGTCGAGACCTTCCTCTTTAATTTTGCAAGGGGCAGCGCCCTCAGAGGGCTTTGCTCCATTCCCGCGGTAAGAGGCAGGATAATCAGACCGATAATCGACTGCACCAAGGATGAGATTCTGCGGTTTTGCAAAGAGAATTCAATTGAATTTGTGACCGACGCTACGAATTCGGATATAAAATACTCACGCAACAGGATAAGGCATACGGTCATCCCACAGCTAAAATCCGTGAATCCTGCGTTTGAGCGCTCGGCGGGCGGCTGTATGGAGCTGCTTGCCCAGGATGAAGAGCTGCTCACTCAAACGGCTCGTTCGCTGCTCGAATCCGCTCGGCGTGACGGCGGCTGCTCGGCTCAAGTGCTTGCCGAGGCTCATCCGTCGCTTGCCCGCAGGGCGCTTGCGATGACCCTCGAGGAGAATACGGGCGTCACTCCGGAGCGTGAGGCGGTCGAGAGGCTGCTCTCGCTGCTCAAAACGGGCGGCAGCGCTCAGATAAACGGCGGCGTTACCGTGCGTGTGAGGCACGGGCTGATAGAATTCCCCGCCGAGGAGCTGCCGGAGCTGCCGGAGCTTGAGCTTGCCGAGGGCGAATTTACCTTTGGCGGCGCTCGGGTCACGGCGCGCATAATTCACAGGCGTGAAACAAATAATTTACAAAACCTTTCCAAACAGGTCTTGGAATATCGGCTCAATTATGATAAAATACAAGGAAAGCCGATTTTAAGAGGAAGGCGTGCGGGCGACAGGCTGAGCCTCAAGGCTCGGGGCTGCACCAAATCGCTCAAAAAGCTCTTCAACGAGCTTGCGATACCGCCCGAGGAGAGAAACGGCAGGATCGTGCTTGCCGACGGCGGCGGAGTCCTTTTTGCGGAGGGCATAGGCTGCGATTCAAGAGTTTGCGTTACAGACGGGACGGAGAATATCCTGCTCGTTACGATAAAAAGATGAATATGGGGTCAAATGAAAGGAAGGAACGGCAACCATGAATATTATCAACGATATCGAGAAGGTCTATTACAGCGAAGAGGAGCTTCACGCCATAGTCAAGCGCCTCGGCAAACAGATAAGCGAGGATTACAAGGATAAAAACCTGCTTATGGTCAGCATTCTTAAAGGCTCTGTTATCTTTATGGCGGATCTGATGAGGAGCATCACCGTGCCCTGTAAGATAGACTTCATGTGCACCTCCGCTTACGGCTCAAAGACTTCAAACACCGGTGCCGTCAAGATAGTCAAGGATCTTGACATCAATCTTGAGGGCTACGATGTGCTTATCGTCGAGGATATCCTTGACTCGGGCAAGACTCTCAGCTATGTCAAAGGTCTGCTTGAGGGCAGAAATCCCAGGAGCATTAAGATCTGCACCCTGCTCGACAAACCCGAGCGCAGAGTAGTCGATCTGATGGCGGATTACTCAGGCACTGAGGTGCCCGATGAATTCGTGGTCGGCTACGGCCTCGATTATGATGAAAAATACAGAAATCTTCCTTATATCGGCGTCCTCAAGGAGGAGATCTATAATAATTGACCCACGGAGTGGAAAGCTACTTAAAGGAGTGATAATTCCAATTGGCTAATAATAAGAACAATAAGAATGCAAAGCGCAGGCTGCTCGTGCTGCTGCCGTATCTGCTGATACCGGCTATGCTCCTTGCGGGGCTCTCCTACTATATCAGCGCCCAGTCGAGGGATAAGCTCGAGTATTATCAGCTTGTCGCGCTCTTTGACGATGGCAAGGTCACGGAGTATAAGCTCAACCTGAGCAGCGGCGCACTGGTCTATAAGACCGTCGGCGACGATACCGAGAAGACCTTCACCGTGCCGAGCGTCAACCTCTTTGTGGAGGATATCCACGAGGGCGTTATCAAGTATAACCGTGAGCACCCCGATTCAATGATAAAGGCGGGCTATATCACAGGCTCTACGGGGCAGTGGATATATAATATCGTGCCGACGTTGCTGCTGCTTGCGGCGATGGGCGGGCTGACCTTCTTCATGTTCCGCCGAATGAATCAGACCATGACCAACGAGACCAACCGAACCATGAGCTTCGGTAAGGCGAGAGTCAAGCAGGTCAAGGATGAGAAGCGCAAGACCACCTTTGACGATGTGGCGGGCGCAGATGAGGAGAAGGAGGAGCTGGCGGAGATAGTCGAGTTCCTCAAGAATCCCGCACGCTTTGACGCACTCGGCGCAAGAATACCCAAGGGCGTGCTGCTCATAGGCCCTCCGGGTACGGGTAAAACTCTGCTTGCAAGAGCCGTCGCGGGTGAGGCAAACGTGCCGTTCT
>OIZV01001138.1_pt1 | contig 10028 bp, 11 predicted proteins | sample 1588681 | NCBI WGS metagenome assembly OIZV01 (sample SAMN03283281) | human gut metagenome | biome: human-associated habitat; material: feces | host: Homo sapiens | place: Peru | collected 2012
GTAGAGCGCCACCTTGCCAAGGTGGAAATCGCGGGTTCGAGTCCCGTCTATCGCTCTTTTTGTGCGCAAAAATAGGAAATATCATTTATTACCTGTGCAGCTCGCCGCGATCCCATATGGTTTCCGGCTGGGCTTTCGGGGTCGGGCTGCGGAAGAGCAGCTTTTTTAATGCGCTCCGGTTGAAGGGGAACAGCGGCCAGAAGTAGCTGAAGCCGCCGAAGGTCGGTGTCGTCGCCATGGACAGCAGGATGAGCGCAAGGCAGACCAGAAAGCCGGGCAGCCCCCAGAAGCCAGTCGCCGCGATCAGCAGAATGCGGTAAAGGCGCAGGGCATCGCTGAACTCTGTGCCGGAGATAGACAGGGACGCGAGCAGTGTCACAGCGCCGTAGAACAGGACTTCCACGGATGCCCAGTTCAGACTGACGGCAATATCACCTATAATCAGTCCCCCGATCATGGAGAGAGAGCCGGAAAATCTGCCGGAGCTCAGTGCCGAGGAATATTTGAATAAGTCGAGCATAAATTCTACAGTCAGCACATAAAAGAACAGCCTTACGGGTTCGAGACCGGTGTCTGTAAGCAGCCCCCAGCGGGCGGAAAAGTCCGGGAAATACGCTGTCAGCAGAAGAAAAAACGGCATCAGAAGAAGGCTGACGGGAATGCACAGAAACCGTACCAGCCGGAAGTAGGTGCCGACGGAGGGGCTGTTGTAATAATCCTCCGGGCTTTGGATAAACTGGAAGATCGTACAGGGCAGGATCAGCACGGACGGGGAATTGTCCACCAGTACAAGGATATGCCCTTCCGCGAGGTAGCTGCAAGCCACGTCGGGCCGTTCCGTGATCTGAAAGGAGGGAAGCGGATTCCACCAGTGCTTTGGCAGAAGCAGCTCCTCAAGACTCTTTGTTCCCATAGTCAGGGAGGACACCTTAAGCTGGTCGAGTGTCTGCGAGAGCTTCGCCAACAAGGCCTTGTTGATACTTCCTTCCAGATAGGCGACCGCCACGTCGGTCTTGCTCTCTGAGCCGACGCAGTGCATGGAAAAACAGAGCTTTGGTGAGCGGATGCGGCGCCGGATCAGGTTCGCGTTGAACAACAGGGTCTCCACAAAGCCGTCGCGCGAGCCTCTGGTGACACGCTCCAGATCCGGCTCGGAGATTCCGCGGGCGGGGTAGGTTCTCACATCGATGATGACAGCCTGAGCAAAGCCGTCGATCAGCAGCACCGACGGGCCGCTGAGCACGTTTTTGATAATGCTCTCCCATGCGTCGGTCAGGCTTACCTGTGCATAGCCGATCTTGGAGGACACATACTGCCGGATATTTTCAATGACAGGATCTTGGACAAACAGCGGATCCTGCAGATCGGAAAAAATCTGCTGTAAAATATCCGTCTTGCACAGTCCGTTTACGCCGAGAAAGAAGGCTTTTGTTTTTCCCAAAAGGAGAGGTCTTGCAATAAAATCAAAACTGCTGTCGATCGGCAGCAGTTCTTTTAGTTGTTTTACGTTCTTTTCAAGTTCATCTGACAGACGCATAAGTTTCTCGCTTTCGATTCTTTTTCCTTACCTTTCCCTGAAAGAGAAAGTTTATTCAGAAAGCGAGCTGGAGGATGCCAAGTCCGATCAGCAAAAGCCCGGAGAGAGGGTCTGCAGCACAGCCGAGAATCTGCAGAAAATGGCTGCGTCCAAGCCGGTTTCCCGCCAATAAAAAAATGAGGGAGCAGACAAAGGTTGCGATTGCAGATGGCAGCAGCGGCAGTCCTGCCATGCTGGCGCTTAGACCGATACCGATATTGTTTACCGAAAGGGTCATACTTAAGATCAGGGTTTCCCATGCAGACAGCTGGGGAAGCGGCTGACCGGCTGACATCTCGATCAGCTCCCCTTTTTCTTTACAGGATAATTTCCGGTTTTTCATAAGGGTAAAAATCCATTTCGTTACATAATAGACACCGAGAAGTATCAGGATCAGGCTTCCGATACAGCTCCCGAGGAAGGGCGGCAGCAGAGGCAATAAGCTGCTCCCGATACAGGCAGAAATGCAGGTGCCGAGCAAGGCGATGAAGCTGATAAACAGATTCTGCCATGCCCGGATGCGGACACGGCGCAGACCGTAGCCTATGCCGACCAGCAGGGCATCGAGGCTTGCGGATATTCCAAACAGAAGGGAAGAGAGGAAAGACATAATATTCTCCCATTAGATTATACTCCGGTTTGTATTTACTATATTCCTATTTTTTTGAGGTTGTGATACTATGAAAGAGGTATTTTAACAATAAGTTTGGGAGGGTTATTATCATGAGGTTTGTTTATCCAAAGGGACTAAGAAAAGCATTGACCTTCAGCTATGATGACGGTCAGGTCTACGACCGCAGACTGGCAGAGCTGTTCAGAAGTCATGGCATGAAGGCGACATTCCATTTGAATTCGGGATCGCTTGATTCTCACACCGGAAATGAGACATTTGTCGGTATGGAAGAGCTGAAAACCGTTTATGACGGACATGAGATCGCCTGTCACGGGGTACAGCACCGCAACCCGACGAGCCTGACAAGACAGCAGCTGCTCCTTGAGCTTCAGGATGACCGAAATGCGCTCGAGAAGCTGACTGGCGGACTTGTGCAGGGAATGTCCTATGCGTTCGGAAACTATAATCAGGATGTGATCGACGTTGCGAAGACGGCTGGCATCAAGTATTCCCGAACCGTCAACAGCACCCACAATTTCTTTGCGCCGGCGGATTTCATGCAGTGGCACCCGACCTGTCATCACGACGACAGGCTGCTTGCGCTGGGCGATAAGTTTCTGGACGTGGCTTCCTACTATGAGCTGCCGTTGATGTATGTCTGGGGGCACAGCTTTGAGTTCGGGCGCTCCGGAGATTGGAGTGTTATAGAGGCGTTTACGGACAAGATGGCGGGAAAGGAAGACATCTGGTACGCGACAAACATGGAGATCTACACCTATATCACCGCGACAAGACAGCAGGAATTTTCAGCGGATGGGCTGACAATGCACAATCCTACAGCGGTCAGTGTCTGGGTGAAGACTGAAAAAGAGCTGATGGAGATCAAGCCCGGTGAGACGAAATATATCGGGGAACACTGACAGGAGGCGGAACGCAGATGACGGAGGACATGACTTTAATCGGCGAAGAGGCATACAGGGCGGCGAAGGAGCTGCTTGAGATCGCAGAGCCGGAGGCGGATCAGATTCTTGTAGTGGGCTGCTCCACCAGTGAGGTCGGCGGTGCGGGAATCGGAACCTTTTCCAGCCCGGAGCTGGCGGAGGTGGTCTTTGGCGGGATCTATCAGGCGACGCAGGAAGCGGGAATCTATCTCGCGGCGCAGTGCTGTGAGCATCTGAACCGGGCGATCATTCTCGAGAGGGAAGCGGCAGAGCGCTATGGCTATGAGATCGTCAATGTTGTTCCCCAGCCGAAGGCGGGAGGCTCTTTCGCCACGGCGGCGTACAAGGCATTCGAGCATCCTGTGGCTGTGGAGCATATCAAAGCCCATGTGGGGATGGACATTGGAGATACGCTGATCGGTATGCATCTTAAGGATGTGGCGGTGCCGGTGAGAATCCGCACAAAGGAGATCGGCGACGGGCATGTGGTATGCGCCAGAACCAGACCGAAGTTCATCGGCGGCGCAAGGGCTGTGTACGACGAAGAGAAAATGTAGATAGTGCAGATAAAAGGAAACTCGCCAGAGTCAGAACCGACTTTGGCGAGTTTTATGATAGAATTTATTTTTCCTGAACTTCCTCGAGCAGCTTCATGATCGTGCGGATGGAGTCCATCTGGCCGCTGCGGCTCATCGCGTCGTGATAGTTCTGCCGGTTGCAGTAAAGCTCGAAAACCCTGTCAACCAGAAGATCGGTGGTCAGGTCATCCTCGTCGATGACGATGGAAAAGCCCTGTGCCTCGAAGGACTTTGCGTTGAGAAGCTGGTCTCCGCGGCTGCTGGCAGCAGGGAGCGGGATCAGGATATTCGGCTTCTTCAGTGCAAGGAGCTCACAGATCGCATTTGCACCGGCTCTCGAAATAACGATGTCAGCCATGGCAAAGAGATCCTTTAACTCCGCCTTGATATACTCAAACTGCTTATAGCCGGGTGTGTTTAACAGCAGGTTATCCACCTTGTCTTTTCCGCAGAGATGTACGACCTGAAAGTCCTTCAAGAGCTTCGGAAGAGCTTCTCTGACAGCCTTATTGACATTAGCGGCGCCAAGGCTTCCGCCGATCACCATGATAACGGGCTTGTTGGCGGAAAAGCCGCACATATCAAGACCTGCGAGTTTATTTCCCTGTGAGAGCTCCGCGCGGATCGGGGAACCGGTGAGAACAGCTTTATTCTCCGGCAGGAGCTTTAAGGTCTCAGGGAAATTACAGCAGACCTTTTTTGCGACCGGAATGCAGAGCTTGTTGGCAAGTCCCGGCGTCATGTCCGATTCGTGAATGACACAGGGAATGCCCAGAACGGCAGCGGCGCGGACAACCGGCACACTGACAAAGCCGCCCTTTGAGAAGACAACATCCGGTTTGTATTGTTTCAGGAATTTCTTCGCCTCGGAAAAGCCCTTGATGACACGGAAGGGATCCGTGAAATTTTTCGGGTCAAAATACCGGCGAAACTTTCCGGTGGAGATGCCTACATAGGGTATATCAAAATCGCTGATCAGCTTTTTCTCGATTCCGTCGTAGGAACCCATATAAGTAATTTCATATCCGGCGGCCTTCAGGGAAGGAAGCAGCGCGAGATTCGGCGTGACATGTCCCGCGGTTCCGCCGCCCGTCAACACAATTTTTTTCATAGCATCGTCTCCAGTGCTCTTGCCAACTGGTCAGGACAGGAGGTGGATTTCAGACCACATTTGATACCCTTTAATCTTGCAATGGCATCTTCCGGCTTCATGCCCTTTACCAGCGCGCAGATTCCTTTCAGATTACCGTTGCAGCCCCCCACAAACTGAACGGAATCGATAACGCCATCCTTCAGTTCCACATCAATTTCCTGGGAACAGGTTCCCTGTGTCTTGTATTTCATAATCATCCTCTCCTTTTTGGGTCTACCAGTAGTATTTTGATAAAGTATAGCAGATTTAGAAGCCTCTTTCAATCCTTATCAGGTGGCTGAAAGGCTTATTTTTCATTGAAAAAATGTAAGGATGTGTCGTTGCTGCCGGGAATTTGTCGATGGAAAAATCTGTTCATCGGGACAAGCATAATTTATAATAAGCATGTACAAAAGCCGAATCCGTGAAATGACGGGTTCGGTTTCTTTTCATCAGGGGATTAAATGAGAGCAGATAGAAGAGGTGTGAAATGATTCGTGTGTTTACGGAACAGGCGGCAATGACAATATGTATGTTTTCCTGTATGGTTCTGGGAATTTTCCTGAAATTGTTTCTCGGGATACTTTATGCACATATGATAAAAGAGGCGGACAATATGGCATCGACGGACAATAAGCTCCTCAAGCAGTGCAAGACGAAGTTTTCCAACTGCTACGAGCTGAATAACGGCATTTCCAACGTGCCCGTGTTCGTGGATAAATTTCTGAACCGGCTGTCTCTGGGGCCGTTCTCGTTTGAGATGCTCTATCATCTTTCCGGACAGCTGATGCTCCTGTCCGTGGTGTTTTCCGGGGTCGGTATTTGCAGAAGCATACTGGCGGGACACACGTTAGGGGCGATCCTTCCCTTTTATATTGTCAGCCTGCTCGGGCTGTATCTGTATTTTTCCGTATCGACAATCGCGGATGTCCGTGGGAAAAAGAGAGTTCTCAAGGTGAATCTGGTAGATTATCTGGAAAATCATCTCTCTCCGCGCATCAAGGTTACCAGAAGGGACATGGAGATGCTTTACGGCGACGCGGCATTTCAGGAAAGTCCGGGTGCGATCGAGGGCAAAGAGCCGGAGAGGACGAGGCGTGCCAGAGCGGGGCGGAAGCAGGTGGAGTTCATGCCAAACGCGGCGCAGAGCGGGAAGAGAGCCGAAATTATACAGAAGGACGACGATTATGTGCCGGCGCGGGATGCCGCCGTGACCGAGGAGGAGCTGGAGATGCTGTTAAAGGAGTTCCTGACGGGCTGAAACAGCAGATGCTTATATGCTTTGAGCGGCGCGAATGTTAATTTTTTCTTGAATTTACAGTACAACTATGATAATTTAGTAACGAGAACAGTGAATGCATGTATGCACTGTCAATGAGAGAAAAAGATGCAGAAGTGAGGAGCAGATTATGAGCAAACAGGTTACATTTGATTATTCAAAGACCGCTTCCTTCGTTTCCGGGGAAGAGATCGGCTATATGAAGAAGCTGGCGCTGGACGCCAAAGAGGTTCTGGTTTCAAAGACCGGAGCAGGAAACGACTTTCTGGGATGGATTGACCTCCCGGTAGATTATGACAAGGAGGAGTTCGCAAGGATCAAGGCAGCGGCTAAGAAGATTCAGAGCGATTCCGAGGTGCTGCTGGTGATCGGTATCGGCGGCTCCTATCTTGGCGCAAGAGCGGCGATTGAGTTCCTTGGACACAGCTTTTACAACGTTCTTGACAAGGCACAGAGAAAGACACCGGAGATCTATTTCTGCGGTAATTCCATCAGCTCTACATACCTGAAGCATCTGATGGATGTAGTCGGAGACAGAGATTTCTCCATCAACATGATTTCCAAGTCCGGCACAACGACTGAGCCTGCGATCGCGTTCCGTGTATTTAAGGAAATTCTGGAGAAGAAGTATGGAAAAGAGGGTGCGGCAAAGAGAATCTATGCTACCACCGATAAGGCGAAGGGAAGCCTGAAGCATCTTTCCGACGAAGAGGGCTATGAGACCTTTGTTGTTCCCGATGATGTCGGAGGACGTTTCTCCGTTCTGACAGCGGTAGGTCTGCTTCCGATCGCGGTCAGCGGCGCGGATATTGACAAGCTGATGGAGGGCGCTGCCGCAGGACGTAAGGCTGCGCTGGAAAATGATTTTGAGAATAACGGTGCGCTCCAGTATGCCGCACTGAGAAACATTCTGCTGCGCAAGGGCAAGAGCGTAGAGATTCTGGCAAACTATGAGCCCGCAGTCCACTATGTATCCGAGTGGTGGAAGCAGCTGTTCGGAGAGAGCGAAGGAAAGGATCAGAAGGGTCTGTTCCCTGCAAGCGTGGATCTGACGACCGATCTTCATTCCATGGGTCAGTTCATTCAGGACGGCTCCAGAATCATGTTTGAGACGGTTATCAACATTGAGACCTCCCGCGAAGAGCTTATTATCAATGAGGAGCCGGTAGATCTTGACGGTCTGAATTATCTGGCTGGCAAGAGCGTTGACTTTGTAAACAAGAGCGCGATGAACGGAACGATTCTTGCACATACGGACGGCAATGTGCCGAACCTGATGGTAACGGTTCCCGAGGTAAATGAGTTCTATCTGGGTGAGCTGTTCTACTTCTTCGAGTTTGCCTGTGGTGTCAGCGGTTATCTGCTGGGCGTAAATCCTTTCAACCAGCCCGGCGTTGAGAGCTACAAGAAGAATATGTTCGCACTGCTCGGAAAGCCCGGATATGAGGCGCAGAGAGCAGAGCTGCTTGCAAGACTGCAGTAAGTCCATAGATGAAATACAGTGAGCCTGCGGGGAGATTTTCTCGCAGGCTCATTTCAGATAAGGAGGCATTGGGATCGACATGAAGATCGTAATTCTGGAACGCAACAGCGTGGGCAGTGATGTATCGGTTGATTGCATCAGTGATTTTGGCGAGGTGACCGTCTACGGAAATACCGTCACAAGGCAAGAGGTAAAGGAGCGTGTAAAAGAGGCGGACATCATTATTGCGAACAAGGCGCCGCTTGACGGGGAGACGCTGAAGGACGCGCCGAAGGTAAAGCTGATCTGTGAATTTGCCACAGGCTTTGACAACTGCGATCTGGCTTATTGCAGTGCCAGAGGAATCAGGGTGGCAAACGTGCGGGATTACTGTACGGCGATGGTTGCCCAGCACACTTTTGCGATGGCACTGGCGCTGAGCGAGAAGCTGCCACATTATGACAACTATGTCAAGTCCGGCGCATACAGCGCACAGGACAGGTTTTCTAATTTTGACCTTCCGTTTTATGAGCTTGAAGGTAAAGTCTGGGGCATCGTCGGCATGGGCAATATTGGCAGGCGTGTCGCAAAAATCGCGGAGGCGTTTGGCTGCAAGGTGATCTTCTATTCCGTGACCGGGAAGAGTACCTGCACGGAGTACCGGCAGGTGGATTTCGATACCCTGCTGGCGGAGAGCGACTTCCTTTCGCTGCATTGTCCGTTGAGTGAGCTGACGATGAACCTGATCGACGAGGCTGCATTGAAGAAGATGAAAAAGACGGCGATTCTGCTGAATGTGGCGAGAGGCAGAGTGGTGGATAACCGCGCGTTGTATCAGGCGTTAGTGGATGGCGAGATTGCGGCAGCAGGACTTGACGTGGTGGAGTCAGAGCCTTTGGAGCTGTCAAACCCGCTTGCCGGCTTAAAGGACAGCAACCAGCTTATTATCACGCCGCATCTTGCATGGGCGAGTGTGGAGGCACGGACAAGGTGCGTCTGGGAGGCGCATGAAAACATTGCGGCATTCCTGCGGGGAGAGAGCAGAAATGTGGTGAACCTTGACAAGATCGGGACATCCATAGTAAATTAATTATATTTCAGGTCAGAACATGCCGCCGGACTCATGGGGTAATTCGGTAGAACAGGCGGCAGAAAAACAGAACGGAGAGAGTACATGATAGAAAAGATCAAGGAACTTTGCAAGAAATACGAGGAAATCATCATTTATCTGATTGTCGGAGTTATGACAACCATCGTTTCATGGGCGGCGGCATTTCTGGGCAAGCTGCTGCTGGATGTGGATGTCTCGTGGCAGAATACGCTGAATAATACGATCAGCTGGATGGTGGGTGTGCTCTTTGCCTATCCGCTGAACCGTAAATGGGTATTTAAAAGCAAAAATCCGAAGATACTCAAAGAGTTCCTCGGATTTGCCTCTTCCCGTGTCTCCACGCTGATCATGGATATTGTGATCATGTGGCTGACGGTAAATGTGATTGGTATGAATTACTGGATTGCAAAGATATTCATTTCTTCCGTGATCGTCACAATTGCGAACTATGTGTTCAGTAAGCTCCTGATCTTCAAGAAGAAGGAAGATTAGAGCTGTCCGACAAGCTCTTCGACCAGAGCGGCGGAATGCTTCGCGGCAGCAGTCTCAAACTGGGGATAATCCATCTGGGCACTGTTGTCCGCCTTGTCGGAGATTGCGCGGATGATGACAAAGGGGATTCCGTTCAGAAATGCACCGTGTGCGATGGAAGCGCCCTCCATCTCTGCGCAGTCACCCTGATATTCCCGAATCAGCTTTTCTTTGATCTCATTGCCGGAGATGAACTGGTCGCCGCTTACCACGCGCCCGATAACGGCATGTACATCGGGGTTTACCTTCTCACAGGCAGCCTTTGCCAGTGCGACGAGCTTCTCATCTGCAACGAACTCTCTAACCCCTATCTGGGGAACTTCACCGGGCTTATAACCGAAAATAGTGACATCTACATCATGATGCAGGGCATCTCTCGAGATCAGAATATCACCGATGTCCAGAGAAGCGTTCAGGGAACCGGCAACACCGGTGTTGATGATGTGGGTGACGTCGAAGAGATCGACAAGAATCTGCGTGCAAAGCGCTGCGTTGACCTTACCGATGCCGCTTCTGACGATGACAACGGAGGCGCCGTTCAGCGTACCCTCGTAAAACTCCATCTTTGCCTTTTTGACAATTCTTGAGACAGTCATAGCTGACTTTAATTCTTCCACCTCGAGCTCCATGGCTCCGATAATTCCGATCTTGCTCATTTCAGTCTTTTTTCCTTCCTCTTATCTTTATAACTCTTAATTTTTGGTATTTATGAAGCCGGCATAATATATGTCATGTAACAGTTGTGCGAAATGCACCTGACCACAAGCAGCGCACTCTGGAGCCGCCGGCACTTAGATGGCGTACT
>OIZV01001140.1_pt1 | contig 10022 bp, 11 predicted proteins | sample 1588681 | NCBI WGS metagenome assembly OIZV01 (sample SAMN03283281) | human gut metagenome | biome: human-associated habitat; material: feces | host: Homo sapiens | place: Peru | collected 2012
CGATGTGCCGGCGGTATTCCTCCAGCGTCGTAGCGCCGACGATCTGAACGAGCGAGCGCCCGAGCAGCGGCTTGACGATGTTGGCCGCGTCGATCGCCCCCTCCGCCGCGCCCGCGCCCACGATGGTGTGCAGCTCGTCGATGAACAGGATGATATCCCCCGCGCGGCTGACCTCGCGCAGAACGCTTTTTATGCGCTCTTCAAAATCGCCGCGGTATTTCGTCCCGGCCAGCATCCCCGTCAGATCCAGCGCCACGAGCCGCTTCTGCGCCAGATGCGCCGGCGCGGCGCCGCTCTGCATCCGCTGCGCCAGCGCCTCCGCGACGGCCGTTTTTCCGACGCCCGGCTCGCCGATGAGCACGGGATTGTTTTTCGTGCGGCGGGACAGGATCTGCTCGACGCGCGCAAGCTCCTTCTCCCGGCCGATCACGGGGTCGAGCGCCCCCTGCGCCGCGAGCTGCGTCAGATCGCGGCTGTACTGATCGAGCAGCTTCGTCTCCGGACGGGCCCGCCGTTCCCGCGGCGCCGGCGCTTCCGCGCGGCGTCCGGCCGGCGCGGCGAACGCGTTCATCACGTCGGTATACAGCCGGTTTTCCTCCAGCCCCGCCTGCCGCAGCGCGCGGCAGGCGCTGCAGTCGCTCTCGCGCAGCAGCCCCATGAGCAGGTGCTCCGTTCCGACGCAGCTGTGGCCGAGGCGCTGGGCGTCGCGGCAGGCCAGCTCGATAACGCGCCGGGCGTTCGGGCTCAGTCCCTGCGCCGGCGCGCCGGGCGCGCCGCAGGGCGTCGTTCCGGCCGCCATCGACAGCGCCGCCGCCGCATCCAGCCCCGCCTTGCGGAGAATGCGGCTGCCAAGCCCCTCCTCCTCGCGGCACAGGCCCACCAGCAGATGCTCCGTGCCGACGTAGCTGTGCCCCAGCTCCGACGCGGCCGCGTGGGCCAGCTCGATCGCCTTCTGCGCCGGCCGGGTGAATCGATCGTTCGTTTTCATGCCATCGCCTCCGAAGGGATTATAGCCGAACGAACCGAAAAACAAGCGCGAAAGCGCGCGCAATAAGACCGCGGACCCTGAAGTCCGCGGTCCTGCCGTATAAAAAGCCGGGTATTATTCGCGTTCCTCCACGACCGGCTGGGCGCCGAGCTGGAACACGTAGCGGTAGGTGTTGCCGTACACGCCGTCGATCACGCCGTCGGCGTAGCTGCCGATGAAGGTGTCGCCGTCCTCGTCCTTGAAGGTGAACACATTGTTCTCGCAGCCCCACTGCATCGCGTAGTCCGTGCCGGCGAAGTTGATCGTGCCGGTCCCGTCGGCCTTGATCTCGATATACTCGCCGTCCAGATAATACGCGATCGTGTCATCCTCCGGATCGACGCAGGCGACCGCGCCGTACACGCCGGTCTGCACCGGCGTGGCCTCCGCCGGCTCCTCGCGCTCGTCCACGACCGGCTGCGCGCCGAGCTGGAACACATAGCGGTAGGTATTGCCGTACACGCCGTCGATCACGCCGTCGGCATACGTTCCCGCAAAGGTATCGCCGTCCACGTCCTCAAACGTGAAGCTCTCGCCGTCATACTCCCACTCCATGGCGTATTCCGAACCGCCGTAGAAGATGGCGCCGGTGCCGTCGTCATTGATGGTGAGGTATTCGCCGTCCAGATAATATTCAAGCGAGGTGTCGCTCGGGTCGGTGCACGCCGTCGCGCCGTAGCGGCCGCTTTCGATCTGGGGCGGGTTGTTGGAGAACACATAGTCCGCGCCGAAGCAGCTTCCGGTGATCTCGCCGTTTTCGATCCGGCCGCCGGTCATTTCAAAGTCCTCGCCGTACATGGAAAACTCCGTCCCGCTGACCAGCCAGATCATATCGTAATCCCCGCCGTCGAGCGTGGCGGTGCCGGTGCCGTCGGCGTTGAGTGTCAGACGGTCCTCCTTGCAGGAGGTCTTTTCACCGTTCATGATGCAGCTCACGGCCTGATACTCGTCGGCATACTCCGCGCCGTTGGGCGCGCCGATGGTATCGTAGCGGTACTCGTAAAGCCCGCCGTATGTGCCGGTGACGGACGAGCCGTCGCAGCGGCCCTCAAAGCGGATGCCGCCGGAATCCTTGAAGCGCAGGCTCCCGTCCTCGGCGGAATAATTGTACTTGAGCGTGTATTCCGTGCCGTTGTACATGATCGTGCCGGTGCCGTCGGAGGCAAGCTGCAGATACTCGCCGAAGCACTCGTATTCGCCGCTGCTGTCGGTGCAGGACGTGGCATAGAATTTTCCGCTGATGGGATCGGTCTTTCCGCAGCCGGACAGCAGCGCCGCCAGCATCAAAACGGAAAGCAGGATCGCAATGGTCTTTTTCATTTTTCCCCTCCTGATATGGGCATTCACAATGCCTTACACTTATATACCTTTGTACCATATTCCCGGCCGGAATGCAAGGCTTTTCCCGTCCCGCCGACAGCCCCCGGCAAAAAATTCTCCCAGCGCTGCGCGAGACCTTGATTTTTTTAATTTTTATGCTAATATGGCGTTGTACATTACTTGTGGAGGTAATACTATGGCTTACAAAATCAGCGACGCCTGCATTTCCTGCGGTTCCTGTGCAGACGCCTGCCCGGTCGGTGCGATCAGCCAGGGCGACGCGCACTACGAGATCAATCCCGACGCCTGCCTGTCCTGCGGCACCTGCGCCGAGCAGTGCCCCATGGGCGCCATCAGCGAGGAATAATCCCCGCTGCAAGCAAAGCGGGCGGTATGTTCACGCATATCGCCCGCTCCGTTTTTCTGTTTTCAGGAGGAGCCATCTATGGTAAAGCTCTGGCCCGGCGGCCCGCGCTATGTGGACGACCCAGCCTTCAAAATAACCACCGATTCCGTGCTTCTGGCCGATTTTGCCCTTGGCCGGGCCTTTGACCGCTGCATGGATCTCGGCTGCGGCGGCGGCGTGATCTCCGTGCTGATGCACGACGAGGAGCCGGCCGCCGTCTTTGACAGTCTTGACATCCGGGCGGAAGCCGTGGAGATATGCCGCCGCAATTACGAGGAAAACGGCGTCCGCGGCGACGTTCTGTGCGCCGACATGCGCGACCACCGCGCCATGGGCGGCGCCGGCGAATACGACGTGGTCGTGTGCAACCCGCCGTATTTCTACGGCGGAAAGCCCTCGCCCGATCCGGCCCGCGCGGCCTCGCGCGGCGGCAGCCTGTCCCCGGCGCAGTTCTGCGGCGCGGCGAGCTTCCTGCTGAAAAAGGGCGGGGAGTTCCATCTCGTACATAAGCCGGAATACCTCACGGATATTTTTGCGGCCATGCGTCTGGCCGACATCGAGCCGAAGCGGCTGCGTCTGGTGGCGCACAAGGCTTCGAGCCAGCCGAGTCTCGTTCTCATCACGGGCCGGCGCAGCGGCCGTCCGGGACTGGCCGCGCTGCCGCTGCTGATCCTCGCCAACGACGACGGAACGCCCTCGGAGGAAATGAAGGAGATTTATCATCGGTCATGAGCGGCACCTTATATCTTGTCGGCACGCCCATCGGCAATCTGTCCGACCTGTCCCCGCGCGCCAAACAGATCCTGGCCTCCGTGGATTTCATCGCCGCGGAGGATACGCGCGTCTCTCTCAAGCTTCTCAACCACTTCGATATCCGCAGGCCCCTCGTCAGCTACCACGAGCACAACCGCGCCCAGTCCGGCGAGAAGATCCTCGAGCGGCTGCTGGCTGGCGAAAGCTGCGCGCTCGTGACGGACGCGGGCATGCCGGCCATCTCCGACCCCGGCGAGGATCTGGTGCGGCTGTGCGCGGAGCATGACGTGACCGTTTCGCCGGTCCCCGGGCCGAGCGCCTGCATCGCGGCGCTGGCCGCCTCCGCCCTGCCGACGCAGCGCTTCTGCTTTGAGGGCTTTCTGTCCACGGCGAAGAAAAGCCGCGCCGAGCATCTGCGCGAGCTGAAGGACGAAAAGCGGACGATGATATTCCACGAAGCGCCGCACAAGCTCGTGCGCACGCTGGCGGATATGCTCGCCGCCTGGGGCGACCGCGACGTCGCCGTGTGCCGGGAGCTGACGAAGCTGCACGAGCAGTTTTTCCGCTGCACGCTGTCCGAGGCGCTGGCCTATTATGAACAGAACCCGCCGAAGGGCGAGTTCGTTCTCGTCATCCGCGGCGCAGAGGAGGCGGCCGCGCCGGAAATGACGCGCGCCGAGGCGCTGGAGCTGGTCAAACGGCTCCGCGGCGAGGGCATGCGCCTGAAGGACGCCTGCCGCGAGGCGGCGGGGGCCGCCGGTCTTGCCACAAACGAACTGTATCAGGCCGCGCTGCGCGAGAGCAGCGGGGACTGAGGAAAGGATTTATTTTCAAAAAGTAGACTGAAATGAAAAAGGAAGCCGTTTCCCTGACGGAAGGCCCCATCGCACGCGGGCTGATCGCGTTCGCCTTCCCCATTTTCCTGTCCAATCTGTTTCAGCAGCTTTACAACTCCATCGACGCCGCCGTGGTCGGCTCGTTCGCCGGCGACGAGGCGCTGGCGGCCGTGGGCTCCACCGGCTCGCTCATCAATCTTCTCATCGGCCTGTTTCTGGGCCTGGCCACCGGCGCGGGCATCCTTTATTCCATGCACTACGGCGCGGGCGACTGGCAGGGACTGAAAAAGATCATTGACGGCGCCATGTTCCTGTCCGCGGCGACGGGCGCGGCCATCAGCGTGCTCGGCTTCATCTTTTCGCGTCCGATGCTCGTCTGGGTCGCCACGCCGGACAACGTGCTCGATCTGAGCGTGTCGTATCTGCGCATCTATCTGGCCGGGACGGTCATCACGATGATATACAACGTCGGCGCGGGACTGCTGCGGGCCGAGGGCGATTCCCGGCGGCCGCTTCTGTATCTCGTGGCCGGCGGGCTGACCAATCTGGTGCTGGATCTGCTGTTCGTGGCCGTGTTCGACATGGGCGTGACCGGCGCCGCGCTGGCCACCGTGCTGGCGCAGCTCGTCAGCGCCGTGCTGGTCGTGCGGCGGCTGATGCGCCTGGACGAGCGCTACCGCTTCCGCCCGCTGCATCTGAAGCTCGACGGGCTGACGCTGTGGGATCTGACGCGCATCTCCGTTCCCTGCGGCCTGCAAAGCTCGATGTTCAACATCGCAAATCTTCTCGTGCAGGCGGACATCAACTCCTTCGGCTCCGTGGCCATGGCCGGCTGCGCCGCCTACAGCAAGATCGACGGCTTTATCTATATGCCCACCTCGGCGCTGTCGCTGGCGCTTTCGACCTACGTCGGCCAGAACATCGGCGCCGGAAAATACAGCCGCATCGGAAAGGGCATCCGCACGGCCCTGCTGGCCGCGCTCGCCATGGTCGTGCTCACGGCCGGGTGCGTGCTTCTGTTTTGCCGGCAGCTCATCGGCCTGTTCACAACGGACGCCGACGCCCAGGCCTTTGCCATCAAGGAGATGTGGTTCCTTGCTCCGTTTGCGTGGACGTTCGTGTTTTCGGACATTTTCGGCGGGGCGATCCGCGGCGCCGGCGACGCCATGAAGGTCACGGTCGTTTCGGCCTCGTGCATCTGCGTGTTCCGCGTGGTCTGGCTGGTCGCCATGCTGCATTTCTTCCGCGACATCCGCGTGGTGTTCGTGTGCTATCCCCTCTCCTGGATACTCAGCTCCATCGCCATGACGCTTCTGTATCTCTGCGGAAACGGGATGCGCAAAACCATGAAAAAAAGCGCGGCCTGAGGATAACTTCCAATAAGACAGTATGAGAACATTACTGACATAGGGTAGCTGCCGTACAGGAGTGCGACAAGAAAAATTGGCGATACTTGGTTTTCACAACCAGGTATCGCCTTTTTCTATCTTTAACAGAATGTTTGAATCTTATTGGAGGTACATATGATGCAGGAACTGAGCTATATTCGTTGCGGTGATTACTATATTCCCGATATTCGCTTATCGAAGGAAACCAGACCTATTGGTCGTTGGGGGCGTATGCACAGAGATTATATCAAGGAGCACAACCCCATCCGCTTCAATGATCTATGTCTTAACGGCGAATTATGGACGTATCTGGCGGATTTGAACGAGCAGGTACAGAACCGCCTTGAACTTATCATCGAGCAGATGAAGTCATCTGAGGGCGTGACAGAAGAACTGAAATCCGCTGATCAGATGGCATGGGTTGGAGCCATGAACAACATCCGTAACCGAGCCGAGGAAATCATCCTCCGAGAAATGATCTACGAGGAGGATGCGGTATGAGAATCCTTGAAGAATTTTGGTATGGCAACATTGAGCCTACTGAGTACGATACATCCTCTTGCAAAGAATACAAGAAGCTACTGGAGCTGATTTGTAGGAACGAGGAAAAGCTCAAAGCCACTATGATGGACGAACAGAAAGAATTGTTTGAGAAATACACCGATTGTGTGCGAGAGCATCAAACCAATACAGACTGTCTGATCTTTCAGAATGGCTTTAAGATAGGAGCAAGAATGATGTTAGAGGTCATGGAAGAATAATTAAATAAACAGTTGGGGCTTGTGCTTAGGTTGAGCACAAGCCCCTTTTAACTTTCACACAACCTATATCGAAATTTTGTTATTATGCTATTTCACCTCAACTGATTGAAATATTCACGATTTCGTGATATGATAATAGTCAATGTAAGGAGGGAATCGCTATGGCTGTAACCTATAAAAAGTTATTTCACTTGCTGATTGACAGGGGTATGACCAATGCTGAGCTGATGGAGAAAGCGGGCTTTAGTGCCAATATCATTACCCGAATCAAGCGTGACAATTATATTTCTCTCGATAGCATTGAGAAAATTTGCAAAACTCTCCAATGTGGAGTTGATGACATTTTAGAATTTACGCCAGACAATACGAAAAATAAATAATTTGAGGAGGACACTGCTATGATTAAAACCAAAGCAGAATGGATTTCAACTTTTAGAAAAGTTGGTGATTCCATACTGGTAGAATTGTCTAAAACTAAAAAGTCCAAAAATGACAAAGCGAGTGAAATCAATAAACGAATCAAAGAATTCAGAGACGGTGAAATTGCCAGCATTAATATTATTGCGAAAAGAGATGCATGGGACAATCAGAGTCTGTTGAATGAAAGAGTTATTAAAGAAGGCGCCTATCCTAATATGCGTATGCTAAGGAACGACATAGAGGATGCAATAAATTTTGAAATCTTGAAAGCAAGAGGAATTATCCAATAACAATCAGCTGAGCAGTGAGTAACTGCTCAGCTGATACGGTGATTACCAAATAACTCCTGTCCACCTTATCGAAACCCATTTTCCTTTTCTCTGTTCTTATAAAATCAACATTTACAGCGTTGACAGGAAGCCGTCACATCTTGTATAATTATGTTGTGGAAAATATATTCACACATACATAACAACTGAATATAATGTTCGACCATATTGAGACTTAATTAGTCGGTTCATCCGACACGGTATTGGTACACCGGAAGTGCCGAACTGCTCCACCACGCCTTTGGTTCTGTTGGCGGGAGCTGTAGAAAGCAGAACCCGACTTTGAATTTTCAGAGCCGATTACATAGAACGTCACTTTGAAGCGAGAGCCATGCTCCCGCCGATTTCTGATGCTCTGTGTAATCGGCTCTTTTTGTTTTTCTACATCCAACAACTGAATGACCGTCCGAATGGGATATGACTTTGCGATGACATGAGCGAAGCAACGCTGGGGTGAGACTCCCGGGCAGGAACGACATTCGGGTAGAGCGGTGAAAGCGTTTTTAACCCTTAGTTTACTAAGGGCGCACTTCTATACGGGTGTGTTCCACACTCGTATGTACGCTCTGCGAGGCTAACAGACAACAACTCCGAAGTAGTATCTGTCCTTCCGTCACTTTGTTCCGAACAAGGGGCTGCACCCCTTGCGCTGCTATGCAGCTATCCCAGCGCCCTTGCGGGTACAAAACGATTTTTCAAATCATTCCGTACCCGCAAGGTTGAAAACAAAAACACACAAAGGAGATTCTATGGAATACACACCTAACCCCGAACTTGAAAAGCTACGAACAGAAAAAGAGCAAAACGAAAAGAAGGTCGAACAGCTTGACCACAAAATCCAGCGTTTGGAAAACCGCATCAAGTATTACCAGGCCGGCGAACGTAAACGCCGCACTCACAGACTTTGTACCATTGCAGGAACTTTGGAAAGCATCGCACCGGAGATCAAGGAGCTGGATATTACCGAGGTGATGGAGCTGCTGGAATATGTCTTTCACAAGGAAGATGTTCAGAGGGCGGTTCAGCGTATGAAGAACGCCCACAATTTAAGAAACTGCAACGCAAAGGAGGGATAAGTATCGCATTATACCATTTCCATGTAGATCAGATCAAACGCAGCGAGGGGCAATCGGTTGTGGCATCTGCCGCCTATCGCTCCGGTGAAAAACTGCACAGCGAGTATTACGGTGAGGACAGCGACTATACCAACAAGGGCGGTGTAATTTGTTCGGAAATCTTTCTGCCGCCCCATGTGCCAAGAGAGTACGCAGACAGAGAAACCTTATGGAACGCCGTTGAGAAAGTGGAGAAAGGAAAGAAAGCACAGCTCGCCTACAGCTTCGATATTTCCTTTCAGAATGAATTTACCCAGGAAGAAAACATTGCCCTCGCAAGACAATTCCTCACCGAGCATTTTGTCAGCCGTGGCATGGTGGTGGATTTCGCCGTTCACGAACCTGAGAAAGAAGAAGGCGGCATCAATAATCCCCACTTCCACTTCATGTGCCCTATTCGTCCCATCGAGCAGAACGGCAAATGGGGATTGAAGCAAAAACGAGAATATGTGCTTGATGAAACCGGCAACCGTATTCCCGACGGCAAAGGCGATTATGTGTTCAATGCTGTCCCTACTACAGATTGGGGTTCGGCTGATACCTTGGAGTTCTGGCGTGAGCAATGGGCTGTGATGTGCAACGCCAAGTTTGAAGAAAAAGGCTTGGATGTTCGCATCGACCACCGCAGCTATGAACGCCAAGGCGTGGAGCTACTGCCCACCCGACACGAAGGCCCGACAGTCCGAGCCATGGAAAAGAAAGGCATCAAGGCCGAAAAGGGCGAGTTCAATCGCTGGATCAGAAGAACCAATGCCTTTATTCGTGATCTGCGAAAAAGTCTGTCGGCCCTGTTGGAGACTATCAAAGAAATCAAGGCAGAACTGGATAAGCCGCAATCCGAGCCGGTCATCATTCCGCTGCAAAGATATTTTGATATGCGCAACGCCAAAGCCTATTCCCAGACGGCCAGGGTCAACAATCTGAAAGAACTGAATAACATGGCGAACTACCTCAAAGCCCATGAGATTTACACCATCGAGGATTTGGAAAGTCGGGTATCCGACTTGAAGAACAGCGTGGATGAATTGAAAGTCACCATGGATAAGGAAGTTGCCCGCATGAAAGAAATCCGCAAGGTTCCCGAATACCTTTCCATCCTAAGAGATCTGAAACCGATTGTAGACGGCTTACAGAAAATCAAGTTCGACAAGGCGAAGGCGAAGTACAAAGCCGAGCACGAAAAGGAATTGAAGCACTATTACGCTGTGAAACGAAAGCTCTTGGAGGTATGCCCCGACGGCAAGCACGATCAAAAACTTTTGGACAAGGAGTATGCAGCGCTTGAAAAGGCTCACGCAGAAACTTATGCAACGTTCAAAGCTATCCGTGAGGAACACCAGCAGCTTTATCACATTCACTCCTGCGTGGAAAAAGGATGCCTTGTCGAGCAGACCCATCAGAAGAAAGATCACCGCAAGCAGGAAGAACGATAATTCCTTCCCTTCGATTCCATTCCAAAACAAGAAAGGGCGATTAAATGAACGAACAGAAAAGCAGAAATTACACTATCAACGAAAACGGCAGCATCATCGTTCACAACTATTGTGCAGCTGAGCTACCACAGATCACCGTGACTATTCGTTCTGGTCAGACTACTTACCGATTTGGCGGAAGCTACGACGGCACACGAAGTCTTTCCGGTAAATTACTCGACCACATGGCAAAGG
>OIZV01001144.1_pt1 | contig 9990 bp, 16 predicted proteins | sample 1588681 | NCBI WGS metagenome assembly OIZV01 (sample SAMN03283281) | human gut metagenome | biome: human-associated habitat; material: feces | host: Homo sapiens | place: Peru | collected 2012
ATTTTGACGCTAAATCCACGTTTTTACAAACTGGATGGCACTACATATTGTCTATGCAAGCCAAGGGTTCACGATAAGCTCGACCTTGTTGTAGTTGATGTTTCCAGCTCCGTTGTCGAGGGCTGTCCGCTTCAGGATTTTTTCAGCATCGCTCTGAAGCTCCGGCGGAACTACAAGTGCTGTCGGCACAATGCCCATCGGATCTCCTCCGTCGCGCTTGAAGCTCTGCATGAGCTTGTATGCGGACTCGAAGTTTGCCGCGTCCAGATTAGCTTTTGAGGCGACAGCCTGCTGCCATAGTCCGTAGCCGAAGTTTCCGCGGTAGCGGATTCCGAAGCGAATTTTGTCCTCCATAAAGACGCTCTCGTCTTTTGTGTCTGTAAGGGACTCAAGCTCCATGCCTGTGCGCTGCTGATGGATAAGCGGCTTGAGAGGACGGTTCAGGGAGAGCAAGAACCATGGAGTTCCTGCGTCGGCGTCTGTCTTTTTGAGAATGTTTGAGACAGAGTCTGCCTCTCCTGTTCCGTCCGCGTTCGGATAGACAGGATGCTCCTCATCAAAGAAATTCTGCCCGTCGTAGCAGGTGGAGGAGAATCCGTTTTTTAGAAGCTCCGCGACCTTGCGGTCGAGGAAGTCGTTAGCCTCCTGTCCCATGCTCTGCGCGATTGTTGAGTAAAGCCCGAGATTGTCGTCCTCGATGTCGGTGCGGTCAACTCCAAGTGTCGCCTCGTACTTCTTGTTCGCAATCTGGTAGCTTGATTCGCTCATGTCCTTGAGCACACGGCTTCCAACCCACTCGCGCATCTGCGGAAACTTTCCGAGCCAGTCGTAGGTGTTTGTTTTGCTTGACGACTGGATTGTTGTCGCAAGACGCTTGTACATTGAGCCTGCGTTCGCATTCTTGAACGCGACATTGAATTCTCCGCGTATTGTTGTTCGGAGATTGTTAAGGGTTGTATTGTCGAGGATTGCCATTATTTTCCTGCCTCCTTGATTTCTTTCCAGTGTTTCTCTGTGTACCCCATAGAGGAAGCCCATTCCTTTTCTGCGGCGTTAAGCTCAACCGGCTCGTTGCTTTCAGGAGCTTTGTCCGGCACCTGCGTGCCTCCAGTGATTGACGGGGTTACTGCCATAATCTTCTCGAATTTGGCAAGTCCGTCCTCGCTTGCGCAAAGCTCAAGATATTCAGCCTTGCTTGCAGGAGCGATTTTTCCGTTCCTTACCGCCTGCTCGACTGCGGCGGTTGCTTTTGCCTTGAGTGAAGCCGCGTTCAGCTCGGCAAGCTCCTTCTCTGCCTTTTCCGCGCGCTGCTGTGCCGCATCAAGGTCTGCTCTCGGAGCGTAGGACGCAAGGTCAACGCCCTTGTTTTTTGCTCCGTTCAGCTCGGTCTTGAGCCTGCTGATTGCCGCAAGGCAGTCCGCCTGTGTCGCAGTTTCAGGTAAGCCCAAAGCCGCGCAAAGTTCTTTTTCCATATTTTTCTCCTCCGCAGTATCCTGCGATGAATTTAGTGCCGGGTTGTCAAGGTTCGGATTGTTGGTGAGGGCAGCCCTAAGAATCTCGGTGATGTTGCCGTCCTTGTCGCGTGTGAATACAGGGCTTATGTACTTGTATTCTTTTTCCACCACGGCTTTCTGTCCGCGTGCGTTCCACTCGACATCCGCCCATATAGAGCCGTCAGCTTCAACCGTGAAATTCCTGAACCACCCGAATGCCGGAGCTGCTCCGCCTTTTGGAGCTGAAAGGTCAGTTGAGTGGTTCTCGTCGATTACGCATCCGTTCTTCACGGTGACGAGTCCGCTTGAGTTCATTTTTGCGCACAGGGCGGCGGGATTCTCGTTTTTCCAGTGCCGTCCGTCCACGCCTCTGATTTCTTTTCCGGCAGGAAGAATTTGTATCCGTCCGGGAACTCCGCTTTCTGTGTTAAGGCATAAAAAAAGGCTCTCAGTAGTTTTCATACTGAAAGCCTATATCATTTTTTTATCCGCAATGGTGTAACTGCCGTTAAAAATCGCTGAACAGGGAGGGTTGCTTCTGCTCATGCTCCATCTCAATTGCCCTGTGGTACAGCCGGTAAATCTGGGAGAAGCTCATGTTGTATATCCTGCACAGCTCTCCGCGCATTTCTTTTGTTCCGTCGTATTTTTCCCGGATTTCCTTCGCCAGCTCGTCGCGGAACGCCCTGTTTTCTTTCGGAATATAAAGAGGAACTCCGCCGAACTGCGACATGAGGACATCGAGCATTGTCTCTGCAGCTCCGTCGCCGACAGCGTCTGCAAGGACTCCCCTGATTTCTTCCGCCGTCTCTGATTTTTCCTTTTTGAACTTGGGAAGAAAAACCATCTGTCCGCCGAAATACTGGCAGATTGCGCGGATTCCCTTGACCGCTGTTTCATGCTCGCCCCTGCCGAGCCTAAGAGAGCAGCTGGAAACCATTTCCGCCGCGAGGTTCAGTTCTGTCATTCCGTCTCCTTCCTGTCCGGGTTCAGTCCGGCGTCCGCCATCATTTTTCTGAGAGCGGTTATCACTTTCTGCGAGTTCCTTGCTGTCATAAAGCGCGGATGCGCAGCTCCTGTTATCCGTCTTATGAAGCTGTACAAAGCCTTGTCGGACTTGTTCCGTGCTACCAGCTCCCACATTCCTTTGATGTAGTCCATCTGCTCCCTGCTCGCGTCCCAGCCAAGCTCGTCTTCTTTTGTCTCCAGCTTCTTGACCTTGAAGCCGAGCCTCTTCATTGCTTCCAGTGTCTTGTCCAGCTCGAAAAGCGACATATCGGAGCAGCTTGTCTTTTTGGTCGTGCTTTCCAGAACGGCTCTGTAGTCTTCATCAGAAAGTCCGATTTGCGACTTTGCAATGTGGATAAGCTGGATGATTTTTGACCTGCTGATTTTTCCCATAATTTTTTACTCCTAGACTACAAGTAAAACACCCCGCCACAGCCCTATGCAGTAGTGCGAAACGGGGTGTTTTGCTTTAATTGATACTTTTCCCGATTTTTGCCTTTTGAGCCTCTGTAAGCTGATTTCTCTGCATCACGCTTTCCATCGCAAAAGTCGCAAAAGAAGCGATAGAGCCAAAGTGTTTCTGCTCGACATAACCCGAAAGTTCACGGTAATTCGTCACATCAATATAAATTCGCTGTCTGTCTTCACTTGCGTGTTCTGCCGAACGAGCCATCTTAACGACTTCCGCCTTTACGAAAGTTGATGTCCTAAGTCCCTGCTCATCTGCCAGCTTCTCCAAAGCTCTGTGTATATCTTCAGAAACCGTGATTAAGATTTTTTTTCCACCCATTGCCTTATCCCCTTGTTACAATGAATTGACCACATCAGAGTCCACAACTTCCGCACCGAGTTCGGCAGCTGCGTTCATCGCACGGCGTGTCCAGTTGTTAATCAAAAGCGGATAAGCCACGCTGTAAACCACAGCCCGCCTTGTCTGCTTGCGGAGCTTTTCTGCGAGAGCCTCGCAGCCGTCGTCAGTTATGATTTTCGCTCTTTCTTTTCCGAGCCGCTTGAACTTGATGTCAAGGTAAGAGGCAATCTCTTCTCCAGTTCCGAAAGGCTTCAACTCCAGCACTTCAATACGGCGGATAACCTCGCGGGCTTCCCAGTTTTGCGACTCGTCAAGTTTGGCTTTCATTTCCGTCTGACCGATAAGCACGATGGCAAGGAGCTTCTTAAAGCCGTCTTCCAGTTCCCAGAAGCGTTTGAGATACTTCAAGGTCGGTATGCTCAAATCATGTGCCTCTTCAATCATCAGCACATGGTTATATCCTGCACGAGAGCTGTTGGTAAGAATCCGCTCAACCTGCCTTGACTTTGCCTCAAGTGTCCTTCTTGGTTTCTCTGCCGAGCAGTCCTGTATGATTGCATCACAAATTGCACTTGTCGTAAGCCTTGCCTTGTCGATAGACCGTGGTGCAATAATTTTGATTTTCTGACCTTCGCTCTGAATCCTGTCCATAGCGTAGCGGCGGATTGTTGTCTTTCCACTTCCGCTCTCGCCGAGCAGGGCGACCATTCCGCCAGCTTTTGCGGTCTGATAAAGGAACTCTGCAACAAAGCGGGTTTCGTCTGTAAGAAAGACATCTTCCGCTTTTGTTACATCTCCGTTGAATGGGTCTTGAAAAAGACCAAACTTCTTGTACGCTTTCATCGTCAGCATAATATTTTCCTCTTGGCGTTATGCCAGTTTGACGGCTGTATCTGCCGTGTATTCAGTAACCAAATCATCAACAAGCTGTGAGGGAACTCCGTCAGGGAATTCTTTTTTCAAGCTCGCAATGAAACCGTCTGGTATGAATCCTGCCCTTGCCTTGAAACGCTTTGCCATTTCAACAGGCGTGATAAGTATGTCGTGGACTTCCACCGTTCCAGCGGCAACCTCGACCTGCTTTCCTGTCTGCGTTTTGAAAAATGGGTCTGCTTGGGTATGGATGAGGCTGTGGGTTTTGAAGCCCTGTCCGTCCGTAACCTTTGCAAACGGAACTTCCGTCTTGTCATCGCTTGCAGCGATTTCTGCAAGTGCCTTTGTATTCTTCTCAATGAGCGTGTCAGGCTGGCTTTTGTATTCCTGTCCGAATACTGGAGCCGCAATATCAAAGCCCACCCTGTCATATTCAATCGGCTTGACCTCAAAGCTCACAATCTCGCCAGTGCGGTCTTGGTAGCTTACAAGTGCCAGAGCCTCTTCGCTCACAAGAATCGGCTGAACATTCACGGTCATTCCCACCATGATGTCAGGCAGGGCAGAAAGACTGTAGCGTGTCGCAGCCTTGTTCTTTGGATGAACGAAGCTGATTGCAAGGTCTCCGCCTACCGTTCTCGGCTGTATGCCAGTCGTGAAAATCTGACGGCATATCTCTTCGTCGGGAAGTTCCCTAAGCTGCTCTTCTTTTATCCAGTTCCAAATCATTGTGCGTGAGCCGATTTTACGACCTGCCCGACTGATTCTTGTGTCGCGGTGCTCCAGCTGATTTGCGTTGAATGCCGCGCACCACCTTTCCGCCGCATCGTTCAGCTCTTCCATAGAGTTCACTTCCTCAAGATGAAGAAGACTCTCAAACTGACATTCCACAATGTTGTTTGCATTCTCAACCTGTCCTTTCGCTCTTGGATTGCCCGGCAAATGAGGCTTTGTTTCAACCCGCAGGGCTTTGAGTGCGTTCGTTACAGGCTTTGAGATGTTGGCAGAGCCGCAGTCCCAGATGAGCAGTTCTGGCAAGCCGTGGAAGTTGTAGAGAGGGTCTTTTTTCTTTCCCCACGCATACAACAAAAAGTCGTACATATTCGCCGAGTTCTCTCCAGCCGCCGCATAGTAGCGGACGCAGATTGTGCCTGAGTAGTGGTCGGTAAGGACATACCGCCAGCACTTCAAGTTTTCCCTGCCTTCAAGAAACGGCTTGTTCTTGTAGACTTCATCATCCCTAAGAAATTTCTGCTTGCCGTTAGGTGCAAAGTACATCAGTGCGACCGATGGGTCTGCAAAATGCACTTGATTTGGATATTCCGTCCGCATACGCTGATGCGGACTTGGCTTTGATGTTGATTCCGTCGAGAGCGTCCTTGTTTTTAAAAGCTCGCTCAACTGCCTTGTTGAAATCGGAACATCAAAGCCGTTTTGAAGCATTATGCTTCTTGCATTTTCAACACTCATTGTCTTTTTTCCGTTTTTGCGGACTGAGTTCTGCAAGAGCGCAGCAACAGTACTCAAGTCCTTTTCGTTGATACTTGAAGCCCCTGCGTCACTCCGTTTTTTGCGGTCGCTTTCCCAACCGTTTCTGCGGAGCGCACGATAAGCACTGACTTCGCAGAAACCAAACAGGCGGCACATTTCGGCAATTATAGAGCTGCGTTCTTTTGCAGTTTTTGCAGCTTGCATTTGCAGAACAAAATCCTCGTACACGGCTATGCCTCCTGCTTTGTCGGGCGGATATATTCCATGTCCTGACAGAAGTCCTGATAGCTGTCATCAAGGAGTTGAAACAGGTCGTTGCACTGTTCGGAAAACGCTGTGAGCTGGTCTACATTCACGCCCTCGATTTTCTGAGCCTGTGCCACAATCTGTCTGCAAGACCTAAGTGCTTCGTTGGCGGCTGCAAGCTCACGCATAATCGGAGCTTTCAAACCGTCAAGTGCAGTCTGTGCCAGCTGCTCTTTTGTCGGCGGCTGTCTTCCAGCAAGCTCCATTTCAAGCTCTGAAATTTTGCTTTCTTTCTGACCGACAACCTTTTCAACGGCTTCCAATTTCTTCTCGTGTTCCTCTTGGATTTTCGCTCGTTCGTTGCGAAGTTCACGAACAGCCTTTTTCAGTTCGCGGACTGTCATTTTTGCAACATCGTCAAGGTCTCCAAGTCCGTCAACCTCTTCGCCGTTCACAAGGTCTTGTGCCGCATCATCGTCAAGAACCGTCAGCACTCTGATTTTCTCTTTACCCATTTCCAAAAACGCAGACGTCTGCGTTTTTCCGAATTTCAGCGCGGCAGACATTGCATATTGTGCAGAACGAGGTGCTAATCCAAGTTCCTCAACTGCTGCTATAAAATTGCCGTGTTCCTCGTTCGCCTTTAGCAAAAGAAGTTGTGCACCAAGTCCAAGCATTCCGCTCGCCATCTGGTCTTGATACATTCTTGCTTTTTCAAGGCAGACCGTAAGGTTGTAGCTTTCGCCTTCTTCAAGGAAGCGGGCGTTTATCTCCTGCTTCCTTGCGGCTTTCGCCTCAACGGACTGTGCGACCAGTTCCATTGATTCCGTGTTTTCGTCTGATGTATCTGACAAGGGTTTTCTGCCCATAAAATAACCTCACTTTCCAAAGTTGCAGACATCTGCAACTTTGATTTTTACTGCATTGCGGAAGCGTATCTTGCTTCCTCTTCTGACAGGAGCAGCTTTGCTTTCTGATAACTTTTTGCAATCTGCCCTGCCAAGCCACCGAACTTAGGCGACAGTCGCCACCGTCCTTTCGTATCGCGGTCTACCAAGCCGAACTTCTCAAAAATGGCAAGGTCGCGGCATACATTCGTTGCCGTTGTCCCTACCTTTTCCGCAAGCTCTTTGTTTGCCACACCTGCGATATGGTTCTCGCATAAGGCGAACATCTCCGCGATTATTCTTTCCTGCGAATTCATCTTCTTCATACGCTTCACCTCACTTTCATTCTGAGTGCGGCTTCCCGAATCGCTATCCCCAAACGCTGGATTCTGCCGCTATGGATGCGTTCTCCGAAGTCTTTGATTCTCATTCCCCACCTGTACACAAAGCCCATCATACGCATTCCCCCTCTTACAGATTCGCAACGTCAAGCGGAATCTGCTTGTAGCTGCCGTCGCTCTGCCTTTCGTAAAATCTCATGTAGGTCTTGGAGCTTGCAACCTGCATTGACTCCGTGATAGCGTCCATTGCCTTCTTCCATGTCGGGTCTTTGATGTTGAGGCGGCGAAGACCAAGAACACGGCTCGTGCTTACAAGCCCGCTCTTTCCGACATTGAAAGCGTCATCCACAATTGCACGGAGGTTTTCGTTTGCCCCTTCGCTCCAGCTTGCTATGCACTTGTCAATCAGCTGTTTTGCTACCTGCAACTTTTCGTTGAACTGGATTGTGTCGTTTACGGCGACCATCACCTTGAACCTGCCGTCGAAGCTCGTGAGCGTCACATTTCCCTTAGTTCCGCCGAACTTTCTTGCGCCGCTGTCCTTTGCCGATTCCGCGAGGAAGTCCTGTACACGAAGCCAGATTGACTTCTTGAATTCGATGAGCCTGTCGCGTTCCTTGAATGTGTCAGCCATGATTGAGGTAACAGCCTCGTGCCTCTTGAGGTCGATAGGCTTGATTGTTGCCACAGGAACAAGCCTGCCCTGTGCGTCTTCCAAAAACTGTTTCTCTGTGTTTGCCATAGTTAGTTCTCCTTATATAAGTTTGCTTAAAATATCTCTCATAAAAGCTGTGGGTGAATCACCGCAAACAGCTATTGTCTTGCGATAGCCGTTCTTGAAAACGATGTCTACGCAGCCGTTTCTTTCGCTCCATTCAAGGCAACGCACATTGATTCGCGGTGTCTTGAAAAGAACTCTTCCGAAGTTTATCCGTGTCTGCTCCAAGTCAGCTTGCCACCTCAAAAGGCTGTGCCGTTTTTCCTTTACAGGCTTCGGGTACATAGGGTTTGAGAAATCCCACTTCATTTTGAATACCTCTCTTTGCTGGCTTCAAAAATCCACTTTCCGTCCTCGCCGAAAATTGCAGTACCGATTTCAGCTCCGTTAGAACCACCATCGTGATGTTCGTATGCGAAATGAATGCTCATCCAGTAGTGGACTTCTTTGACAGGCTTGCTGTAATCACGGTCGTCAGAGTAATAAGCCTCGCTGCATCCGAGTCCGCCGCCAAAGTTTTCAACGCGGAATTCTCTCCATGCGAGGCAGATGAGAGGTTTGTCTGAAAGGTCAACCTCAGAGCAGATGTCGATTTTTCTTTTTTCCGCATTTACTGAATAACCAAGCTTCAAGTCCTCTCCGACCAAATCATTGATGATTACGAAAAGTGCGTTCATGCTTTCGGGTTTTGAAACCTCGGTAAAAAGTTTTTCTTTGCGGGCTTCCTTGTCGTCTTCGTAGTCACAAATCAAGTTCCACTTTTCTTTGCCGTAGGTTTCAATTCCGTACTTGTCGTTTCTGTCTGCTTTTTTCATGCGGCTCTCCTTTTGGAACTTGTGAGCAAGTCGCCAATACTGTCGTAGCCTAGGATGTCGCAGAGAACGATGTAGACTTTTGATGATGAAGTGCGTCCAGCCAAGACGTTTGAAACCGTAGGTCTGGAGCAACCGGCACGAAGTGCGATGTCGGTATGGGTAAGATTTTTCAGGCGAAGCTGATATGTAACCCATTTTCCCTGAGCCGAATCAAGCCTTTGCAGACTTGGGCTTTTTGCGGTATAATACATAAAACTTTCCTTGCAGGATTTTTCCTGCGGCTTGTTGTTTTAACCGAAAGAATCAGATTTCGAGGCTTTTTCTTTCGGTTTTTTTGTATGCGGTAAATAAACCCTTGTTTATTACCGATAATTTTATTGTAGCAAGATTTTCGTTAAAGTCAAGCGGAATAATTGCTAAAAGAGGTGATTTTGCAAGAATTAACGAAATACTTGCTAGAAACAAGGAGAGCATTAGGTTTGAGTCAAACGAAATTAGCGAAAGAACTGGGTATTCCGCAAACTACCTGGGCAAGCTACGAAATAGGAAAGGCGAAGCCGCCTATTAAGATTCTTGCTCAACTCGCACAAATGGGCTATCCGTATGCCGAGCTGACAAACGGAACGGCTGCACAGGCTCTTGAACTTGCATCTAGAGAAACAGGACTTACAAAAGATGAGATTGAAAGACAGCGTTTTGAACAAGCTAAAAAACTTTTGCCTGACACGCCTATTGAAAATATCCCTGCGAAAAAAAATCAGTCTTTCGATATTTTCAGATTGAAGCACGGAACAGGAGTAACGCTTGCGGCAAAAGAAACTGATTTAGACGCTCTCGTTTTGCTTCCAGTTTTTACGCAGACTGCTGCGGCAGGTCGCGGACAGCCCGAAACTCAACTGCAAGAGATAGATAAATACATTCCTATCGTTCTTGAAATGCTTGGTGGTGCTAATCCTGCAAACTGTGGAATCGTGCGTGTTGTTGGTGACAGCATGACAGATATGAATTTGTTTAACGGTGATTTCGTGATTTTCGACCGAACACAAATCGAAGGCGACGGAGTTTATGTAATCAGCATCGGAAGCGATGTCAGAGTTAAGCACTTGGAATACAGACCGATAGAGAGAAAAATTGTCATTAGTTCAGAGAATGCAAAACGTTATCCGAATCCTGAAATAATCACTTATGAACAAGCCGAACAGCTTTTGCGTATACATGGCAAAGTTGTCAGCTGGCTTCATAAAAATCCGTACTAGACAATATGTAGTGCCATCCAGTTTGTAAAAACGTGGATTTAGCGTCAAAAT
>OIZV01001145.1_pt1 | contig 9980 bp, 9 predicted proteins | sample 1588681 | NCBI WGS metagenome assembly OIZV01 (sample SAMN03283281) | human gut metagenome | biome: human-associated habitat; material: feces | host: Homo sapiens | place: Peru | collected 2012
CAAGGCTTGAATCGCTCGGGCTGAAGAAGGAGGATTACTGGTGGTACCTCGATCTTCGGCGCTACGGCGGCGTAAAGCACGCCGGGTACGGGCTCGGGTTTGAACGTCTTATCATGTATATTACCGGCATGAACAACATACGCGATGTCGAGCTGTTCCCCAGAACGGCAGGCAGCGCCGAATTTTAAGGATCTAACGATATGTCTGAATTATACAAGCAACTCAAAAAAAGATATGAAGACTACCGGTCGCTCGGGCTGAAGCTGGATATGTCCCGCGGGAAGCCGAGCACCGAACAGGTCGCCACGGTGGAACGTCTGCTCACCGCCGTCACCTGCAATGCGGAATGCTTTTCCGAAACCGGCAGTGATTGCCGCAATTACGGCGGTCTGGACGGCATAAACGAAATGAAGCGGCTGTTGGGTGAAATGCTCGGCGTCGGTTCCGACCATATCATTGTCGGAGGCAATTCCAGCCTCAATCTTATGTATGATACCGTCGCCCGCGCAATGCTCCACCCAACGGAGGACGGCTGCAAGCCCTGGTCGAAATACGATAAGATATCCTTTCTCTGCCCCGTGCCGGGCTACGACAGGCATTTTGCAATATGCGAGTATTTCGGGATCAACATGATAAATATCCCGCTTTATGAAACCGGCCCCGATATGGACATGATCGAATCGCTTGTCGCATCCGACGAAACCATAAAGGGTATCTGGTGCGTACCGAAGTATTCCAACCCGATGGGAGTTTCCTATTCCGATGAAACGGTACGGCGTATCGCCGCACTCCGCCCGCGGGCAAAGGATTTCCGTGTGTTCTGGGACAACGCATATGTCCTCCACGATCTGACGGACACGCCCGACGAAGTGCTTGAAATATTCTCCGAAGCGCGCAAATACGGCAACGAGGATATGTTTTTCGAATTTGCCTCCACCTCCAAGATAACCTACCCCGGTTCGGGTATATCCTGTATCGCAGCAAGCCCGCGCAATATCGAGCGCATTCTTGCCGCAATGAAGATACAGACCATCGGGCACGACAAAATGAACCAGCTTCGGCACTCAAAAGTGTTCCGCTGCTACGATGATATTGTTTCGCAGATGCGTGTCCACATGAATATAATCCGCCCGAAATTCCAGGCGGTGTACGATGCGTTCGAGCGCGAATTTGCGGGAATGCACGGCGTTCACTGGACAAAGCCGAACGGCGGTTACTTTATCACGCTCGTTCTGCCGAACGGAACGGCGAAGCGTACTGTCGAGCTGTGCCCGGCTGCCGGAAAAATCGAAGCTCAGGACGATCAGCCCGCGGTTCGGCTCCTCTGCCTCACGGACGATTAGCTTGTCCGTCTTGGCTGAGAGCTTCCAGTGGATCTCATGCAGGCTGTCGCCGGGGCGGTATTCGCGCAGATCGTGGATCTCGGAAAAGCCGCCGCCGGGCTTTGGATGATAGGAGCGGTACTGAAAATGGCTGAGGTTCGGCAGCACGGGCGGCTCCTGCGGCTCCGGCTCGACGGCGATGGAGCAGGCGTCCGGCAGGCGCAGCGGCAGGCTGAAAAGCCCCAGCGCGTCGCACACGCGGCCCTTGCCGGGCTGAAAGGTCTGCACGCCTGCGTGGCGCGTATCAATGCGCAGCGCAAAGCCGAGCGTCCCTGCAAGCTCCAGCCTTTGCTGGCGCACCTCGCCGCCCACGGCGTCGGATACCGTCAGGCGCAGGCGGCAGCGGGATACCGGAAGCTTTGCCATGTGCCGGGCGGTCAGCCGGTACTGCACAGTCTGCCCGCAGAAGCAGCGCGCCGGAAGCTCCGCTTCATAAGCAGCGCGGAGCATGGCCGGCAGGCTGACGAGCAGCGAAAAAACCGGCAGCAGCACGGCGAACACCAGCAGGAAAAACGAAAACCAGCCGGTATAAAAGCTGTGAAAGATCACGGCTGCGAGTAGAAACAGCCCGTAGAGAATGCGGTTTTTCGCCATAGCCTTACAGTCTTGGCGACGGGACCTGATGCAGGATCTCGTCGAGCAGCTGCTCCGGCGTGATCTGACGCGCTCCGGCCTCCGGAGCCAGCAGCAGGCGGTGCGCGATGACCTGCGGGAACGTGACCTGAATATCCTTCGGCACCACATAATCCCGCCGCTGGACATAGGCGACTGCCTTGGCCATCGTGGTCAGAGAGAGCGTCGCACGAGGACTTGCGCCGCGCAGGATCATCGGATGCTTCCGCGTGGCGTCGATCAGCGCGACGACGTAGTCGATCAATTCGGTCTTGATGTAAACAGCGGCGGCCTCGTCCTGCATGGCGATCAGCTCGTCGCGCGAAAGCACCTGACAGACGGTTTGCAGTGGATTGACGCCCTGCCGGGCGAGCACCATATTGCGCTCATCCTCCGGTGCGGGATATCCGATGGACAGCCGTACGGTGAACCGGTCCATCTGCGAATCCGGCAGCAGCTGCGTACCAGCAGCGCCGGTCGGGTTCTGCGTGGCAAAGACGATGAACGGCTGCGGGATCGGATGGCTGACGCCGTCGACCGTGACCTGCCCCTCTTCCATAGCTTCCAGAAGCGCAGACTGCGTGCGCGAGGTCGCGCGGTTCAGCTCGTCCGCCAGAAACAGATTGCAGAGCACCGCGCCCGGCTGATAGACCAGCTTGCCAGTCTCCTTCTGGTAGACAGAATAGCCCGTAATATCTGACGGCAGTACGTCCGGCGTAAACTGGACGCGGCCATATTCCAGCCCCAGTGCACGGGAAAAGGCCAATGCCATGGTCGTTTTACCGACGCCGGGGATATCCTCCAACAGGACGTGCCCTCTTGCAAGCAGCACGGTCAGCACCCACACCAGCACGTGGTCCTTTCCACATACCGCTTTTTTGACTTCCTCCAGAATTCTTCCTGTCTGGTTCAAGCTCCCGCCTCCCTTATGTATATATTGTAAGTATAGCACACCTGCGGCGAAGAAAACATAAATTTTTCCTGAAGATTGATTTTTCACAGAACTCCGCCGATTCTGCGCGATTGCCTGTTTACATTTTTGCTTTTTTGGGGTATGATGAAAGCAATTTTAATGGAGAGGAAGTACCTGTATGGCAAATGCAGTGAAACGAATCGGTGTTCTGACCTCCGGCGGCGATGCTCCCGGCATGAATGCGGCCATCCGCTCTGTTGTGCGCGCGTGCACATATATGGGGATCGAGTGCGTCGGCATCCGCCGCGGCTATAACGGCCTGATCAACGGCGATTTTATGGTTCTGAAAAACGGCAATGTCGCGCATATCATCAACCGCGGCGGCACGATGCTCTATACGGCGCGCAGCGATGAATTCCGCACGCTGGAGGGGCAGAAAAAGGCCGCCGCGACCTGCAAGCTGCTTGGGCTGGACGGCATTGTCTCCATCGGCGGCGACGGCTCGTTCCGCGGACTGGTGGAGCTTGCGAAGCAGGGCATTTCGGTCGTCGGTGTTCCGGCAACGATCGACAATGACATTGTCTGCACCGACTATACCATCGGCTATGACACGGCCGCCAATACCGCTGTCGAGGCCATCGACCGCCTGCGCGACACGATGCAGTCGCATGAGCGATGCTCCGTCGTTGAGGTCATGGGTCGCAACGCGGGCCATCTGGCACTTTATGTCGGGCTTGCCACCGGTGCAACGGCGGTTCTGGTGCCGGAAAAGCCGCTTGATTTTGACGGTGACGTGATTGACCGCATCCGGCAGGCACGGCTTGCAGGCAATACGCACTTCATGATCATTGTTGCCGAAGGCGCGGGCAGCGCGATCGAGATCGGCAAGGGGATCCATGAGGAGCTGGGGCTTGACCCGCGTGTGACGATCCTCGGACATATCCAGCGCGGCGGCACGCCATCTGCGCGCGACCGCGTCATGGCAAGCCGTATGGGCTATCAGGCGGTCAAGGCGCTGGCCGAGGGCAAGACCAACCGCGTGATCTGCGCGCGGGCCGGACAAATGGTCGATATCGACATTACGGAAGGACTTTCCATGAAGAAGGGCCTGAACGAGCAGCAGTATGAGGTGCTGCAGGCCATGACAGGCATTGACAACTGAGCAATCAAAAATTTTGGGTGCGCCGCTTTTGCGGCGCACCCGTTTTTTATCCCAGAGCAGCCTATGGGCATCCGTCATTCCCTCTCTCATGCAAACTGTTCAGATGCCGTTCTCATGGGACGAGGAAATTCTATGCCTTTGGATGATATTTGTTGTAGACCGCCTTCAAATTCTGCTTGACCAGCTGCGTATAGACCTGCGTGGAGGAAATGTCGCTGTGTCCAAGCATCTGCTGAATGGAGCGCAAATCAGCACCATTTTCAAGCAGATGAGCCGCAAAGCTGTGCCGGAGCGTATGCGGCGTAATATCCTTCTCGATGTGTGCTTTTTCCTGATAGTACTTGATAATTTTCCAGAATCCCTGGCGGCTCATACGTTCGCCGGATACATTGACGAAAAGCGAATGCTCGGTCGGAACTGCAATCATTTTAGGCCGGACAGTTTCTATGTACTCACGCAGTGCCTGAAGCGCTTCCGGATAAATCGGTATGATGCGCATCTTTTCCCCGCTTTCGCAGCGAATGAAACTTCCGGGAAGGCTAACGTCGTCGATATTCAGCCCAATCAGTTCGCTGACCCGGATACCGGTCGCATACAGAACCTCAAGCATGGCCTTATCCCGGCAGCCCTTCATTTCCGAAACCTTGGGCTGTTGTAAAAGAAGCTCGACCTCTTTTCCGGTCAGGATCTGCGGCAGCTTCTTTTCCGCCTTATCGATCTTGATGTTCTGTATGGGGTTTTCCTCGATCTCGTGGATCTGGATCGCAAATATGTACAGGCTTTTGATCGAAGCCAGCGCGCGGGAGATCGTGGCGGCGGACTTGCCGCCTGCCTTCATGCTGCCCATGTAGCCGGACACGACCGCCTGATCTGCATCCAGAACGTCGACGCCTTCGGAGCCGAGATATGACGCATACTGACGCAGATCGCGCATATAAGACGCGACGGTATTGTCAGACGCGTGTTTGGTGTGGATGAGGTAATCCTCATATCGCATAATAATGTCACTCATGCGAAGGCCCTTCCGAAATCGATCAAAATCGTGGTCGCACATTTTTAAGAATCAGAAAAAATCGAACGTTGTGCATGATCTTCAGAATTCTTAAGAAATTATGCGATCGAAATTATTTCTACCGCCTGTTCCACAGGAAGTGATGTTACTATAGCGCAAACATCGGAAAATTTCAAGGAAAAAGTAGTGATTTCGAAATTTTTGTAAATTATGACTAGGAGTTATGTTAATGATATTATGTCAATAAAGGAACTACACCGGCGTTGGAATCCACTACTTTTTGCAAAAAGCACAACATATGGTGCCGCATCCGCGTGTGCGGGTCGAAATCTTGAAATGAAAGAAAATGCTTCGAAGTATGCACGGATAGTAAATTATATTTACATTTTGTCGTATGCAGGAACTCCTTCATCGCCTGCGTCGGCGAGCGCTCTTTTTCCGCGTACCGCCCAGAATGCCCGCAAGAAGCGCGGCCGCAAGCATACAGACCGCCGGAGTCAGCATATGTGCCTGCGTATTTCCGAAAGCCGTCAGCCGCGCCAGAAAGCAGACCGCAAAGCAGCAGCCCGCAACCGCAAGTGCAGCAGGCAGCCGCTTCCCGGCCGTATGCTTCGCAGCCAGAAAGCTTCCGAGAAAAACCGCCGCAAAGCAGATGCAGCAGGCCGCCGCCGGGATCTGCTTTTGATCGACCACACCGCCGAGCACGAGTCCTGCCCCCAGCGCAGACAGGGCCAGAAGCGCTGCGCAGGCGATGGCAAGGCATTGCAGAACTGTTCGCAGGAAACTTCCGTTCCAGAATTTTGTTTTCATGTGTTCTCCCCTCCTCTGCCAAAGGGTATGTTTGTCCGGACAGAAAAAGAACCGGCCGAGGTCAATTCCTCAGCCGGTTCGTATGCGGTCAGATGATTTTATTTTTCTTTTTTGGTCTTCTTCTCTTTTTCCTTCTGCTCCTTGCGGGCAGCCAGAGCTGCGGCCTTCTGCTTGGCAGCTTCCTTCTCCTCGTCGGAGTAGGTGGTGGTGCCGGTGGTGGAATCGGTGGTGCCGCCCTCAAACTTGATCAGAATGTGGCGCACGTTCACCAGCGGGAAGGTGTTGTCGTTGGAACCGGTGAAGAACACGGCATAGTAGCCCTGCGTGGTCGTGGTTTCCTTGCCGTCGTCATCGGTAGAGGTGGAAGTATTGGCGATGACAGTCTTGTCGCCTTCCTTGCGGGCACTGTCGATGACCCAGTCTCTGATGGTGGCGGAGACGGAGGAATACTGCTGGTCGGTGTAAGCGGTGCTGGAAGCCTCGGTGTCCCGGTTGACATCCAGAGCGGCGATGGCGGCGTCAAAGTCCTCGACGGTGGCGACATCCTCGCCGATCAGGGAATCAGCGGCTTCCTTGGCGGCCTTCACGGCCTCATCGCTGTCCGCGTCAACCTCATCCGTCTGGAACTTGCTGGCGGCGAGGTAGTAGGTGTTGTAGGTGAAGGAGGAATACTTCTCGTAGTTCTCGCTCTCAGCGGCGCGCAGGTCGGCGTCGGTATAGGTCAGGGAAGACGAATAGCTGTTGCGGTAGGCACTGGCGAGGGCGTTGAGGGTAACGTACTGTCTGTAGCTTTCCTCCGTTGCGCCGTTGCCGTACTGGGCTTTCAGGAAGTCCTTGGTGCTGGAATAGCCGTACAGGTTGGCATAGAGCTTCATGTTGTTAATGGCGCTGTCGATATCGGCAAGGTCGTCTTCGGACAGGGTGAAGCCTGCGGCCTCAGCGGCGTCTGCCAAGGCGTAGGCGCTGCGGGCGTTGTCCTTGGCGGTGTTCAGAGAATCGTCCGCCCAGGTCAGGCCGGTGTCATTGTTGATGACCTGCTCGTTCAGGGGCTTGGAAGTGTCCAGACCAAGCATGGCGGCGTAGCTGCCGTAGTTGGAGTTAAAGCTGTTGATGGCGCTCATATAGAAGTAGTTCAGCTCGGCATTGCTGATCTCGTGATCGCCCACGGTCAGTGCCACGGTGTTCCGCTCGTGGACACCGCTGTTAGTGATGCTTCTGGTGACGCCAATGGCGATCGCGAATACCACCATGACAGCCAGAACGACGACAAAAATGGTGGTGTAAAGCGTCAGTTTCTTTGCTTCCTTCTGCTCAGCGACCTGTTTTTCTGTCATTTTGGCGGTCTGCTGCTCATTGCGAAGCTTCTTCTTGCTGGATGCGCTCATGTAATCAAATCCTCTCATTTGTCCTTTTGGTCATAACGCGATTGGTTTTACGCACAGACCAGAGTATTATAATCTATTTTCCCGCCGGTTTCAAGGGGCAATCTGCTGAAGAAGACGGAATTAGAAAAAAATTTACAGAAAATCTGCACCGGCTGCCCTACAAGGGCGCGTATATGACCCGCAGGTGCGATAACCAAGGGTGAGAAAAACGTTGCTAAGCCGAAGGCGATCTGGTCAGAGTTTCCCCCAATAAAAAACACGGGGAGCCGAAGCTCCCCATGCACCCCGCTTTAGCCGTATCGCATCCAATTATGACCTGCACGAAAAGGCAGGTGGGATGCCGCTCCCGACCATTACTGCTCCCAGCGTCCACCATCCGTCGATGCGGGGGCGGGAGGTCTGCAAACAGGCCGGGAAGTCTAACGTCCCAATAAGAAAATGTGGGTCCAAAAGGACACGCTACGCACCAAGCAGGAGGAATACCGCGCTTATTCCGCGTCCTCCGAGTAAAGAGAATCCATAATCAGGTCGTACACGGCCTGCAATTCCGCCTCGTCCTCGATGGCGCAGAGGATCGGCTCTCCGTCTTCCTCAATGGATTTGAAAATGCTGACCTCCAGATCCAACGAATCGGAACCGTCGTCGGCGGGAATGACTGCCATATAGGTATTGCCGTTGTACTCCAGTGTGCTGAGTACCTCCAGCTCGTATTCGGTGCCTTCCTCATCCACGATGGTGATGAAATCAGAACCGTATTGGTCTGCCAAGGAAATCGCCCCCCGCTTTTGATGCCTATATTCTACCGCAGGGCGCGCGCAAAATCAAGAGGTCATTTTGTACAGAAACAGGGCGGCATTTTAGGACAGAAAATCTTCCAGAAACTGATTCAGTTCGTCCTCTGACCGGACGGGGATGCCTTTTTCCAGAGCCTCCCGGTCGGCATCGGGCAGGGAGGACACCTGACAGGGGAAAATCTGCTTCGGTTCGGAAGCGCCTTTGTCGAACAGCGCCAGATACCCCCGGAAGCACCCCAATGTGAGGTATAGAAGCAAAATAAGGCTTGCCGATTTTTTCAGCATATCATGCATTCCTCCTTTTGCTGCTAGTATTTCCCACAATTAAAACTTTATTTATAAATTGGGGCTTTCGTTTTTTCATCCGGTATGGTATAATGATATGAGTAGTGTTATGCGAATATGACACTGGTTATAATGGATTTACCAGGCAGGCACGTCCTGCTTCTATTGGAGGTACCCTATGGCAAATGAAAAAAAGCCCAGGAGGCGCAAGAAGCTCCGGCAGGAGTGGAATCCCCACTGGTCGCTGAAGCTGCTGTATATGATCTTCTCCGTAGCCGGTTCCGTGCTGAAAATTGCCGTCGGCGCGGCGGCGACGGTGCTTTTGATCGTGCTGATCTGCGGTACGGTCTTTGTCGGCACGCTGGGAGATTATTTGCAGGAGGATATTCTGACGGAGGCCGCCGACTGGTCTCTGGACGACTACGATCTGGAACAGACCTCCTTCATTTATTATGTGGACAACCACGGCGATATCCAGCTGCTGCAGCAGATTTATACCACCACCGACCGTCAGTGGGCGTCCATTGACGAGATTCCCGAAGACCTGATTCACGCCGCCGTGGCCATCGAGGATAAACGGTTCTATGAGCATCAGGGCGTGGACTGGATCACCACCATGAAAGCCTGCCTGAATATGTTCTTCGGCGGCGACGAGCAGTTCGGCGGCTCCACCATCACCCAGCAGTTCATCAAAAACCACACGGGTGAAAAGAGCGTTACCGTCCAGCGAAAGGTCATGGAGATTTTCCGTGCGCAGATTTTCGAGCGGGAATACGACAAAGACCTTATCATGGAGTATTACCTCAACGAGATTTATCTGGGGCGGGGCTGCTACGGCGTCAAGAGCGCCGCGGCGGAGTATTTCGGCAAGGAGCTTCAGAATCTGACCACTGCCGAGTGCGCCAGCCTCATCAGTATCACCAATAACCCGTCCCTGTTCAACCCCTATTCCGAGAGCGTGTATATGTACAAGGGCGAGGAGCGGGACGGTGCCGGACGGAACCGCTACCGTCAGCTGAATGTTCTGAGCGAGATGCTGGATCAGGGCTATCTGACCCAGGAGGAGTACGATGCGGCTGTGGCGCAGGAAATGGTGTTCAAAGAGGGCATCGCCGACGCCGACCGCTGGACGATCTGCGACAACTGCGGCTACGAGAACACCCGCAGCCACTTTACCGGCGAGGGGGATACCTGCTACTGCCCCCAGTGCGGCGAGCAGGTGGCCGTCAGCACCGACGCTTCCCAGCACATTTATTCGTGGTTCGTGGATGCTGTGATTGTGGACTTTGCCAGCTATCTGGCAGATCAGGACGGCAAGGTCTGGGACGACCTCAGCACTAACGACCAGAGCATCTACCTCAACCGCATCCAGAAGGGCGGCTACCATATTTACACCACCATGGACATGGATGTCCAGAAGCAGGTGGATGAGATTTACAATAACCTGGACAACATTCCCACCACCCGGAGCAACCAGCAGCTCCAGTCCGCCATTGTGGTCATTGACAATACCACCGGCGACGTGGTGGCGCTGGCCGGCACGCCTAACAGCGTGTGCGCGGCGGTGCTGCGCTTCCGGGAAGGGCGGCTCACCGATAAGCGGGAGTTCCTGTTCCATGACACCT
>OIZV01001148.1_pt1 | contig 9972 bp, 12 predicted proteins | sample 1588681 | NCBI WGS metagenome assembly OIZV01 (sample SAMN03283281) | human gut metagenome | biome: human-associated habitat; material: feces | host: Homo sapiens | place: Peru | collected 2012
CCCTCATTCTGTCTGCCGTGGGTTACAAAGGTAAAATCAGAGTTTACATCAACTCCGCCTATGGCATCGACCAGATTTGTAACGGTTGTGAAATTGCATTTATAGTAGTAATTGATATCACAGCCCAGAAGATCCTCTGCCGTAGCCACAGTTTCATCTGCGCTGTATATGCCTGTATGAGTCAGCTTGTCCATCTGCTGATATGTGTGGAGCTTCACATAATAGTCTCTCGGAATCGAGGTCAGCAGTATTTTCTTTGTCTTAGGATTAACTGTCACCAGCATATTCACATCTGATCTTGACAGCACATCAATGGTACCCGTAGTATCAAGTCCTGTTATGTAAATATTAAAAGTCTCCTTTGTAACATCCACAGCCTTCGCCTGTGAAGCCGTTTCTTTTTCCACATACACGCTGTATATTATTCTGGTGCTGTCCTCAAAGCCTGTGTGACTTTCACTGTAAACATCCATTATTCCCTTTGATAAGAATATCGCCTCATAGGACTTGTCGGCAAGTCCGCCCATAAGCTTGTCCGTATCGGTGCTGTACTCATAATTAAAGCTTACTCCCGGCTCTTTCATCTCGTCTGTAAGCATCTTCTGAGCATCAAGATACTCGCTGTTTAACTCGCTGGTTATATATATATCCTTGCCCTGCAGATCCTCCTGCTTTTCCATTGCGCTGTCCGCATTAACTACAACGCAGTATTCCGACAGGTCCTTGCCGTTATCGCTTATCTGATTAAAAAAGCTGCCGGCCTGAAGCATATATATGCCACCTGTCACATATGCAGCCGCAAACAGGATGCTCAGCACAAGACCGGTTATCCTCACGCCCTTTTTTCTTTTTCTGCCCAGAGAAAGTATTCCCATAATCACGCTGAACACAACTATAGCTCCGCAACCTGCGCATATGTATTTTCCGGGCAATGCATCAACCACTGTAACTGATACCGCTGCAAACATCGCCGCAAGTATATAGATTATATAGAATATTACTGCTGCAATTTTGAGTCCGTTTCGTTTATCTTTATTTCGCATAAATTATCCTCCTGCTGTTTATCCATTTATATAGATAGCCGTACCTCTGATAAGGTGACAGAATTTCGACAAATTTCGCTACAAAGAAAGTATACCATCTGAAGCCGGTTTGCACCAGCAAATAATTTTCAGAAAAATATGTGTAACCTTTAGGCCGTAATTTTGTTATACTTATGTATACAAAATAACAGGCTATAGTCTGCGAAAGGGAAGGAGATACCTTGGACAACAGAATACTATCCGAGCTTTACAATGCGTATGCAAGGGAAATCTACCTGTATCTTTATTCCCTCTGCAAAGACGCGCAGCTGGCAGAGGATCTGATGCAGGAGAGCTTCTGCAAGGCAATACTGGCTTTAAGCTCCGAACATACAAATATGAGGGCATGGCTTTACACGGTAGCAAGAAACCTGTGTCTGAACGAACTGAAAAAAAGAAACAGAGAAAGCTATGACAACAACCTGCACAGCCTCAGCGACTCCGTTTCTGACGCTGCCGAGCATTTAATTTCAGAGGAACGGTCAAAGGCTGTATTCAAGGCTCTGTCAAGGCTTGAGCTGCGCAGGCGTGAGATACTGCAATTGCAGTACTTCAGCGGTTTCACACTCAAATCGGCAGCAAAATTTCTGGGACTGTCCTATGACAATGCCAGAGTACTGAGCCACAGAGCAAAACAGGAACTGAAAAAATATCTCAAGGAGGACGGTTATGAAATATAACGAGCTTATAGAGTTATATAAAAAAAACGAGCTGCCGGAGCAGCAGCAGAAGCAGATAGAATACGATATCGAAAGGCAGGAAGCTATAGCGGAATACCTGTTTGAAAAAGACGAAACAGCAGCTTTTGAGCTGGCTGACGATACAGATTTCGGAGAAGCGGACTTCACCGAAAAAACAAACAAAAGTATAAACAGAAAATTTGTAAAGGCGGGAGTCATCTCCGCTGCCGCAGCGGTGGTCGTTATCCTCTTCATAGTCTTTGCACTGCCGAATATCGTTTCCTGCTTTTATTACAATCCTGCAAAGGAAGTAATCTCACATGAGGCTCTTGTTTATTCCGACAGTTTTAATCAGATAAGCACAGATTTCAGCGTTTTTTCAGAGCTTGCACTTCCGGGATATTTCAGAGATGATGTAGCGGTTGAAAAAAACGGCTACGGCAGCTACGACATACAGATAAAGCAGACAATTTCATGGACCGGAAATCTCACTAATGTTTCCGGCAAAATTACAAGAAATAAATTGGTGCTTTACGATACGAATACACTGACCCCGCCACAATCCTGCGACTTCGGGTGGTGGCAGACTGATGGAAAAAAGGTTACTTCACTCAAAGAGCTTTACGATAGTCTCACGGATGACGAACGTAGTTCCTCACAATACATTTCAATGGATAAGGAGTCAGCAGACCTTATGCTCAGTTCGCTCAGAGACAACGATACTTATCTGGCATATGTGACCCTTGACAGGATTATGGACTATAAAGACTTTATCCGCTTTATAAATGACAAAAGCCTTGGCAATGTATGGTGCGGCGTATTTATTCCGAAAAGTGATTATTATGAGGATGAAATGAGTCTGGGCCTGCCTTACCTTGGATTTGTATGCAACCCGTGGTTTGGTCGTGAGGATGCCGGTTTGGACGAATATCCGAACCTGTTTACAGGACTTGACAATAAAGATGAGCTTGCGGATGAGGACTTTGCAAAACAGCATTTTCTAAGTATGCTTAGATATATGAGAGATAACAAACGTTCAGCGTCCGTAATGTCATCAATAGAAGATCTGACAAATGCGCTTGACCCGGCTATAGACTATGTCGAAAAAAACGGGCTTAAAATCCACGGCTTTGCAATTACGGCAACCAAAGATAAGCTTATGAAGATAAATGATATGAAAGAAGTCTATGCTATAAGCACAAAAGAATTCAAGTAATGTATTATGCAAAACGGAGCAGACATCAGGCCCAAGCCTTATATTCATCACTCTGCCTAACATATTTGCAAATATGCACCTGGGCAGATTATGGGGAAGCCTTTTCTTCATATTTATGTCGTTTGCAGCACTTTCAACAGTTCTGGCTGTTTTTGAAAACATCATATGCTGCGGTATGGAGCTTACAGGATGCAGCAGAAAAAAAACAGGGCTCGTAAACCTTGTACTCATCACCGCGCTTTCACTGCCTTGCGTACTGGGATACAATATCTGGAGTTGGAGCGGCTTTGAAATCTTCGGAGGTGCAGTTCTTGACGTTGAGGATTTCCTTGTAAGCAATATATTCCTGCCTCTTGGCTCGCTTGTATACCTGCTTTTCTGTGTTACAAGATACGGCTGGGGCTGGAGCAATTTCAAGACAGAAGCAAACACCGGCAAGGGACTCAAGATGCACGACTGGATGCGCGGCTATCTGACTTATGGACTGCCGGCAATCGTATTGTTCATCTTTGCATTCGGAATTTATGATAAATTCTTTTAAAATATGGGCAGGACTTTAGACGAAAATCTGATATATGAAATTTTGGCGGTCGTGGAAGAAATTCCGTCGGGCAAAGTCGCCTCTTACGGGCAGATTGCGGTGCTTATCGGTCGGGAAAAGAACTCACGGCTAGTCGGAAAAGTCCTCAGCATGGCAGAGTTTTACGGCGATTATCCCTGCCACCGCGTGGTAAACCACATGGGCCGGACCGCACCGGGCTGGCATGAGCAGCGGGGGCTTCTCGAAGCGGAAGGCGTGGGATTTCGCGAGAACGGCTGCGTGGATATGAAAAAACACAGGTGGGACTGCTGAGCGGCGTTCCACCTTTTTGGCGCGCCCGGCGAAATGCTTCTTTGTTTTGTGTCTGCCACGCGGCGCGCTGCATTGTTCTGTGTCTGCCACGCGGCGCGCTGCATTGTTTCCGGTTCGCCCCCTTGCGGCACGCTTTATCGTGCTAACGCGCTGAAAAAAATGCTTGCATTCACGCTTTCTCTGCGGTAGAATAAAAGAATAGTTTTTAAAACAGTCAGAGGAGGCATAAATAAAATGTATGTAGTATGTTTGGATTTAGAAGGCGTTTTAGTGCCTGAAATTTGGATAGAATTTGCGGAAGCCGCAGGAATTCCGGAGCTGAAAAAAACGACGCGTGACGAACCGGATTACGATAAACTGATGCGGTATCGCCTTGATATTCTGAAAGAGCACGGACTGGGACTTGCGGAAATTCAGAAAACCATCGCCACTCTCGACCCGCTTCCGGGCGCAAAAGAATTTTTAGATGAGCTTCGCGATATGACACAGGTTGTGATTGTCAGTGACACTTTCGAACAGTTTGCAAAGCCGTTAATGGAGAAACTCGGAATGCCGACAATTTTCTGCAACACATTGGTGGTGGCCGATGACGGCGAAATCACAGACTACAGAATGCGCATCGAAAACTCCAAGTACAGTACCGTAAAGGGGCTTCAGAGCATCGGATTTGATACGATTGCAAGCGGAGACAGCTACAATGACCTTGGCATGATTAAGGCAAGCAAAGGCGGCTTCCTTTTCAGAACGACCGAGCAGATTAAGAAGGACAACCCAGATGTGAAAGCGGTGGAAACCTATGATGAGCTTATGACTGCGATTAAAGAGGTTATGGCGTAGGCTGGACACCTATATATATTTCTTGTATAAAGAGCAAATTCCGCTTATAATAATGGTAGGGAGGCGGTAAAATGACTTTGGAAGAAATTCTTCTTACCCTTTCTCAAATCAAACTGCGATTGGAAGAGTTACTGAATCTTAATGTGGATATTGTTCATGGACCAATTCGCAGTGATGACTTGCTGGAAATCAACAAGGAGGTAGAACTATATGTCGCATAGAGACATTACGGCACATCGATACCAGACTTTAAGGATGGAAGATGTATTCTATACTGTAAAAATGGATTTCCCTCAAATTGAAAATCAGCTAAAGGATATTTTGAAAGCCGAAAAAATGAATAAAATACAAAGGAACATCAGGCATCGCGCCCGGTGTTCTTTTTTTGTTTGCGCCGCTCAACGGGGAGCACTGCCTATGGGTGCGCGAGGCAATTGAAGAGGGCTTGCACCGCCCACCCACTCCGGCATCCACCATCCGGCGAGACCCACCGCCCAGTGCCGAATGTTTTACCTATTTTTAACGCAAATACGATTTCAGACTTAACATTGCCGCCGTATACTAAAACCGTAAAAAGGAAAATATAGTATACAAAAGCTTCGAAAGGAAAGCTTTGCGAAAAATGGAGGAAACGAAAATGAAAAAGATTTTAGCATTAACACTTTGCGTAGTAATGGCAGCAGCAGCATTCACAGGCTGCGGCAACAAAAGTTCAAACGGGGAAGCAGACGGAGCACCGATTACGGTTATCTCCAGAGAAGATGGATCCGGCACAAGAGGCGCGTTTACCGAACTGATGGGAGTTATGGTAGATGATGTTGACAACACAACAACTTCCGCAGAAATCTCCCAGAGCACATCCGTTGTTTTGACAACCGTTGCAGGAAACAAGAATTCAATCGGCTATGTTTCCCTCGGTTCCCTGAACGACACAGTAAAGGCTGTAAAGGTAGACGGCGTAGACGCTACCGTAGAAAACATCAAAGGCGGAAGCTATGCAGTATCCAGACCGTTCTTAGTTGTTACAAACGACAAGCTTACCGATGTTTCTAAGGATTTCATCAAGTTCATCCTCAGCAAACAGGGTCAGGCCATCATCGCTGAAGAAGGCTACATCACAATCGATGACAACGCAGCTGATTACGAAACTCAGAAGGGAATCAAAGGCAAAATCGTTTTAGCAGGTTCCACTTCCGTATCACCGGTTATGCAGAAACTTGCAGACGCTTACAAGGCAATCTACAACGATGTAACTCTTGAAATCCAGCAGACCGGTTCCGGCGCAGGCATCACAAGCACAATCGAAGGCGCATGCGACATCGGGATGTCCTCAAGAGATCTGAAGCCTGAAGAAACAGCAGAAGGCATTGAAGGGATAACAATCGCTATGGACGGAATCGCAGTTGTGGTAAATAACGAAAACAGCGTAGAAGACCTTACAAGCGAACAAATCAGACAAATCTTCACAGGTGAAGTAACAGATTGGTCGCAGGTGAAATAATAATATAAGGACGGAGGGCACGATATGAGAAAGTATTCCGAATCAATTATGAAAATCGTATTCCTGCTTTCCGCAGCCGTATCCATTCTGGCAGTCCTGCTTATATGCTGGTTCCTTTTCTCCGAGGGTCTTCCGACCATCGGAGAAATTGGCGTATTAAACTTCCTGACGGGGACGGTGTGGAAACCGCTCGAAAAGCATTTTGGAATCCTTCCGATGATTGTCGGAAGCTGCTATGTGACGGCGGGCGCTATTATCATCGGCGTTCCGGTGGGACTGCTTTGCGCGATTTATATGGCAAAGTTTTGCCCGAGAGGAGTCTATAGAATCCTCAAACCTGCCATCGACCTGCTTGCGGGAATCCCGTCGATCATCTACGGATTCTTTGGCTTGATGGTTATTGTTCCGGTTATGCAGCAGCTGACGGGAACCAGCGGCAAGGGTGTACTTACGGCATCCATCATGCTTGGAATCATGATACTGCCGACGATTATCAGCGTTTCGGAAGCGGCAATCCGAGCGGTGCCGGAAAGCTATTATGAAGGAGCACTCGCACTCGGAGCGACTCACGAAAGAAGTGTGTTTTTCACGACAGTTCCGGCCGCTAAATCCGGAATCATGGCAGGAATTATTCTCGGAATCGGCAGAGCTATCGGCGAGACGATGGCGGTTGTAATGGTTGCGGGAAATCAGCCGGTCATTCCGGAATCAATCTTATCCGGCGTGCGTACCATGACAATTAATATCGTACTGGAAATGGGATACGCAGCAAAGGGTATGCACAGAGATGCACTGATTGCAACGGCAGTGGTGCTGTTCGTGTTCATACTGATTATCAATATTTGCTTCTCTCTGGTGAAAAGGGGGGATAAAAAATGAAAAGATACAAAAATCATCCGCTTTCCCTGGCTCTCTTTTTGCTGGTGAATCTGGCGGCGGTTATTACAGCGGCGGTCGTGCTTTTTCTGATTGGATATATCCTTTGGCACGGCGTACCGAATTTGAGCCTTCCGGGCATCTTCGCATGGGAGTACAACGGTGAAAACCAGTCGATGACCCCGGCGATTATCAACACTTTGATTATGACAGCACTTACTTTGTTTTTGGCAGTGCCAATCGGCGTATTTGCGGCAATCTACCTCGTGGAATATGCGAAAAAGGGAAGCAAACTTGTAAAGCTGATCCGCGTGACAGCGGAGACCTTGGCGGGAATTCCGTCCATTGTATACGGGCTGTTCGGCTTCATCGTTTTCGTCATCACTTTGGGCTGGAGCTACACGCTGATTGCGGGCGTTATCACATTGGCAATTATGATTCTTCCGTTGATTATCCGAACAACGGAAGAGGCTCTGATGGCAGTTCCGGATTCTTTCAGAGAAGGCAGCTTCGGACTGGGAGCGGGAAAACTCAGAACGGTTTTCCACATTGTGCTTCCGTCAGCGGTTCCGGGAATTGCGGCAGGCATCATCCTTGCAATCGGCAGAATCGTCGGAGAATCGGCGGCACTGATCTTCACATCGGGAACCAACCCGGTCGTGGCAAAAGGACTGTTCACTTCAGCAAGTACGCTTTCGGTACATCTGTATGCTCTGCTGACAGAGGGTCTGTACACAGAGCAGGCATATGCGGTTGCGGCAGTGCTTCTCTTCCTCGTAATCGGAATTAATGCATTGTCGAGTGTCGCAGCGAAAAAACTGACTGCAAAATGATAGGGCTCGGAAAGAAAGGAAAAGAGATATGGACAAAATGACAATACACAATGTGAATCTGTTCTACGGCGATTTCCACGCGCTCAAGAATGTGGACTTAGACATTCCCGAAAAGGAAATTACAGCTTTTATCGGACCTTCGGGCTGCGGCAAGTCGACACTTTTGAAATCGCTGAACCGGATGAACGACCTCGTGGAAGGCTGCAAAATCACGGGAGACATCCGTCTGGACGGAGAAGATATTTACGGAGATATGGATGTGAATCTGCTCAGAAAGCGGGTCGGAATGGTTTTTCAGAAACCGAATCCTTTTCCGATGAGCATTTATGATAACATCGCTTACGGACCACGCACCCACGGCGTTCACAACAAAGTCGCGCTGGACGAAATCGTAGAAAAATCGCTGCGCGGTGCGGCAATCTGGGAGGAAGTCAAAGACAGGCTGAGAACAAGTGCTTTGGGGCTTTCGGGAGGCCAGCAGCAGAGGCTCTGTATAGCGAGAGCGCTGGCGGTGGAACCGGAGGTTCTGCTGATGGATGAGCCAACCTCTGCTCTGGACCCGATTTCAACCTCGAAAATTGAGGATTTGGCGGAAGAACTGAAGGAAAACTATACGATTGTCATGGTAACGCACAATATGCAGCAGGCAAGCCGAATTTCGGATAAAACGGCATTTTTCCTGCTCGGAGAGGTTGTGGAGTTTAACGATACGGAGAAGCTGTTCACTTTGCCGAAGGACAAACGAACAGAAGATTACATCACAGGGAGGTTTGGTTGATATGAGAAACAGATTTGACCGGCAGCTCGAGAAGCTGAATACAGAACTGATTAACATGGGTGCGCTTTGCGAGGACGCAATGACCTGCGCGGTTCATGCAATCTTCGATAAGGACGAGGCTCTCATCGAAAAGACAGAGGAAAGAGAAAGACAGATTGACCAGATGGAAAGAGACGTCGAAAACCTATGCATGCGGCTTCTGCTCCAGCAGCAGCCGGTGGCAAGGGATCTTCGCATCATTTCATCAGCACTGAAAATGATTTCGGATATGGAGCGCATCGGTGATCAGGCGGCGGATATCGCCGAGATTGTAAAATATATGGCGGACAGGGAGATTCCGAACGCGCAGCATTTGAAAAATATGTCGGAATTTGCGATGGGGATGCTAAGTTCAAGCATTAACGCCTTCGTTGAGCAGAACGCAGATAAGGCTCGAAAAGTCATTTTGGACGACGATGTGGTGGACAGCTATTTTGAGCGGGTAAAGGCAGATTTAATCGAAAGTCTTACGCAGAGTGAGGCGGATAAGGAAGCTGGACAGTTTTTGCTTGACATTCTAATGATTGCGAAATATATTGAAAGAGTGGGAGACCACGCGACGAATATTGCAGAGTGGGTTGTGTACGGATTGACAGGGGCGCACCCGGAGGAGACAAATTAAATGATCTATTTATTGGAAGATGACGACAATATCAGAAATTTTGTGACATATGCGCTGAATAACTCCGGACTTTTGGCGGAGGGATTTGATGTGCCGAGTGCGTTTTGGAAAGCGGTGGAGAAGGAAAAGCCGAGCATGGCGATTCTGGACATCATGCTGCCGGAAGAAGACGGGCTGAGCGTTATGAGAAAGCTCAGAAACCGACCGGATACAAAGGACATGCCGATTATGATGCTGACGGCCAAGAGCACTGAATACGACAAGGTTCTGGGGCTTGACGGCGGCGCGGATGATTATGTAACCAAGCCGTTTGGGACGATGGAGCTGATTGCCAGAGTCAAGGCGCTTCTGCGCCGGGCGGATGTGACGGCAGCAGCGGATACGGAGGACTATCATAACGGGGCATTGTATTTGAATCCCGCCAAACACATTATTCAGGTAAACGGAAAAGATGTGGTTTTGACATTGAAGGAGTTTCAGCTTTTATGCTATTTAGTAAAGAACAAAGGAAATGTTATGACGCGTGATCGGATTTTGCAGGAAATCTGGGGATATGAATTCGACGGCGAAAACCGCACGGTCGATGTACATATCCGGACGCTTCGCACGAAGCTCGGCGAGGCGGGAAGCCTGGTGGAAACGGTACGCGGCATCG
>OIZV01001154.1_pt1 | contig 9938 bp, 8 predicted proteins | sample 1588681 | NCBI WGS metagenome assembly OIZV01 (sample SAMN03283281) | human gut metagenome | biome: human-associated habitat; material: feces | host: Homo sapiens | place: Peru | collected 2012
GCTTCAACATTGCCTTTAAGCACGGCTGCCATTTCGCCGATCGTTTTAGCAACATTATACCCGAGAGCCTCGAAAACCATCTTTGCCTTCTCATCTCCGGCGAGCATAGCGTTTTCAACATCGAGAGCAGAATTTGTGCCCATGTGCGCAACAAATCCGCCGGTCTTTGAGCAGAAGCCGTAAAGCTGTTCTTTTGTATAATCACCGCTGAAGCACATATCGAGAACGAGTTTCATAGGGATTGAACCTGTGCGTTCGGGGCTGAACGGGCCTTCACCTGCGATTGCATCGTTAACGTCAATAACAACACCCTTTTCAGACGCCGCAACACTGATGCCGCCGCCCATATGTGCAACGATAAGGTTCGTGTTGTTGTAATCTTTTTCATGTTCCTTGCAGTATTTCCTTGCAGTTGCCTTAATGTTGAGGCAATGGAAAACGCATGTGCGCTCTACATCGGGCAGACCTGTTACACGCGCAATGTCATTCCTTTCGTCAACAACAACGGGATCGGCGATAAAGCAAGGCTTTCCGTATTCTTCACCAAGTTCATGGGCAAAGATTCCGCCGAGAGCGGAAGCATGACGGCTTGCACTGGGCAAATGGTAGAGATCGTCAAGAAGTTTTTCGTTGATCGTGTAGACACCGCTCTTAAGAGGACGAACAATGCCTCCCCTGCCGACAAATGCATCCATTGTCGCAAGGTCAATACTCTCTTTTGCAAGCAGATCTTTGATAAGCTTCATGCGCATTGGAGCCTGAGCAATAACTCCGCCCCAAGCTGCAATTTCTTCGGCAGTGTGGCGTACGACACCCTCGTAAACAAGTTTTTCGCCCTCGAAAACTCCGATTTTGGTTGAGGTTGAGCCGGGATTGATCGCAAGTACGCGATAATTCTGTGACATAATATTTCTCCCTTCGTGATTACAGGTTGATTAAAGCGCGGCATATCCGCAGGACGGATGCCGCACGGACTTCCATCTTTTTAATTATATTTCATTTTTTCCTTAATAGCAAGTATATTTAGGGAAACAAAGCGAATTATTCAAAGCATTCCTCAAAAACAAGTGCTGCCGATTTAAATTCGGTTCAGTCTGATTATCGTGCCGCATCCAAAAAGCTCTGCTTCATTTTCGTCATGAGTAATAATAACGCGGGTCGTGAACGCATCAATAAACCTTGGAACAATGCGCTTTTTCATGGCATTATCAAGACCTTTCAGCGGCTCATCGAGAATTGCGGCATCTCTGCCCAATCCGCTTCTTGCAAATGCGATCGCGCGCGCAAGCGCAACCCTGCGGCACATTCCGCCGGAAAGTTCTCTTACGGAAAAATCTTCAAATCCGTTTAGTTCAACATCTCTCAGTGCTGTTCCGGCAATCTTGTGAACATTTGTTTTTTCAATCTGCGTTCCGATAAGCGGAATTTCAACATTCTGCCTTGCCGTTCTGTGCTGCAAAAGTCTGTCTTCTTGGAAAACAACTGCAAACCGCTTGTTGTTCAACCCCAATATTTCACCGGAATTCGGTTTTTCAAGACCAAGGAGAATCCGAAGCAATGTTGTCTTTCCGCTTCCGCTCGCTCCCATAACCGCAATTGCGCCGCCGTCCGGAATTTCCATGCAAAAATCAACAAGAACGGGGTGTTCGCCGTCATATGAAAAGCAGACTTTGTTCAACTTAATCATATGTTTCGTTCCTCATCTCTGCCGTATTCGGCATATGCATCGGATTTATATTGCAGTTCGGCCTCACAGCTTGCATGCCCGTGTTCAAGGCTCTCGCTTCGCCTCCCGGCCGCGCCTTCCGTGTTCTTATTTTTAAAGAGTTTATGCACAAGTAGTTTTTCAAACAGAACACTGATAAGCACAACGGAAGCTGTCCACGCGAAAAGCTCTGCCGTTTCGAGATACAGCTTGCTTTCATATAATGCTCGTCCGACGCTGTTTTTGCTGAGCGCAATTACTTCAGCCGCAACGCAGGATTTCCATGCGAAACCAAGACCTGTCGTTGCCGCGGCGGATAAGTAGGGACGAACGGCGGGAAAGTATATTTCCCGAAGTGTTTTTTTCCTGCCGAAAGCATATGCATGCGCAAGCTCCGTCATTTTTTTATCCGTTTGACGCAGTCCTTCACAGACATTAGACCAGCAAATCGGCAGCACCGCAAGAAAAGCAACCGCAGAGGGAGTCACATTGGACGAAAAATACAGCAGGATGAGCACAATGAACGAAGTTACGGGCGTTGCCTTTATGATGTTTTTGAGCGGAGTCAGAAGCACGTCGGCAGCACGTGAAAACGCCGTCAGTGTGCCTGCAAGTAAGCCTGCTGCCATGCCGGCTGCAAAGCCTGCCGCAACGCGCAAAAGGGTATGCAGAATGCTGCGGTAAAACTCCGTTGTTTGCGCAAGCCCGCAAAAACTGCGCACAACCGCCCAAGGCGACGGCAGCAGCAGCTCACTGGCGATCAAAAAACTGAGCAGCTGCCAAACAAGAAGCCAAAACACAATTGCGGCAGTCATGCGAAGCAATGCTTCGCCGCGATGCCGCATTTTATTCCCGTATTTATCTTTTTTGCGTTCAATTGCCATTAAAATCAAATGCAAATTTCAATCCGCTGCGCCGATGTCGGTCATACAGCCGACATCGGTGCAGCCTCAATATATATGTTCATTCTGTCATGTTTAACACTAAATACCCCGTGTTCAACTCAGATTCCGTAATAAAAATCCTTGTCGGGGAGTTTGCCGCCGATGCTCTTCGGGTTTGCCTCAAACAGAACAGTGAGCATACCTTCAACCGCTTTATGCATCGCTTCACCTTTGCTGAAACTGATGTTGCAGTTCGGAATTGCTTTTTTTGCAATCTCGACATTCCCGAGAATTCCGGCATCAACGATAAGCTTTGCGGCTTCATCGATATTCTCATTTGCGAATGCGGAGCTCTTTTCATATTCCCGCAAAAACTGTTCAATTGCCTCCGGATGTTCGTTCACAAAGCTTTTGCGTGCAATAACAACGCCCTGAACAAGCTCCGTTGAGCAAACCTTGTTCCATTCCTCGGTGAGGTTCAATGCAATGCGCAGGTTGTCGTTTCCGGCAAGAGTTGACGTCACGTTCGGTTCCGGAAGCATGCCGATTTCGGCACTGCCGTTTGCAAGCATGGTTGCCAGCGCAGCGTGCTCGCCGACATAGTTTACCTCAACAGACCCCGCGACTCCGTTTTTATCAAGCAGATAATTAAGGATGTATTCGGGAGTTGCACCCTGTCCGGTCGCATAAACAGTTTTGCCTGCAAGATCAGCCACAGAGTTCACCTCGGAACCCGCTTCAACAACATAGAGAACACCGAGCGTGCTGACTGCAAGCACCGATATATCGCCATCCAGCTTGTTGTAAAGCACGGATGCAAGATTTACGGGAACGGCCGCAACATCGACTTCGCCGGAAATGATGCGCGGATTCAATGCATCGGGCGATGCTTCAATTGAAACCGTGTAATTTGGGTAATTCTGCTTATCTGCCAGTTTCACCATGCCCATTCCGGTCGGGCCTTTCAGTGCGGCAATGCGTATTTCCGTATCATCCTGCTTTTTTGAGCAGGCGGCAAATGCTGCCAGCGAAAATAGCATCACGGCGGCGGTGATCATTGCGACAATTCGTTTCATTAAGTTCTTTTTCATGTCCTTCTTCATAACTTTTTCTCCTTTTCACTCTTTTCAGCGGTATTATCAGAGCAAAATATATTCTCACAGCCTTCGGATTTTCTCCGTAAGTCTTTGCAATTCTGCTTTGAATAATGCTTGGATTGTCCGTTTGCGTGTAAAGCAGGCTTTCGGGTTATACTAAGGGAACTTTGATTTACGGTTATTCGCGCAGAAAAGGCTCAGGTTCGAGCCGTTTTAACGCAAAACCGATTATTCCAAGGCAATACGCCCGTCGGCAGCGGCTTTAAATGCAGATTGTGCACGCTGTTATACTCTGCCTGCGCAATCAACAAAGCGTCATGCTCCGTTCTGCGGCGCGAAACGGAATGTCGATACGGCGGCTGCATTACACACCTGCATTATAGGATTATTTTTGCGGCGCGTCAACAGGAGTTTTCGAAATATAAATTTCCGAATGCTTCCGGCGCGCGAAATGCACCAATAATCCCGATTTGTACCCCCTGCCCTGCAGCTGCCACAATCAATACATGTTTTTGGGTATGATTCGGAAAAAAATATTTGCGGTAAACTATAGTTCGTGGTATCATTATAAGGACATAATGAACTCTGCTCGAAACGTTGCGGTTCGGTACATCCGAAATGCCTCGATTCGCTGCGGGATCATACAACCGAGGAGGCTGCATTGAAGAATAAAAAATTTAACTATTTTACAATAGTCATCTACGTTTTGATCATCGCTGCGCTTGTTGTTTTCGTAACAAGCGGCAACGAAAGCGTCAATAAAAAGCCCGATGAGCTGAAAACAACCGATTTTTACCAGCTCGTGCGTGAAGGCTTGCCTGACAGCTACGATGATTTTGCCAATGGATTTGAGAACTCAAAAATCGCTGCCGTTCAGGTCACGGAGGAAACTCTTTACGGCCTGTATGTGCCGAACGGGGAATCTGAAAGCAGCGAAGATTTCAGCAAAAAACTTGAAAAGTTCAAAAAGGGTAAAACCTATGATTTCAGCGTGACGGTTCAGTCTGCCGAAGCCTTCCAGAAGGAAATGGCCAGCCTGATCGCGGGCAAGTACCCTAATTCCGGTTTGATTGCAGACAACATCACCGTACTTGACTACGGTTTCTATTGTCAGCTTAACCCTACCCCTCAGGTCAGCTGGATACTTGTGCTTCTCCCCTATCTTATCATCGGCGGAGTGCTCTTGGCATTTATTTTCTTTATGAATCGTGCAAACAACAAGCAGGGCATGAATTTCGGCAAGAGCCGCGCAAAGACGGCGGATGAACTCGGAAACAATGTCACGTTTGAAGATGTTGCCGGAGCCGATGAAGAAAAACAGGAGCTGCGCGAGATTGTCGATTTTCTGCGCAATCCGAAAGCTTTCACCGAAATGGGTGCAAGAATTCCCAAAGGTGTGCTTCTTGTCGGCCCTCCGGGCACAGGCAAAACACTGCTTGCAAAAGCGGTTGCCGGTGAAGCCAAAGTCCCCTTCTTCTCCATCAGCAGTTCCGAATTCGTCGAACTTTACGTCGGCGTCGGTGCAAGCCGTGTGCGCGACCTGTTCGATCAGGCCAAGCGTGTTGCGCCCGCTATTGTATTCATTGACGAGATCGACGCGGTGGGCCGTCAGCGCGGCGCAGGTCTTGGCGGCGGTCACGACGAGCGCGAGCAGACGCTCAACCAGCTGCTCGTGGAAATGGACGGCTTCTCTGCAAACGAGGGTGTGATCGTCATCGCGGCGACCAACCGCAAGGATATTCTCGACCCCGCCTTGCTTCGTCCCGGACGGTTCGACCGGCAGATCTATGTCGGCGCGCCGGACTGGCGCGGAAGAGCGGAGATATTGCAGGTCCACGCACGCAAAAAGCCGCTGGCAGACAATGTCGATCTGCCCGCCATTGCAAAGGCGACTGCCGGCTTTACCGGCGCCGATCTTGCGAATCTGCTGAACGAGGGCGCGCTGCTCGCTGCGAGAAACGGCAAGGCCGCCATCACGCAGCAGGATCTGGAAGCTGCCATGATCAAGGTTATTGCAGGTCCGGAGAAAAAGAGCCGCGTCGTCAGTCACTCCGAAAAAATGCTCACTGCCGTCCATGAGGCCGGACACGCCGTGTGTATGTATTGTCTGGACTCGCAGGATCCCGTGCACCTGATCACCATCATCCCCCGCGCACAGGCGGGCGGTATGACCATCAGCCTGCCGCAGGATGACAAATCCTACGCTTCGCGCAATGAAATGTTCGAGACGGTCGTCTCCTTCCTTGGCGGACGTGTTGCGGAAGCGTTGAAGCTGTGCGATATCTCTACCGGCGCTTCGAACGATCTCCAGCGCGCAACAAAGCTTGCGCGGGATATGGTCGCGACCTACGGAATGTCGGACGCGATTGGCCCTGTCTCCTATTCGTCGAGTCAGGAGGTCTTCATTGGCCGGGATTACGAAAAAACGAAGCCCTATTCCGAAGCAACGGCAGGCGAGATCGACGTGCAGGTGCAGTCGATCATGCGTGAGGCATACAAGCGCTGCGAGGAGATCCTGACCGCGCATTCGGAACGGCTGGATAAGATCGCGGGCTTCCTGATGGAAAACGAAAATATGAACCGCGCTCAATTTGAGGCGGTCATGCAGGATGAAGCATTGGATGCTCCCGAATCGTAAGGAACCAGCTTGCGCGCCGCAGAGACTGCGGCGCGCAAATCATTTGGAGGACATATGTATTACCGCTCCCTGAACGCGTATCTGCGCGAGACATTCGGCTGCAAGGTCTATAAGCTGGCGCTTTCCGCCGGATGCACCTGTCCGAACCGCGACGGGACGCTCGACGCACGCGGCTGCATCTTTTGCAGCGGAAGCGGTGAATTCGCCGCCTCCGCCGCGCTCCCGGTTTCTGAACAGCTTGCCCAGGCCAAACGCCTTGTCGCGGCAAAGGCCGGGCCGGATGCCCGATATATCGCCTATTTTCAGGATTACAGCAATACCTATGCGCCCGCCGATCAATTAAGGCCGCTGTTTCTGGCCGCAATCGACCGGGATGAGATCTGCGCGCTGTCTATCGCGACCAGACCGGACTGCCTGCCGCCGGAGATCCTCGCGCTGCTCGCGGAGCTGCGGGAAAGGAAGCCTGTCTGGGTCGAGCTTGGCTTACAGACGATCCACGCATCCACTGCGCGGTATATCCGGCGCGGCTATCCCCTTTCCGTGTTTGACAATGCCGTCCGGCAGCTCAAGGCGCTGGATATCCATGTGGTCGCGCATATGATCCTTGGACTTCCCGGCGAAACACCGGAGATGATGGTGCAGACCGCACGCTACATCGGTCAGAGCGGTGCGGACGGCATCAAGCTCCATCTGCTGCACGTTTTGTCCGGGACAGACCTTGCTGAGGACTACGCCGCCGGAAACTTCGAAACCATGACGCTGGATGCGTATCTGTCCGTACTGGAAGACTGTCTGCGCGTGCTGCCGCGCGAGCTGGTCATTCACCGTATGACCGGAGACGGCGCGAAGCGCAGCCTGATCGCTCCCATGTGGAGCGCAGATAAAAAGCGGGTCCTGAATGCGCTCAACCGCCGGTTCCTGTCCGACGATCTGGAACAGGGTTCGGCGCTGCTGCTCTGAACGTTTCTTCGATTCTGAATATTTTTCGAAAATGTCGAATAGGAAAATGATTGACAATCATGAAAAAGCGTGTTATTCTGATTCAAGAGTAACGAATGCGGGCGAAAAGCCCGCATTCACGTCGTTTTCGATATTCTCGTTCCAGAATATCGAACTTCGGCGAACTTAGTTCGACTATATCGGAGGAAAGAGAACATGAAAAAAGAAAACCTGTTCGTCATTCTGACCGGTGTTGTCATCGGCATCGCAGCACTCGTGCTGACGGCGCTCGGCAACCCGGCCAACATGGGCTTCTGCATCGCGTGCTTTGAGCGCGACATCGCAGGCGCTGTGGGTCTGCATTCTGCTGCCAAGGTCCAGTATGTCCGCCCGGAGATCATCGGCCTTGTGCTCGGCAGCTTCCTGATGGCGCTGGCCTCTAAGGAATGGAAAGCCAGAGCCGGTTCGTCTCCCGCGCTCCGCTTTGTGCTCGGCGCCTTCGTCATGATCGGCGCGCTGGCCTTCCTCGGCTGCCCGCTGCGCATGGTGCTGCGTCTGGCTGGCGGCGATCTGAACGCCGTCGTCGGTCTGGCCGGCTTCGCCGCCGGTATCTTCCTCGGCACGATCTTCATCCGCAAGGGCTTCACGCTTCAGCGGAACTACGCCACCAAGACGCTCGACGGCACGGTGCTGCCCGCTGTCATGGTCGGCCTGCTGATCCTGTTCCTGGCTGTTCCCACGCTGTTCAAGCTCTCTGAGGAGGGCCCCGGCTCCAAGCACGCCCCGTTCCTGATCGCGCTGCTGATCGCGCTGGTTGTTGGCGCGCTGGCACAGAAATCCCGTATCTGCATGGTCGGCGGTCTGCGCGACACGATGATGTTCAAGGATCTGCACCTGCTGTGGGGCTTCATCGCCATTTTCGTCACAGTCCTCATCGGCAATCTCTGCCTGCATAAATTCAATCTCGGCTTCGCCGGACAGCCGGTTGCACATTCCGACCATGTGTGGAACTTCCTCGGTATGCTGCTCGCGGGCTGGGGCTCGGTGCTGCTGGGCGGCTGCCCGCTGCGTCAGCTCATTCTTGCCGGCAGCGGCAACGCGGATTCCGCTGTTACGGTGTTCGGCATGATCGTCGGCGCTGCGTTCGCACATAACTTCGGCCTTGCCGGAAACGCGGCCTCCGAAAGCTCTGCGGGCGGCGTTTCCACCAATGGCCGCGTCGCAGTGGTGCTCGGTATCGTGATCGTGCTGGTGATCTCCATCGTAAACAGCATGAAGAAGCAGGAGGCGCAGAAAAATGGTTGATGCAAGAGGCTATCTCTGCCCCATGCCCGTCGTGATGGTGCAGAACGCGATCAAGAAGGACAATCCCGCTGCATTGGAAGTTCTCGTCGACAACGAAACTGCCGTTGAAAACATCAAGCGCTTTGCCGCGCACAGCGGCTATCAGGCGGCTGCCCGTGAAGACGGCGCCGATTATCACCTGACGCTCACGAAGAAATAAGCAATACGCAAAACAAAAAGCCGTGAAATTCCGATGGGACATTCGGAGTTTCACGACTTTTCTGATTTTGTAGTACGTCAGCCGGCGCTGCAGCGGATGGCAAGCCTTGACTGGCCGCCGACGGTACAGGTGAAGAGTGTCAACGGCCAGCCGCCGCTGGTCATATCGGATATGGCGTAGGGAGAAAGCGTTTCAAGGGAATCGACCTTGTAGCGGAACACAGTCCCGTCCATGTCTGTAAACGTGACCGCATCGCCCGGCTGGAGCTGCGGGAGGGACGCAAAATGGCTGCGGTAATTGTGCCCCGCAATGACGAGATTTTCAAGATACGCGGAGCCGGAGTAGCGGCAGGGCGCGATCTGCAGGCCGGGATAGCTCCATGTGCTGATGATGGGGAGCGACAGGCCGAGCGTGGGGATATCCAGAACGCCGATGTAGCTCTGGCCGTCGATCTCGCGTTCCGGCATGGGCAGCTCCGGATTCAGCACATAATCCGGGACAAATGCCTCCTCTTTCCCCTCTCCAGTGGGAGACTGGGAAAGACTTTCCTGCCGGGGCAGGCCGGGTGTCAGGCGTTCAAGGACAAGCTCGGCAGCGTCGCCTGCGGCTGCATCGCGGCGGAGGTTATAGGCCGTGAGCAGCAGCGCGGCGAGAAGGAGCAGCAGCCCCAGAATCGTGCAAAGCGTTCCGCGTTTAATCATGGTCATTTTTCCTTTTCAAGAGCGTGCCCAAAATCAGAAGCAGCAGCCCCGCCGCAGCGAGCACCGGAACCGGCCACCAGAGAAGCCCCGTCTGCGGGAGCTTCTGATGCTCAGGTATATTGGTCAGAATGAACGTATCGCCGGTTTCCCGGATGCTTGAAATGTAGCCGGGAACGGCGTTTTCCTGTATTGTCCAGACGATCTCCGTGCCGTCCGGGTTATACCGGGGAAGGCCGCTCCATGTGTACTGCCAGCTGTCCGTGCAGCTGATAGTCCTTGTGTCGTAGACCGTGCCGTCCTTCAGGAGCGTGACCGTGATCGTATCGGGGCGTTTCTGCTCATAGCCCGCGTCGTCCCAGCGCTTGATCACGGTGCGCGTTGTGCTGTCTTCGTCCGGGCTTTGCGGGCTGTAATGTTGGTGTCCGCCGCAACTTTTTCAGCCGTGGCAAGCTCATAAGGCGCTCGTGCAC
>OIZV01001156.1_pt1 | contig 9934 bp, 8 predicted proteins | sample 1588681 | NCBI WGS metagenome assembly OIZV01 (sample SAMN03283281) | human gut metagenome | biome: human-associated habitat; material: feces | host: Homo sapiens | place: Peru | collected 2012
TAGAGCTGGGTGAATATTCCGAAGATATGGATACCTATCTGGTTACCGATGGTCTGGAAGCAGGAGATTACATTGCCTTTCCAGAGGATGCTCTGAAAGAAGGAATGACCTGTACACAGTATGAAGACATGGAAAGCAGCATAGATGAAAGCAATGGACTAGAAGAACAAAATACCACAGGAAACGAAGCGGAGGTGCAGTAATGATTCTGGAAATGCAGGATATTTGCAAAGAATTTCCTATGGGAAAAAGTGTCACAAAGGTGTTGAAAAACGTCAGCCTTACTGTAGACGAAGGGGATTACCTTGCAATTATGGGACCATCCGGTTCGGGAAAAACCACATTAATGAATCTGATCGGGTGTCTGGATGTACCGACTTCAGGTTCGTATTTCCTTGGGGAGAAGGATATTACCAAATGTACCATGAAAGAACTTGCGAAGGTAAGAAATGTGGAAATCGGATTTGTATTTCAGTCTTTTAACCTTCTGCCTAAGTTATCGGCACTGGATAATGTTGCTCTTCCCTTATTATATCGGGGCGTGAAGAAAGAAGAAAGAAGAAGACTGGCGAAAGAAGCGCTGGAAACTGTAGGACTTTCGGAACGTGTGGATTACCGGCCGGACCAGTTGTCAGGCGGACAGTGCCAGAGAGTTGCAATTGCCAGAGCAATTGTGGGAAAACCGAAGCTTCTGCTTGCAGATGAACCGACAGGTGCACTGGATTCCAGATCGACATCGGAGTTGTTAAAGGTATTCGATCAGGTTCATGAGGAAGGACAGACGATCCTCATGGTAACACATTCCGTGACGGCGGCCAGTCATGCAAGCCGGGTTCTGTTCATTAAGGATGGTCAGGTGTTCCATCAGCTGTACCGGGGCAACAGTACGCTGGAGGAACAGTATCAGAAGATCACCAATACATTGACAATGCTTCTGACAGGTGGTGATCAGTATGAATAAAGTGTTTTATCCGCGTCTGGCAGCAAGTAATATCAGAAAGAATATGCAGGTCTATCTGCCATATATCATCACTTGTATATTATCAATCGCAATGTACTATATCATGCATTCCATATCCGCCAATACAGATATTATGGATATGGGAAATACCGGTGTGTTTTTGTTAAGGATTCTTGGATACGGGCGATATATCATTGCTTTATTCGGAGCGATATTTCTGTTTTACACCAACAGCTTTCTGATGAAACGCAGGAAACAGGAAATCGGTCTGTTTCACGTGCTGGGAATGGAGAAACGGCATATTCTGATAGTTATTGCATTTGAAACCCTGTATATTGCCGGAATCAGTCTGGTCGCAGGACTTCTGGCCGGAATCTTATTTGAAAAGCTGGCATATCTGATATTGCTGAAACTGGTTGATTTTGACATTGTATTTGGATTCCATGTTTGTAAAGAAGCGCTGCTTACAACACTTGTTTTATTTGCAATTGTATTTGGATTGATCTATATAAAATCCGCATTATCCGTGGTATGTTCCAAGCCGATTGAACTGTTAAAGGGGAATGCGGTCGGAGAGCGTGAGCCGAAAGCCAAGTGGGCACTGGCGGTACTTGGTATCCTCTGTATCGGAAGCGGCTATTATATTTCAGTTACGACACAGAATCCACTGCGGGTTCTGGGGCTGTTCGCACTGGCTGTGCTGCTTGTAATTGTCGGTACGTATCTGCTCTTTACGACAGGAACGATCACATTGTTAAAGCTGCTTAAGAAAAATAGACACTATTATTATCAGACGAAGCATTTCGTATCGGTATCCGGTATGCTCTATCGAATGAAACGGAATGCGGTCGGACTGGCGAATATCTGTGTACTGTCAACCATGGTACTGGTCATGTTGTCAACGACTATCAGCATGTGGTTTGGTCTTGAGGATGCTATCCGTAAGATGTATCCGAGTGATATCATGATGATGGTGGAAGCAGAGCAGATTCCGGAAGATTTGAATGACGCCATTAATCAGTGTATCGAGGAAGAGTCGTTGGAGGTAAAGCAGCAGTATGCGTATCCATATTATGATTTTGCGGCCTTGAAAGAAGAGAATGTGCTGGAAGCAGACATCAATGTGTTCTCATCTGTCGGGAAATCTAATATATGCTACTGTTTTCTGATCAGCATTGATGATTATAACCGGGTATCCGGAGAGAATATCAAGCTGCAGGATGGGGAAAGTCTGGTTTATTGCCGGCAGGATCCGTTTAAGCAGGATACATGGAAGCTATATGATGAGACCTATCAGATTAAAGAACATCTGCAGGATTTTATTCCAATCTATTCAAACAGTATCTTTACAGAAGCGTATATGGTAATGACAGAGGCAGATATTCAGAGAATCATAGAAACCATGCAGGCGAAGCAGGGAGATCTGGCCGGCGGCGTCAGCTGCCTGGAAGGCTTTGACTTTGCCGGCACCACACAGGAAAAGCATGCACTTTATCAGAAGATAGAACAGAAATTTGCAGATCAGGGATGGTTTGAGGGGAACTATGTCCAGTTGTTTGAACAGAGCAGTATCCGGGAAACGTTCCTGAATGCATATGGCGGACTTTTGTTTATCGGTATATTCCTCGGGATCCTGTTTACGGTGGCAACCATTCTGATCATATATTATAAACAGATATCAGAGGGCTATGAAGATCACGATCGATATGTTATTATGCAGAAGGTAGGAATGAGCCGGGAGGAAGTGAAAGCATCTATCCGGTCACAGATTCTGACGGTATTTTTCCTGCCACTGGTGACAGCGACCATTCATGTCCTGTTCGCATATCCGGTTATTGAACGGTTATTGCGGATGGTACAGCTGGATAATCGGATGCTGTTTATCGGATGCATTTTTGGATGTGTACTGGTATTCGGCATTTTATACGCATGCGTCTATGCAATTACGTCCAGAGTATATTATAAGCTGGTACAATGGTCATAGAATATAACGAAAAAGACAGGAAGGGTAGTATTATCTGCCATGATAACAGCATGGACAGAAATGCAGAAATGCGATATAATCAAAAAAGTTAGTACAATAAGGCAGGAATCCAAACGGATTCCTGTTTTTCAAGGAGGATATATAAGTTATGGCAAGTGTGGCAATTGACGGACCGGCAGGGGCAGGAAAAAGCACGATTGCAAAGCTGGTAGCGAAAAAACTGGGGGCAGTTTATGTGGATACCGGTGCGATGTATCGGGCAATCGCAGTTTATTTTCTCAGAAATCATCTGAATCCGGAGAATCCGGAGCAGGTAGCGCAGGCATGTCAGAAGCTGGAGGTAGCGATCAGCTATGAGAATGGTGCCCAGCAGGTATGGTTAAATGGCGAGAATGTGACCGGAGAGCTTCGGACAGAAGCAGTCGGAAATATGGCATCGAAGTCCTCGGCAAAACAGCCGGTACGTGATAAGCTGCTGCAATTACAAAGAGATATGGCGGTTCGTCAGAATGTAGTAATGGATGGCCGGGACATTGGTACCAATGTCCTGCCGGATGCAGAGGTGAAGATCTTTCTGACTGCATCTTCCGCAGAGCGGGCAAGACGTCGGTACGAAGAGCTGGTGGAAAAGGGAGAAACCTGTGATATTCATCAGATCGAAGCAGATATCATCAAACGGGATGAGCAGGATATGAATCGTGCGATTGCTCCGTTAAAGCAGGCAGAGGATGCCTATTATCTGGATAGCTCGGAGCTTACGATCGATGAGGTTGTGGACTGTATTCTGAAGCAGTGTAAGGAGAAACGGATATGGAAATCATAATGGCGAAAACAGCCGGATTTTGTTTCGGTGTAAAGCGGGCTGTGGATACTGTTTACGAAGAAGTTGAGAAACATAAAGACAAGCTAGATCACCCGGTTTATACCTATGGACCGATCATTCATAATGAAGAGGTGGTCAACGATCTGGCGGATAAGGGAGTAAAGGTTATCCATAACCTGGAGGAACTGCGACAGATTCATAAGGGCAGTATTGTAATCCGGTCACACGGAGTAGAAAAGAAGGTTTATGACCTGATCAATGAGCAGGGACTGGAGCTGGTAGATGCGACCTGTCCGTTTGTCCTGAAAATCCATAAAATCGTCCGGGAGGAGTCCGAAAAAGGAAACCGGATTTTGATCATTGGAAATGATTCCCATCCGGAAGTAGAGGGAATCAAAGGGTGGTGTAAAACCAGACCAATCGTGGTGGAAACGGAAGAAGATATCGATTCTATCGACATAAAACATGGGGAGAAACTGGTAATTGTATCCCAAACGACATTTAATAACAAGAAATTTCAAGATTTAGTTGAAATTATTTCAAAAAAAGGGTATGATATATGTGCTTGTAATACGATCTGTAATGCGACCGAGGCAAGACAGAAAGAAGCAGCGCTGATTGCCGGAGAAGTAGATGCAATGATCGTTATAGGCGGTAAGAATAGCTCAAACACACAGAAGCTATATGCTATCAGCAAACATGAATGTGCAAATACTTACTATATACAGACACTCGTTGATTTGGATTTGACTGCTTTTGAATCCGTAAGTAGGGTAGGTATTACTGCAGGGGCATCTACCCCAAATAATATTATTAAGGAGGTTCATGACAGCATGTCAGAATTAAGTTTTGAAGAATTATTACAGGAAGATGAAAAGAATCGTACCCAGGTAGCTCCGGGTAAATTAGTGGAAGGTGAAGTATTAAGCGTTAAGCCGGATGAGATCATTGTAAATATCAATTACAAGTCTGAAGGCGTGATCACCAGAGCTGAGTATACCAATCAGCCAAATGCTGATCTGACTACCATGGTTCAGCCGGGTGACAAGATTACAGCAAAGGTAATCAAGAATAACGATGGTGAAGGACAGGTTGCTTTATCTTATAAGCGTGTAGCACAGGATAAGGCAAACGATATGTTAGAGGCTGCTTGTGAAGAAGGTAAGGTATTAACCGGTAAGGTTGTTCAGGTTCAGGACGGCGGACTGACTGTTCTTTATGAAGAGAGCAAGATATTCATTCCGGCAAGTCTGGTATCTGATACTTATGAGAAGAATCTTGAGAAGTATATGGATCAGGAAATTGAGTTTGTAATTACAGAGTGCAATCCTCGTAAGAGAAGAGTGATCGGTAACCGTAAGATGCTTCTGGTTGCTAAGAAAGAAGAGGCTCAGAAGGCATTATTCGAAAGAATTGAAGTTGGCATGACTCTGGAAGGTACTGTTAAGAATGTAACAGACTTCGGTGCATTCGTTGATTTAGGTGGTGCTGACGGTCTGCTTCATATTTCAGAGATGTCATGGGGCAGAGTTGAGAATCCTAAGAAGGTATTAAAGGTTGGCGATGTTGTTAAGGTATTTATTAAGGATATCCAGGGCACAAAGATCGCACTTAGTATGAAGTTCCCAGAGGCTAACCCATGGGCAAATGCAGCTGAGAAGTATGCAATCGGTACCGTTGTAACCGGTAAGGTTGCAAGAATGACAGATTTCGGTGCATTCGTTGAATTAGAGCCGGGTGTTGATGCATTACTGCATGTTTCACAGATTGCTAAGGAGCACATTGACAAGCCATCATCTGTATTATCAATCGGTCAGGAAATCACAGCTAAGATCGTTGACTTCAAGGAAGCAGACAAGAAGATCAGTCTGAGCATGAAGGCATTACTTCCGGATGATGAGGAAGCTGAAGAAGAGACAACTGAAGAGTAATCAAAATTCTCATAGTAACATTGGATAGGAGGGAAATCATTCAGATTTCCCTCCTACTCAGTTATATAGGAAAACAGGGTGGGGCGAGATATGACAGATTATGAAGTATTTAAGAAGCAGATACTGGAGTTGACCGGAATTGATCTGAATGCCTATAAGGAGCGGCAGATGAAGCGGAGAATCACAACGCTGTCCTTAAAATACGGCTTTCAGACCTATGAGGAGTTTTATCAGGATTTAAAGAAGAATGCAGAACGCAGGAAACAGTTTCTGAATTATCTGACAATAAATGTATCGGAGTTTTATCGGAATCCGATGCAGTGGCAGACACTGGAGGAGAAGGTGATTCCGGATCTGATTGAGGAAAATAAGGGTGAACTGAGAATCTGGAGCGCGGCCTGTTCAACCGGGGATGAGCCGTATACCATTATTATGATGATGAAGGAGAAGTTTCCGAAGGTTCCGGTGAAGCTGTTGGCAACGGATTTGGATGATGAGGTGCTTGCGTTTGCAAAGCAGGGATTATATCCTCAAAAAAGCCTGACAAATCTGCCTGAAAAATATGTCCAGAAGTATTTCCGGGAGGTAAAACCTGGATATTATCAGATTGCGGAATCTATTATGAAGGAAGTGGAGTTCCGGCAGCATAATCTGCTGGCAGATCCTTATGGTAAGAATTATGACTTGATCGTATGCAGGAATGTATTGATCTATTTTACAGAAGAGGCCAAGATTGAAGTCTTTAAAGAGTTTCATAAGTCTCTGCGTAAGGATGGCTATCTGTTCATTGGCAGTACCGAGCAGATTCTGCAGGCACGCTCCATTCATTTTGAACCGGAGTACTCATTTTTTTATAAAAAAGAAGAGGTAAGATAATCCATCCAGAAGCGGATATTTTCAGACAGTTCCGGCTTCCATTCGGCATAAGAAATGGAGTCGGAGCTGTTCTTTTTATATAGCTTATCGGGTCGGCAGGCGAGTCCCTGCGGACAGGGAAAGAAAACAGAGGTGAGTCTTAAAAAACCGTTTTCTTTGGTTGCTTTCTGTTTATAATCGGTATCTACGAATGCCGCAATACTTTTATGCATAACGGTATCTTCAACCGGAAGATAGTAATAATCCTTCCAGTTCTTCAGATAATAACGAAGCTCTCCTTTCCATAAAGGAATGAACAATGCTCCGCAAGTGCCGGAAATCTGAAGGCTGCCATATACAGTTTCCTTCTTATAGCAGAGCGGAATCGACTGCGGAAAGGTCAGAGTCAGAGCGAGGCAGGATGCCTGTTCCTGTACTGTGATCAGTTGAAATTCATGGGCTGCCAGTGATTCAAAGGATAATAAACGCAGCATGGGAATCATAGCCAGAATATCGTCATAGTTGTGCTGTAAAAGCATTCTCTGCAGATCTTTGCTCTGTTCTTTTAAATAGGTCTTATAGATCTTTATCAGTTCTCCGCCGGAATACGGATCGGTTCTTGGAATATCAAGAGCTTTCTGCACGGTCTTCAACTTTAGATCAGTCAGAGCAAGACCGGAACGGTAAGGCTTGATCAGCTTATATAAATCAACACTTTCAAGTGACTCCAGAGATGGAATTGCATGCTTGAAATACTGACCGGAGGTTAAGGTCTGATACTGGATATATTTTTCTTTCAGATACCGGAGATCAAAGCCGTCTCCGTTGAAATGGATCAGAGTATGAAATGAGGAAATAACATGCAGGAAAATATCCAGGATGGCCAGCTCCGAACGTCCGTCATCATTGAAGAGCAGCTGGTAATGCCAGGAATCGTCTGAATAGAAACACATTCCGATCAGGTATAGCATCGTATTCCCGGCTGAAAAACCGGTTGTTTCAATGTCAAACAGCAGGACATCTGCCGGCTGGTATCGGAGCTCCAAGTTGTAAAGTTCAGATTGATTTAGGGTTCCTGTGTATGTTTTCATGCTTATTCCTCGGTCTGTCAGATCAATAAATTACTATCGTTCATTATAACAAACTATCAGGTGTTTTGCAGTTATTTTTTGCTTAATGAGGATTTCTATGCTATACTAATGTACAAAAAGAACTGGAGGCGGCTATGTTAGCATATATACGTGGAACATTGGAAGAAATGTCTGAGGATTCTGTGATTCTGGATCATCAGGGAATGGGATATCAGATTTATATGTCGGCATTGGATATCAGTGAGCTTCCCGGTATCGGCCGGTCCGTTCTCATTTATATACATATGAATGTCCGGGAGGATGGAATCAGTCTGTACGGATTCCGGACGAAGCAGGCGAAAGAAATCTTCCGGCTGTTGATCGGGATTTCGGGTGTCGGACCGAAGGCGGGTATGGCATTGTTGTCGGCATTGTCAGTCGCAGATATTCAGATGGCAGTATTAAGCGGAGATGCGAAGTCATTAACAAAGGCTAACGGTATCGGAATGAAGGGCGCACAGCGCATTATTATGGAGCTGCATGATAAGATTGAGCTGGAATCTATGCTGGAACCAAGGGAAGATCAATCCGAGGCAGAGTCTGCAGGGGCAGTGACCGATGAAGATATTACCGCTTCGGTTGCGATGGCACTGGTGAGTCTCGGGTATTCGCAATTGGAGGCAATGCAGGCAATCCGTAGAGTGGATGCCGCACAGGAAATGAATACGGAAGAGCTGCTGAAGGCGGCATTAAAGAAATTAATATAACGGCGCAGACCGGGAATGGATAGAACAGAATGAACAATCGGATTATTACAACTGAATTTACGGAAGAGGATGTGGCGATCGAAGGAAGCCTGCGGCCGAAATATCTGGATGATTATATCGGACAGGAGAAGGTGAAGAATAACCTGAAGGTATTCATTGAAGCGGCAAAACAACGCGGGGAATCGCTGGATCATGTTCTGTTATATGGACCACCGGGTCTTGGCAAAACAACGCTGGCATCGATCGTAGCCAACGAGATGAAGGTAAACTTAAAGATTACTTCGGGACCGGCGATTGAGAAACCGGGAGAGCTGGCGGCGATTTTAAATAATTTATCGGAACATGATGTTCTTTTTATTGATGAGATCCACCGGTTGAACCGTCAGGTGGAAGAGGTTTTGTATCCGGCGATGGAGGATTTTGCAATTGATGTCATGATCGGTAAAGGAGCGGCTGCGAGATCTATCCGGTTGGATCTGCCACATTTTACATTGATCGGAGCGACAACCAGAGCAGGCATGCTGACAGCACCGTTAAGAGATCGGTTTGGTGTGGTAAATCGTCTGGAGTTTTATACCGTGCCGGAGCTGACGGATATTCTGGAACGTTCCGCTTATGTACTGGGAATCGAGATCGATACTGCCGGTGCGGTCGAAATCGCGAAGCGGTCGAGAGGAACTCCGAGACTGGCCAATCGTTTATTAAAACGTGTGCGAGATTTTGCAGAGGTGGAATATCAGGGCGGTATCACCTATGAGATTGCACAGAATGCCCTGGACCGGCTGGAGGTAGATACGCTGGGTCTGGATGAAACAGACAGGAACCTTCTATGGACTATGATTGAGAAATTCGGAGGAAAGCCGGTCGGACTGGAAACATTGGCTGCAGCGGTCGGAGAAGATGCCGGAACAATTGAGGATGTATATGAACCATATCTGATTAAAAACGGATTTATAAACAGGACCCCACGGGGACGGGTGGTAACAGAACTGTGTTATCAGCATTTCGGATTACAGCATGAAAACGCAAAGAACGAATAAGGAGGAACAGTATGGCAGAGAAAAAAGACACACCGGTAATTATTAACGGAAAGGTTTATACCCTGAGTGGATACGAGAGTGAGGAGTATCTGCAGAGTGTTGCATTGTATATCAATAACAAGATTACCGAATGTAAGGGAAGCGAGCATTACCGGAAGCTGAGTGCAGAACACCAGGGAATCCTTCTGGCTCTTAATATTGCAGATGATTATTTTAAGGCAAAGAAGCAGGCTGAAGCCAGTGAGAAGCAGGAAGATGAGAAGGAAAAACAGCTTACTGCGAATATAAGCCGCATCAGTGAGGAAGCAGAATTATTAGACAGCAGGATGCTTGAGATTAAAGATTTCCTGCAGGATATAGAATCTATGCTTCAGGAAGATTCCGAAGACAGTATGTCTACTCTTCTGATCAAGGGAGAGAAAAACAGGATTTCTGTAGAAGATTTTTATAAGAATCATGAAGTATATCCAGAACTTTTACTCAATTTAAAAGAGCTGACTACT
>OIZV01001157.1_pt1 | contig 9920 bp, 10 predicted proteins | sample 1588681 | NCBI WGS metagenome assembly OIZV01 (sample SAMN03283281) | human gut metagenome | biome: human-associated habitat; material: feces | host: Homo sapiens | place: Peru | collected 2012
ATATTGGCAGTCAAGGTAGGAACAAGACTGCTCTTATTTTCACGTACATATACTCTTCTCCACTGATAAATGGTATCTTTATTTTTCATATCCGTCTTCAGCAGATCATAAAATTTACAATTTTTATCAGAGTAATAGTATTTTTCATCCTGTACTGCATCAAAATCTATAACATCTCGAATTGTCTTTTTTAACGGTATTGATAATGGCATGCTAAAATTAGCATAATCTTCTTTATCTCTAAAAGCGACAATATATATTCTTTCTCTGTTCTGCGGTACATTTCCATACTCACATGCATTCATTACCTGCGAAATGTATTTATATCCTAACTTATCTAACTCAGAACATATTACCCTAAAAGTGTTTCCGTTATCATGTCCTACCAAATTTTTAACATTTTCAAAAAAAGCAACTCTTGGTTTCTTCACTTTCATAATACGGATAAGTTCAAAGAAAAGTGCTCCCCGTCCTTTTTCATCATCAAATCCTTGTCTATATCCTGCGATTGAAAATGCCTGACATGGAAAACCAGCTAATAAAATATCAAAATCCGGTATTTCATCAGCTGGTACATTATGAATATCTCTTCTATCCACCTTTATTTTATAATTGCATTCAAAAGTATCTGCAGCGTATTCGTCAAATTCATCCGCATAGATTGTCTCAAATCCAGCTTGTTTAAAGCCTAAATCAATTCCACCGACTCCGGCAAAAAAAGATGCACATTTAAGCATTGTGATGTCTCCTTTGTGTTTGTATTTCGATGTTGATTATACCAAAAAAAGCGGCGCGCCGCAATCTTTATTTTCCGGCTTACCGCTCTTTATTTTCAGTTCTCTGTAATTATTGTATGGTAAAGCACATCATACAGATTTTTTAGCTTCTCATTTCATACAACCGTTCTATCTCATTCCAATTTTCTAAATATTGTTCAAGTTGCTTCACATTCACAGACTTTATTGCATCATCATCCCATTGATCAATATCCACCATCGGAATAATATAACATAAGCCTACTTGTTTATCCACAGCTACATATATATCACAATCCGCAGATGTTATCCTTTTACCAATATTTCTATCATTATGAGTATCTATACCTCTTCCGCCTCTATCACGATCCTTAAAGCTAACTGTGCTTCCACTGATACCTTTTACCTGTACTTTAAAAATCATCCCCTTATAATCAATAACCGCATCATATCTACTAGACCTTACATCTACATTCGAGCAATTATATCCTGCCAGAATAGCTCTCGACACAAACAAAAATTGAGCTGAATCTCCTGCATTAGCAGTCATCACTCCCGAATTTATATTGTTCAGATTTACCTGAAACCCGTTTTTAGTAATCATATATGTAGACTTCCGAACAACTTCAGATAAATCTTTCTTTAAAAATCGCTTTTTTTCATCGGATAATGTACTATTATCCAGTATGCCCGATGTAACTCCATTACACATTGCATCGCCATAATCGCTTTGAAGTTCCTCAAAAACTAATGATACAAAAATATTTTCAATATCTTTCTTATAAAAAACAAACTCATTAGCCACATCTACAATCTTATTTTTTTGAAATCCATATCCCGCAAATTTGGCAAGCATAGCATTCTTGACTGCTGGAAGCTCCTCTGCTAATTTGTTTTTCAAATAATCTTTGATGTCAATATCATCATAGACAGCCTGTGTGGCATTAGTTTTTTTGAAATCCGATATTTTAGTATTTATTGCATCAATATTATCTCTTACATATAACCCTAAATTATCTTTATGCGTATAATCTATAGCCATAATATGTCCTCCAATTCCTAATTATAAAGCACAGGCGCCCATGTTTTACACATAGACGCCCAATAAAACATATTTACTTTTAAATTATATCAAGTATGTATCTGTTTTACAATAGCCCTGTCACTCGAAATCAGATTCCATCTTTATATCAAATATAGCCTCCTCTATAACTTTTACGCACTCATCCGTATTCTTTTTTATCTCCTTTCCCCAAAATCTAATCACCGTCCAGCCTAAAAACAACAACTCCTTATTCACTTCTTCATCACGCTCACGGTTTCTTGTTATTTTGGGGACCCAGTATTCTGCATTATTTCCCGCTTCCAGTCTAGGTTTCAGTACCTCCCAGTCTTTTCCATGAAAAAATTCACTATCACAAAATACTGCAATTTTGTATTTTGTAATGGCAATATCTGGTTTTCCCGGCAACTTATTATAATTTTTTCTATACCGAATACCTTTATTCCACAATGCTTTGCATAGGCATACCTCAATAGATGTATTTTTCCCTTTTATATTTACCATATTCTTATGCCTTTGCTCTTTGGTCAAATTATCCATACTTACCACTCTTGCTATTACTTTATTTAATTATATAATTTTTTATAAAATTTCCCTTATATCTTTCAATTCTGTCCGGCTATCCAAAACATAATTATCTCTTTGAAGTCTTGCTGTTTTTGATCCTTCATAAATCATTTCAACAGTTTTACCTTTACAAACAGCACTTAAATTAGCATAATTACATTTCATATTTTTAGGAGCGAAATGTTTTTTTATCCAAAATTCTTCATGTGATATTCCACCAAGAATTTCTGCCTCAATGCTACGTCCTCCCTTTGAATATCTAAATTCTTCGACATTTTTATAATTCATATCCATACAATCAATTTCTGGTTCAATTGTCACTCTTACGAGCACATAAGCATCTACTCTAACCGGCATACCATCATTATTTCTATATGCATAACTACCATCAGGATCATATCTTTTAGTTTCAATCAGCAAAAAACGCGAATTACCTTTGACGGATTTTACATTTATATATTTTCCATTAACAATAAGATCTGTAATATCCCATTGTCCAAGAGGTGTAACAGAAAAATCTATATTGCTTTCAATATTTGCATTGGGAATGTTCTTCATAATATAATTTCTAAGAGCTATCTCACCCAGTTTTCCTCTTAAATCATCTCTGAATATTTCCCAATCGTCTCTATCCATTATCATGCTTCTGTTGTGTTTTCCTCTCATCTGCCGTGCAAACTGATAGCATTCCCATACTTCATTTTTCGTAAATGTCATAATATATCTGCCTCCACAAAAAGGTATCCGCCACTACAGATACCTCTCAATTATGTATCGCTTTCCTCATGTATATATTATCATTGAAACAAACATTTTACAATTTATATGCTTTTCTTTCTCTTTATAATCTTATTTGAGCCACTTCATCACACTTCCGCTATCCATATTTCATTTGCTTTTGTTATGATCAATCGACCATCTTCACACTTCACCTCAATCTGCTCTCCAATATCAAATCCCAGCTCTGAAAGCCATTTCCCTTTCAGAACAATGCTTGGTGTTCGTTTGTACTGATAACCACTTGCCTCGTAAACTTTCATTTCTCTATATTTTTTATATGCCATATTCTTCTTCTCCTTTTGCTATTTTTTAGACTTCTGCCATAAGATTAAACTTACGCTGAATTATTGCTTCTTTTGCCAATTTATACATTTTGTGAGATACCCCCTTGAACAAGGGAAACGACAACGGGGAATAATTTCCTCGTCTAAGCACAGTTTTAGAATGTAAATTATAGCGATATGTAGTAGCACAAATGCCCAGTTTATGCGGGTTTTAGGCACTAGGGGGATATCCAACTTTAGAGTCTTAACACCTGAAATAGCCAGGATATGTGCGATTCCGTTCCGTTGATATAACTGTTTTATCTCGGGATCCAGATTCCCGGAATCTCCGAGCAGCATTGCATTCATCACTGAAGCATATTCCTCTGACATATGCATCTGAAATACTTTCTGTGTCTGCATCCGAAGCTTCCATAGCCATTGTTTTCCCGTATATCTTCCTTCATCCAAAACACGGACCGTATCTGCATAACCTGTGAACTCGATGCCTCTTGCCAGATAATATTGCCGGCTATTAAATTCCCCCGGATTCGTCGGAATCGGTAAGCGTTTCAATGTCAGTTCACAGGTAATCCGATCTCCGATCTTTATATCACCTTCCTTGCTATATAATTTCACTCTGCAGGGACTTTGATATTGGAATCGCTCATTCCGAATCCGGTTCGCCCTGATCAGAAATATCCACTTTCCTTTCTGTATTTCTGCACGTTCCACTCTTCCCTCCATCTCACATAGAACTTCTTCCTGTCCATTTTCCTCATAACAGGCATCCATATATTTTTGCAACGGCGACAACATACGACACCGCATTCCGTTCAATCCGCCGAGCAGCAGACAAATAAGATAGAGCCACAACAAAAAGGGCATGATCCCGGATTGGTTTCTTTTTCTGATGCACCAGATAGCAAACCCAATCGGAATCATGCCAAGCCCCCATGTCATGTTTCCCCTGCTTATAATAATTTGGCCGATCACAAATGCCAGGACTCCGCATAGCAGCGGACGTTTCAGCAAATAATCATTCCTCCTCTGTTGTTTCTTTTTTTATGATATCACTCTGCATTTCAAACATTCCGTCAAACGGAATCGTTTCTCTGTAAAATTCCTGTTTTTCCCCGTTGATCAGGAACTGCACCTTATTGATTGTCGGCAGCTCACAAAGAGAATTTACAACCGAATAAATCGTAACCGCATCCATACAATTATCCAACGTATTATTGAATTCACCGGACAAGTCTACATAGCATACACCATCCTTGATCGATATTTTTTTCAAGGTTGTTCCGTCCGGAATCGTTTTGTAATAGCCATCCCGCATCGGTCCCGCGATCAAAGACTCGATCACCAGCTGTTCCAGTGACACATCTGTTGTAATCTCAACGGATTTATCGTATTCCAATAACATATTTCCGGTCTCATCCGCAAAATATAATGTAATAATACCTTTCTGCAGATAACCGCCTTCTTTTTCGTTATCCACAAACGATATATCATTATAATATTCAATCGCAGTTCCGCCTTCCAGTACCTTCGAAGAATCATAAATCGTAAATGCTACCTGTTCTACTTCGTCAAGCTGACATAAGGTCTGTGTAATTGCCGCCTTGCTCAATACTACCGGATAGGTATCCGGCTGCTCATTTGTAATATTTACGGTAATCGTTACCTGTCCATCCCGGAATCTGACATCCATCATTTTCATGGATGATGCAATCACATTTGCCCGCTGCTGGTTCGTTGTACTGGTTGTATTTATACCATTCGTACTGCTAAACATAATATCCAGAATATCCTGAACCTGTTCCAGTGTTGAAGCCTCCTGATTTAATGCATAGGTCTCCGTTCCGAACTCATACGTATCATCATTGATATAATAGATCAGGATACTTCCCTCCGGAAGCTCTGTTGTGGCAGTAGATGCATTACTATCCGAATCGCATCCTGTCAGAGTCAGACATAATATTGCAATAACTATATAAGTGATCCACTTCTTCATTCTGTCTTCCTCCTGTTAACTGATATATGTCAGCGGAATCCGGACTGTAAATGTTGTTCCTTCACCCGGTTTACTATACAGATTGATCGCACCCTTATGCATTAAAATAGCATTTCTTGTTATCGCAAGACCAAGTCCTGTACCTCCGGTCTCTCTCGACCGTGCTTTGTCCACCCGGTAAAACCGTTCAAACACCTGATCCTGACAATCCTCCGGAATACCGACGCCGGAATCTGCCACCTTGACATAGAAAAACTTATGATCCGCATCCAGGGTTACACGTACCCAGCCATCATCCACATTGTATTTCACGGCATTTTCAATCAGATTTGTGAATGCAAGTGAAATCTTTACTTCATCGATTTCTGCCAATACTTCCCGCATACTTTCAAATACGATCTCAATATTCCGTTTTTCCGCGATCGGCCGGATCCGTTTTAGCAGCAGTTCCAGTAATTCATTGATATTCACTGTCTCTATATTCAGATCCGATGCCTGCTTATCCAGTCTTACCAGTGTCAGCAGATCATTAATGATCTTATTCTCCCGATCGATCTCATCCGCAATATCCGTCATAAATTCCCGATACATCTCAGCCGGGACATCCTCCTGCATCAGCAGTGAATCCGCCAAAACTTTCATGGAAGTGATCGGTGTTTTTAACTCATGGGAGACATTTGATACAAATTCCTGTCTGGAGCTTTCCAGCAACTGGATCTTCCGTAAAATCCGGTTAAAGGTTTCTTTCAGATCCGTGATCTCTGTACCTCCCTCCAGTTCAATCTGTTCGTCCAGATGTCCTTCTGAGACCCGTACCAGCTGCCGGTTCAGCTTCTTAAGCGGTCTTGGCAGAAGATATGCCAGAAGCAGCGAAAGAAGAAGTGCCACAAAAATAAACAATGCGTATAATATCCTGCCTTGTACTTCCATATATGCATCGGTCTCCGTCAGATCACGGATCGATACCATACATATGATCACTCCCAGCGCCTGTTTCGTCGCATTCTGGGCAGAATCTCCACTTTTGGTAGTTACGGTACTGTTTTCTATCGTCGTAGTCACAGCAGATGAATCAAGGATCGGCACCATAATCTCTGCATATTGGTTTCCTTCTTTGATCTCGCAATTGCTGGAGTTTTTGCCCTGCATGATATTATGAACATCATTTGAAATCGTATACTTATTCTGTTCAATGGTATATGTATCCTTTATTATTCTGTAATCTGCATTTACTACGATCAACCGTCCTTCCAGTACATTGGCCAGCTGATCGATTTCAATATCCAGATTGTTTGTATTACTATTAATATTAAACTCATTCAACTGTATCTGACTTGCCAGGATATTACATTGGCTCTGTACCTGGGAAATTTTATTCTGTAACGCCTGCTTATGATAGGTTCTCTGTAAGATGTTGCCACTTACCAGTATAACCACAACAGTTGTCAGAAATATTGCCACAAATATACAGAACCTAAGACTCCTGATATGTCTGAACAGCGGTTTATCCCTGGAAATAATATCCAACACCCCACTTCGTATGAATATATTTCGGTTCTCCAGGATTGGATTCAATCTTTTCCCTTAATCGTCTGATATGCACATCTACGGTTCTGACATCTCCCGGATAATCACTTCCCCAAATCGTCTTTAACAAATTCTCCCTGGAATATACTTTATTTGGATTAAATACCAGAAGCTCCAGAACATCAAACTCTTTCGCCGTCAGATTCACTTCCCTGCCTGCGATATAAACCCGTCTGCTGTCACAATCAATGCTCAGGTCTCCGGATGTCTTCTTACGAACCGGTTCTGACACTTCCGGTTTCTTACTGTTACGTCGCATGATAGCCTTGATACGGGCTTTAACCTCCAAAATATTAAACGGCTTGGTGATATAATCATCTGCTCCATATTCCAGTCCCAGAATCTTATCCATATCCTCACCTTTTGCCGTCAGCATAATGATCGGCATATTGGAAAATTCCCGAATCTGCTGACACACATCAAATCCTGTCAGTTTAGGCAGCATCACGTCCAACAGCACCATATCATACTCCGTCTGCCTTGCAAGATTCAGTGCCTCTTCACCATCATATGCACAATCCACCTGCATATCATCCTGTTCCAGACTGAATTTGATTCCTTTTACGATCAACTTTTCATCATCGACTACCAGTACCCTTTTCATAATTCACCTCATTCAACCTTTATGCAATCTTGTATCTTTTGAAATACTCCCTCTTTAATTCCGGGAATACTCATTAATTCATCTATTGTCCGAAAGCCGCCATGTGCTTCTCTGTATTCCAGAATAGAATCCGCTTTTGACTCTCCGATCCCCGGAAGTGTCATCAGTTCTTCTTTCGATGCCCGGTTCAGGGACACTCTTCCATCTGCATCCACGGCTCCGGTATCCGTGCCGGAATCTATAGTTTCTCCCGGTTTCGGAATATAAATCCGGCTCTCATCCGTCAGGATTTCAGCTTGATTCACTGTATAAGGATCCGCTGTCTCCAGACAGCCTCCGGCCGCATCCACTGCATCACATACCCGGCTGCCGGCCGGCAGACAATAAACTCCCGGATTCCTTACCTGACCACATACAAACACATAGATTTCACTCTTTGTCTCTGTACTGCCCGGACTCTGTAAATCCGTCTGCGAATCTGCCTGCGCTTCTGCTTCCTGCGTACTCATCCATTCTTCTGTTTCGAGCTGAAGTCCGCTTTCTCTCCGGTCCGCACATCCACATAATGTCCATAGCAGACCCATAAGCATAAAAACCACCTGAAACCTCTTGTATAATTTGCGCATATAACCTTCTTTCTCCTGCTCAAATTATAACATCACACAGAATCATTTTATCATATTTCCTTTTGAATACAACTACTTTTTTCACTTCCACTTAAATATTATCAGTCCTGCCACAGCTACGATCATACCGATCAATTTACTCCACTGAAACCCGGTTTTTTCTACCGCAAACCAGCCAAACAATTCAATCAGATATGCCACAACCACCTGAGCGATCACGATCAGAAGCACGGCCTGTGCCGGTCCGAGCTTTTCCATGCTGACCATAACCGTTAAGGTAATAAACGCACCGATCACACCTCCGGCCAGCATATACTTATGATCCACCTGAAACAGACCGGCGACCGGATTCGTCTGCCTCTCTTTGATCAGCCAGATAACAATACAGACCAAAAATCCTGTCAATTGTACCCAGCTGTTTGTCAGCCAGTTTCCGGTCTGCTTCGTGATTCCTGTGTTAAAAACTCCCTGAATACTCATCAGTGCACCGGAAATCAATGCAATAATAATGCCCCACATATACTCTAAATCTCCTTTCTGGTAATAGTAATAGGATACGCAGGATTTCCAAGTATATGCAGGGCATTTTATTTCGTTTTATTTCAGATGCGCATCCATCTTCTCCTGCAATGCATTCAATTCGGTTGCTACATCATTTCCATTCCAAATGTTCTTAAAACAGATTTCCGAATAAATCCAGAAATCACCATTCTCCAATGCCTTTGGCAATGAAACCGTATTACAATATTGCTCGTAAGCCAGGGCATCGTTTGCATCCGAACGATCAATATCGGACCGGACCGCCACCTTCCTGCTGATTCCAAACTGATTACCTGCATATTCGTAAGATAAAAATGCAGAAAACAGATTGGCATATTCGGATGTCTTTGTAAACGGATTTACAAACGCTGAATAAGTCACTGACAGATTCTGTACGCCCAGTTCTGCAGACAGATCCGGAACCGGGCACAGTGCATAGGTCGTTCCATAGGAACTCAGCTCTCCCAGAACATCTGTCTTTACGATTCCGTAAACCAGCGTTCCGTCCTTTAATGCTCCCTTGATGCTGTCATAGGAACTGCTGTCCGCATCCATGGAGAAATACTCATGAAGTGACTGATAATAGGTCATATTCTGAACAACACTCTCATTATTGATTTCAAAGGTATCTGTGTCCTCACCATAGGTCCCGAGTATCTGTGCGTTCTTTCCCAAAAACAGATAATCGCAGAACGGATCCGCAATGTCCCATTTAAAAATCGTCTTCGTATTCGTCTCATCCACAAAGTTTACAGCAAAATCCGTAATACTTCCAAAGCTTTCCGGCTTTGTGGTGATCGTAGAATCATAGATCATCAGACAGGTATCCATATAGATCGGATATCCATATTGTTTTTCATCGGATCTATTGGCATTCCAGGTCACTTCCGGATAATGTGATTTCCAGAATTCCTCTGTATACAGTGTATTTTCCTGTATCAGGCCTGCCAGATGAAGCTTCCGGATCTCATCATTGGATGCGATCAGCACATCCGGTCCGGATCCTGACTGATTTGCCTTATTTATATCCTCCAGATAATTCACTTCATCCTTCCTAGTACAGACAACTTCTACCCCATATCGGTCATGAAATTCAGCTGCAGCCGCCTCATAATACG
>OIZV01001161.1_pt1 | contig 9908 bp, 9 predicted proteins | sample 1588681 | NCBI WGS metagenome assembly OIZV01 (sample SAMN03283281) | human gut metagenome | biome: human-associated habitat; material: feces | host: Homo sapiens | place: Peru | collected 2012
CGGTTGTCGGCATTTCCATAATTTTAGTTTTGCAAGTGGACAGGACGGTAGATGCCGCCAGCATGGGAGACGTCCTGCACGCGGACGGCAATCTGGTTGGGCTCGCCCCAGCGAACCAAATCCGTGATGTCAAGGGAGAAGGGGACGTTCCAGCCCGTCGGGCCGATGTTGTGCACGCCCACGTATCTGCCGTTGAGCCATACCCAGGCACTCTCGTCCACGCTGTCGAAATGAAGCTCCACCGCGTTGAATTCCTCTGGCTTCGGGGGGACGTCGAAGGTGGTGCGGTACCAGGCGATTCCATCGTAGTCGTAGCCAAAGTCCTCCCAGGGCTTGCCAATGCTGATTCTTGCCCAGGAGCTGTCGTCGAACTCCTCCTTGTAGCACTCTTCGTTCAGGTGCATGTTGGCGTCAGGGTCAAGGCAGAAGGCCCATCCGTCCATCGGCAGGGTATGATCCTGGATGAGGGTGACCTCATGGTCCCAGTCGGGACGGTTTTTCAGCAGCTGGACATTGCGGTGGAATGGCCAGGTTACCTGGGAGAGAATCGCGCGCAACTGGGAGTCGCCGGCGGTCTTCAATATCTGCTGGGCAAGCTGAAGGCGCTCGGGTGGCAACGGCCTCTTGCTGAAGTAGATGGAGGCGGCGACTACGCAGACGTTCGTTTCGTTGCTGTGAAGGCATTCGACAAGCAATTCGGGATCCACGTCCTCGCCGCAGAGCTGCCATAGGACAAGCAGGGCGTTGTAGCGCATCTGGGGATCTTCGTCGCCGCGGACGATTCCATTCAGGAACGGCACCGCCTCCTGCCCGCAATCCCCCAGCAGGCGCAACGCTGTCCTGCGAAGAATGGGGTCGGTCTCGGAATCAATGGTGGCCTGAAGGCGCGCAAAGTCCCGCTCGCCGTTGACGAGGGAGTCGCGCTTGTCGGAGAGTGTCGAGCCCAGGGCAATGGCAGAGACACACAGCACAAGGAGAAGACAATGGATTTTCATGGATGTGAGGGTGGTTGAATGCTGGTGGAGGGAAGGTGGAAAGCACTCTGAAAAGGCCAGGCTTTCCCAGGACGCTCAAGCGAACACAATACCGTAATGCCCATTTTGCGTTGTTTCGCGGCACTCCTGCATCTTTTCCATCCACCCATTCAGGGGGGGCGCGGAGGTTACAGTCCTGTGGCTGCCCTGGATGCTCCTGCACCATATACAAAAACGCCCCCGTCCCGTGTGGGAGGAGGGCGTTTGACGGATCAGGCTAGCTACTAGTGGAAGTTGTTGTAGCCCATGTTGCCGTGGGGGCGGGGACCGCGGGGCTCGCGGGGCTTCGCCTCGTTGACCGTCAGGGTGCGGCCGTGGTCTTCCTTGCCGTTCATCGCGTTGATGGCGGCCTCAGCCTCGGCGTCGTCTCCCATCTCGACGAATCCAAAACCCTTGGAACGCCCGGTGTCACGGTCGGTGATGACTCGCGCAGAGTCAACCTTGCCGAATTGGGAGAAGAGCTGGTTGAGCTCGGCGTCAGTGACGGCGTAGCTCAGGTTGCCAACATACAGATTCTTGCTCATTGTCTAGGGGATTTCTCCTGTCTGGTTCTCGTGTCCCGAACGTTTCAGTGGATTGCTCTTTCCCGGGGACATGCAGAGGAAAGGAGCCTCGTGGCTCAATCGGAGAACGTTCTTCGCGGAGAGAATGGAGGGGAGAAGACACACGAATGCGCCTGTAACTCAAGTCCCTCTGGCAGGAGTTCTATCGACTAACATCTCTAATTATAGCTAATTCAAGGGATTTTTCAAGAGAACACAAGAAAAAAACACGGTTTGGTAACTGGAAAAGTCACGGTTTGCTTCACCCAGTGACATCGTTAGCCTGGATTACTCCACATTCCCCAAGTCCACATGGATGGAAAAGTGCCCGATTGCGCAGAGGCTATGACCGATAGCATGGACAAACAAGCACGCCAACATGCTGTTCTGCCAAAAGAACGCCCTGCGGCAGACACAGCTACTCCTATGTCGATAAATGCCCCAGACAAACATGATGACCCTGGACTGAGCAGATGCTGTTGCGAAAGTAATTCTGCCACGGGTTTCAGAGGATTTTTAAAATGGGCTGTTGTGTGGTTAGGGAATGCGACGTGTCAGAGGAATGGGAGAACATTCATTTAGGGCAGCAGGCTTTAACATTTCGTTAGGGAATGCGCCGTGTCAGAGGAATGGGAGAGCCGAATAAAGCAAGCGATATGCTTCCTTATGCTGGAATCTATACATGATCGTCCATGTCGGCTCGTTCAATTTTACTGGATAACAACAAACCTAATTCAAAGAGTATCCAGGTTGGAAGTGCCAGCATTACCTGGCTTACCACATCAGGTGGTGTCAGGATGGCGGCGAAAACCAGAATGACCGTCATCACATAAGGTCGCTTGCGTTCCAACGATGCCGTGCTTATGACTCCGAATTTCACGGCGAGCAGCACTGCGACGGGCACTTGAAACATCAGTCCGAATGCCAATGAAAGCCATCCGGCTAGGTCGAGAAAACTGGAAAGGCCAAGAATGGGTTGTATGTCATTTGTGGCGAATTCGGCAGAAAACTTCATGAGAAGAGGCAGAATACAGCAAACACAAAAGGCTATTCCGCCAAGGAAGAGAAACGATGATCCGGCCAGCCACCAGACTAGCGCTTGGCGCTCATGATGGTAGAGCGCAGGTAGCAGGAACCGACAAATCTGCATCGTGTTCCATGGAGAGCCTAGGATCAACGCAACAATCAACGCCAGCTTGAGCTGCACGAGAAATACCTCCATCGGGCCGAAATAATGGAGGGTTCCCACGGCATGTGGGCAACACCATTGCACCAAAGCGGAAATAATCCACGGTGAGAGTATATACCCAACGGGATAGAGTAATGCCGTGGCTGTTAGCATCCGCAACAGCGTCCATCTAAGTTCTTCTAGATGGTTGATGAACGTGTCGTTGTCAGGCATCGGCGGAAAGATGGCTGGCTATGTCAAGGAATGCTCTAAGTACACAGGGAGGCTACGATTCTTTCTTTTCTGATGCGTCCTGTGCCTTAGATATTGCAGCCTTTTCTGCTGTCTCCATTAGTTCCCTGCTTTCTTCTGCAAGTGCGTTCCTTGCCTTTTTGTATTCAAATGAGGCGCGACCAAGTGCTTTTGCTAATTCCGGAATGCGCTTTGCACCGAAGACAATCAGGATAAACAGGACAATTAGAAGGAGTTCTGTAAAACCGACGGACATTGTTAGCCTCCATTGAATGGTTGAATTGAATGCTGAACGAATTGATGTTGACCTGGAAGACGGTGTAAGTACCTTATAGAAGGGTAAAACCAAAACCCGGCATGAATCGGAATGAGGACAATGCGCCGTGCCAGGGAGAATCGACGCCTGGTTGCCATGGGAATGTGATGAGGAAGCGATCCTTGCTGTCTAGATTTGTGGACTGACTATGTTTCATTAGTTTAGATGGTAACGAAATCAGTATAATACGAAGGTGCGATATGGAAAGATGGAAATGGCTAAGAAAGAAGGGCGGCCTTCGGGGCAGTAGCAAGCATAGGAAGAAGTATTGGTGTCGAGAGGTAGTTGCTCCATAAGAGGAAAGTGTAGAATGAAGGGTGAATGCTTGATGGAATCTCTCGCGTTGGATGTGAAATGATCGCGAATGCAGTGGGCATTATTGGACATTTTTGTTTGCCGTCGCTTCAGCAAAAGGAATCTCCTCCAATGGGATGGTAGCGGGTGGAGTCATACTGGCAGGCATGAATACACTTCGCGGTGGAAGGGATGACTGGCCAAATATGGGGGGGCAGGAGGTTGGGTAATATTGAGAACTATTGATGCACTTGATTGTCAAGGATATGAAGCACCTTATTTATTGTCAGGATTGGATGGAAAGAGGATGCTTGTGAAGAAATGCCAAGCCTTGTGCATTCGCGATGCAACACTTCTGCCGAATGTCTGGCAGAAATGTTGAAATGATCGTAGAGAAAGAAAAAAGGAGCCTGTCCTGCCCGTGGCAAATTGCGCCTGGGTGACAACTCCTCAAGTGCCCAGTAATCGGGTGAATTAATGAGGATGGCTGGATAGTCGTATCCCATGGCACGTAATAAGAAAACATTTATTGAGGACATGTTGTCAATAGCAAGAAGTGTAATGTCAAATATATCATCGGGGAATAACGAATTGATGATATATCCAGTTGACGAGGAGAAAAAAAATGTCGACGGAACTGCCGTAGATGCATATCCGTTCTCGGCAAGTGGTATCAGCCACTTCTGGGCAATCTGACTATATTCCTTGGTTAAAACGACAATGCGTTTCTTGACAGGTCCATTGCGAGGCTCGTACCATATAGTATTGTTATGTATACTTGCATAATAACTAATTCGATTCTCAACTATTACCCCGACCAGTGGGATAAGGCAACATACTCCACATGTGAATGCACACACCGGGATGACGCGTTTTTTAAGGTTAATGAATAGATTCTTACTGGAATGCACAATAAGAAACAGCATAGAAATGAATGCAGGAGGAAGAACATGCCAATATATGAATGTTGTTGAGAATAACCCACAGACAAGATATGAAAGCACAGCCCCCGACAAATATGCATGAAGCGCCATTTCATGGCTTGTTTCCGGATGGAAGCAAGCAGCGTATACGCTAAGAAAACATGTGGCAATCAACCATGCAACCGGCAAACCAACGCTGGCGGCCAGAGTTAGGAAGTCATTAACTAAAGTGCCATATCTTCCATGTGAGGTGTGACGCTGGTAATGTCTTTCATAATACTCTCCAACCGCAGGAGGAAGACCCACGCCATGTGACCAGTTTTTAGCTATAAGCGCACAGCCGCCTGTCCAAACCTTGAAACGATTCCCAATAGAGCTGTCATATTTCAAGCTTGAGCCCGTGAACCGTGATAAGCCGAGGTTTGAAAGTAGAATTAATAATATGAATGCTGAAGGCCAGAGCCATGGCAAAAGGCTGGTTTTTCTCAAAAGAAATGCAGAAAGACACATTCCGGCAAAACAGCCTAGCCAGCCTCCTCTTGAAAAAGTCAGGAAAAGCATTAGCAATAGAATAATGCAAACGATGAAGAGAATTGATTTGATGTGCTTATTTGTCCTACAAGAATAATGCAATCCAATGAGAAGAAGTATCAAGGGGCATAAAAACGCAGCACACAGATTAGGTGAATCAAAAAACAATTGCAGTCTTGTTATGCCAAGGTAATGGAAGCTCATTTGTACTTATTTCACAATTGCAAGCCGTGGATTTCTGGATGTGCAACCAAATATTTACATAATTCCTGTGGCGAAACGACAACAAATTGAATTAGTTCATAAGGAAGAGGCGTTTTGGTACATTGCCGGTCGGCTGTCCCTACATGGGAGTGCTTGATGCATACGCAGTGGAGATAAAGGCCAGGTTCAATGAATTGTCGTCCTAATTCAGCAGTTGCAGGAATGACAAGGCAGCAATTACCATGGAGAGCGTGCATATGTACTACAGTTGGTTCGGACACTAGTGGGGTATAATGTGTTTCGCCATTCCATGTTGCAGTGTTACAGGCAATAAAATGTTCTGCAAGACCGCCACAAGATGACCCTCTAGCAATATTAATCCATTTTTCCCCCAGGGCGCAGTGCCTCTCAAGGTGTCTGCTGAAGAAAGAGAAATGCCTATGCGACCCGGTTTCTTTGTATATGTAGTTTTCTTGCCCCTTTTGTGACAATCTTTTCTTTACATCAATTGACAATGAAAAGATGCTTTTACTGCATTGCTTCGTAAAGGAACGCACCCAAATGGGAAGGACATCTTTTCTTATTGGCGGCGCCTCCCCGTTAAAGCAGGTGATAAAGAGATAATTAGATGCTGTAGTCAAAGGAGGCAGTGTTGCGATATCCAATGAAACGATATGTCTTACAAGTGAAGTTAGGTTATAATGTCGTTCAGATATGTGTGAAAAAGCCTCTTCCAGAAAGGCATTTGATGTTGAGCGCCCGGGCAATTGATTCAAAAGAGGAAGAGAGATAGTGTGATTAAAACTAATCCGGAAGATGGAAATACAGCATAAAGCCTCTGCAAGGATAATTAGAGAATAACCTAGATATGTGAAACAGGTTGTCATTTGTTTCTACGCCTGTAGATCTTGAAGGCGATTGCAGTCGTGAGCGTAATTAATCCTAATATTCTAAGAATAATAACTCCATAATCAAAGAAGAAATTAATAATCCAGTGCCACGAATTTGCAAATAAGGAATTAATTTTTGCAATCCAAGAAGATAAATTGTCCCGGAATTTGTCTCTGGGATTTTTTTGATTTAAATACGCAATCGAATATTCATCATACTTTTTGTTGCAATAGTCGGCATAGTTTTCGATTTCAACTACAGTTGCGTCAGAAGGATACTCGAATTTGCAGGATGCAGGGAATTTATCCGTGAAGACAATTTTATCGAACTTTGGCGAGAAGCGCATTGGTGTCCCTGACAATGTGAATCCAAGCGCGTCATAGATGAAGGGAGAATCAGGTTCCTTGTCAATGTAGACTTCAAAAGCGCAGTAGTATGCTTTTCTTAGCGTGTCCTTGTTGTCTCTGTAATCCTTAAGGGTGAGTCGATATCGGTCTAACTGTTTGGTCTCTGGGAAGGCAACTAAAAAGGAATGCCAATAGAAATGACATGCCGGGGCGTTGACAATGGAACTCTCGGTGTCAGGATATCGAACGATTAGTTTCCAGCATGGCTTCCCCATAAAGATAGAATCACCAAGGATGTACTTTCCAGCCTTCAGACGTTGTTCCTCAAGCATTCCACGCACGCAAACCCACGGATAATTGCCAAAAAGGGTGTCTTGGTGGAATACAATTCTTTTCTTACTCTTCCCTTTCATTTCAAGCCATTCGTATTCCTGATTGGAACGGAAGTCAGTAAGTGTCCAATAGGGGACCTTGCGTCTGCCTGCCTGGGCGTTCTTAAGAAATAATTTGCCATTGTAATAGCTCTTGCTTATTTTCTTGGTGCCGTCTGCGTTTACAAATCTTTTTTCTGCATAGAAGGGCGTTTTCAATGAATAGTCCAGGGCGCGTGTCAACAAATCTCGTGCTTCATGGACATTGAGTTGCCGTTCACCAGCTATACATAGGTTAAAGAGGTTTACAATGAAAAATAAGAGAAGAAAAGAACAATTTTTCATACACCGCTAATAAGAAAGGCCGTTCTTAAGCTAAAGGTTAATTCAGGCGCAAAGTTCATGTTTCGTAATGCAATTCCTATTCCCATTCCTTGTGGGTCACAGATGAGCAGTGATTTGTACTGTTGCTAGTACAATTAAATACGTCATCGCACATAAATTTTTCGTGGCATGCGTGTGGGTTGCTGCCGCTGCATGTATACTCATTTACGCAATAGTTAAATTCTGCAACTTTACAAATCTCTCTTTCCCTTGGGAATCTACCGTCATCAACACGATCTTTGGCAATTCCTATCATGGAGAAATGCGCCAGTGCACCTAGTCCAGCAAGTTTTCCAATTAGTTTCAGAAAATCACGACGAGAAAGCTTTGTTGACTGGCTGTCTTGATTATTGTTAGGTTTCATGGAGTTATTCCCTTCCTTATTATTAATGGATTGTGGTTGAGGAGTTCCTACACTTGTGTGAAAGCCATGCGGCCTGCTCAATTTGTCTTTGAACTAGAAAACAGAACTTATCTGAAAAACACATCGTGCCATCTTCGCGCGCACACTCCCAAATGCATGGTCCATTACAAAAAGGATATGCCCAGCATGTTCCGCAGTGTTTGTGGAGCAGGGATTGGTATTCTTTCCATATAGATTTACACTTGTCCCAATTGGGGCCAGTAAACACATTGCCTGTTATCCATTCCTTCATTCCACAGAATTTGGCACAAGGATACAAATATCCGTCGGAGTCCACTCCGAAAGTGCTCGTTCCTGCGGCACAGGAGTTTGTCGGAATAATAATTGATGATGTATTCATTATTTGTTTAACCCATCTTTCATGCGGAAAATATGGCGGTCTTCTCCCCCTTTTCATATACCACAAGATTGAGTTTAGTTCTTCTTCAATTTGATAGGCTGCATCCTGTAATTCCAACGAAGAAAGGCTCATTGAATTTGGATGTTCGGCTTGGTTCGTTGCATATCCAAGAATAATCTTGGAAAACCCAAATCGCCTGAAAAATGAAATCAGTCCCTTGATTCTTGGTATCGGATGACACATTGTTGCACGGACACTAACCGTTCGTTGCCGCATTAGTTTCTTTATATTCTTCGATGCAATTCTATATGATCCTTTCCCCGTCTTGTCAGGACATTGGCTGTCGTGTAATTCGCGCGGACCATCTAAGCTGACAAGTAAACCGAAATTCTCATAAACAATATGGTTAATCATTGTATCATCAAGTAGTGTCGCATTTGTTGTAATGACATAATGAATTGGGTTTTGGTTTGACGGAACCGTTTTCGAGTAGGAAATGACATAGTCGATAACTGGCTTGTTAAGCAAGGGCTCGCCTCCGAAGAATGTGATCTCACGCTTTTTTTGCACCATTGCTTGCCAATAGGTCAACAGCGGCTTTTGCTATTGTTGAAGACATTAATCTATTATCTTTCAGATGCGTTGGGCAATAACAGTAAAGGCAGGCCAGGTTGCATCCCTCTGAGAGCATGAGTTGCAGGTCAGATATTCCGTGTGAATAATCTTCTCGTTCTATTATTCTTATTCTTTCTTTTACATTGACAATATTCTTTTTTTGCCCGAATAGCCCATTTTCTGCCAGTAGGGACAATTCCTGATTAAATGATTTAATATCTTCCGTGTCATAACCTTTTTCAATAAGCTGATGTAATATATTTTGGTTATTTGATGATTTAAGGATAGATAATGCTTCGAAGGCAAGCGGTGAAATGCTAAAAAACAGTCCCGATGATGGGCAATACACGAAGGAGTCGCCACGAACCTTGAAGAGATGATATGATTCCTTTTTCATTGTATCTGGATTATTAAGGATTGTTAAGGAAGAAACCAATTATCAATTGAGCCTTCGTTTCTTGAGAATACACTTAGTCCCTCATGAGGATAGAACTCAAGCATGGGCGTTGTCAACATCACGGGTAGCCCGCCTCAGGTATTGTTTTGCTCCTTGCCGTATGTTGCATTCGTGCCTGGCAACATTCATTTCACCAAAGGCCAATTCCTTGCACTGCTACGCTGCTCGCTTCATGACTCTTGAAGGATGCTACATTTGTCAGATGTAAAATTATGTTAAAGGTTTTTCCCCTGTCATACTATGGTGTGCTCTGTCCCACAAGGCCCCTGGAGTTACCTGAGGCTTGAACCATCGGCGGCGGCCTTAAGAAGAGGATCATGTTCAACGGCCGCCCAGTAGACATGACAATGGACTGGGCTTATTGCGGGTAGAATGCAGACCGTATTCATCAGGAGATTCCTATGGGATGGAGGTGCTCCTGATGTTGAAGAGTGTCAGCGTTGCGGTGATGATCGAAAACTGTTTTCTTTTGTGAGAAAGAAAACTGGACAAGTCAGCCTAGGCCGTGAGTAGAAGGGATGATATGGACGAGTGAGCCATTGGGGTTGATGTGTGATGCCTATTGCATTATATATAGTTCTATTCCCTAGTCACTTCCCAATTTGTTATGGTGCATCGAGTCTGGCATGAAACCCAAACGTGCGAATCTGGAGGCAGGGCAAGGTTCGCCTTATGGTCCATGGATTATTCCTGCCATGCTGCATGACGATAATATAACGCGTTTCAACAAAATGCAAATTTCATGCTCCCAAGAGTGGAGTTATATTGGTCCCAATTAACGTAGGGCACTAAATTAAGTGGGCATCTCGAGGAGT
>OIZV01001163.1_pt1 | contig 9900 bp, 5 predicted proteins | sample 1588681 | NCBI WGS metagenome assembly OIZV01 (sample SAMN03283281) | human gut metagenome | biome: human-associated habitat; material: feces | host: Homo sapiens | place: Peru | collected 2012
GTTACCGCCACCGTTACGCCCGACAAAGACAAGTTGACGTACGGCGATAATTTGCCGAGCCTTACCGCAACCATAAACGGCGAAACGTATAAGATCGAAAGCGGCAAATACACCTTGCAACTGAAAGACGGTATGCAAGTAATAACGGGCAGCGTTGCAAATAACGTCGGCACGTACAATATAAATAAAGGAAACGTAAATATTTCGGTCTTACGCGCAAAGTATCCCGACAATAACTATGAAATTACAGTTGTACCCGAAGGCACGATTACGATTAATAGGGCGAACCTTACGGTTACGATTGATAAAATAAACGCATTGACTTACGGCGACGAACTGCCCAAAATAACTTATACTTTCAGCGAGTTGAAACTTTCGGACAAGGAAAGTGACTTCACCGTTTCGATTGATACCAAGTATAAGAAAAAGGCGGATGCGGGCGACTATAGGCTGACCGCAAAGGTTTCGGGCGACAAGACGAATTTTTACAAAATCGACGTGAATACGGTCGAATTCAAGGTCAATAAAAGGGCGGCGACAATCACCGTAAACAAAGTTGACGATATCGTTTATGGCAGTGAAGAACCGCCGAAGTTGGAGGCAACCGTCAAAGACGTGCTTGACGGCGACAAGCTCGTTTATTCGCTCACAACAACTTATACAGACAAAGCCTTGGTCGGCACGTGCGAGGTGAATGTTTCTGTTGACAAAGTTGCGGACGTCAACAAAAACTATGATGTCAAAGTTGCGTACACGAACAAAACTTTCCAGGTGACACCAAGGGATCTTACGATAAAACTCAAAAATACGGCGACCATTGCGATCGGGAAAACCTACACGGTCGAGGCAGAACACCTGGAAAAAATCGGACTTGTTGCGGGCGACACCGTCACGGGATCGGGATACGTCACGATAACAAAGGACGTCGCAGGTATATATAACGCAGACGATTTCGACAAATTCATTAGCGTTAAAAACGCCAAGGGTGAAGACGTTACCGCATGTTACGAAATCGCGTACGAAATGAGTGTTGAATTTGTAGAGGTCAAATTCGCAATCGACTTTACGACCAAGCCCGTGACGTACGACGGGAAAGAGCACGGCGTTTCGGTCACAAAGACCGACGCAACCAAAAACTACACGATAACGTACGGCACGACCGAAAACGATTGCACGCTTACTTCTTCGCCCGAATATACAAACGCAGGCGCATACCCGATATACTTTAAGGTTGTTGACAATGACACCCTTGCGGAGCATGTCGGAAGAGTTACGCTTACGATAAACAAGAAAGCGGTCACAGTAAAGGTTAACGACGTCACGATAACTTACGGCGAAACCCCTGCGTTTTCGTACGAAGTTACGGGGCTTGTGAATGGCGAAACGCTTTCGGGCGAAGCGGTTTACACCGCCAAAACGAAGCTTTCGGGCGAAGAGGTTAACATCGGCGCAAGCATGGATGCGGGCGAATACGTAATTTCCGTTTCGAAACTTACCGCAGGCAAAAATTACAAGATAAATCCCGTCAACGGCACACTCACGATAGACAAAAAGAAAGCCAAAGTCGACTGGACTATTGCGGAAAGTTACGTTTACAACGACGGACAGCCCTCGCCCACGGCAAAGTACGACGGCAAAACCGCAAACCTTAAATTCACAAAAGACGGTGAGGTGGTAACAGAGTTCAAAAACGCGGGCACTTATACAATAACCGTTGCGGACAAAAACTATGATTTGACCGACAGCGAAAAAACAATCGTCATCGAAAAAGCAACGTATACCGATCCCGGGCTTTCGCTTACCGACAAAAAATACGATCCCAACAAAACGCTCGGAAATGATTATAAGATAGACGGGATTACTTGGGTTAACCCGGATGAAACCCCCGTTTGCACAAAGACGGTGTACGCGGCGATTTACAATAAGGACCCCGTAAACTACAACGACCTTGATACGACGGTAACGCTCGATCTTCAAAAGGCGACGGTAACGCTCGCACAAAACCTTTTCGAGTTCAATTATGATGACGGCGTGTCGCACGAAATCAGCACGACCGTGAGGTACAATAACATCGAAGTAACGGAGCCTTACACCCTGACGTTTGAAAAGAATATGTTTTCTGCGGCAGGCACGCACAAAACAACCGCGACGCTTACGGCGGACAACTACGATTTGCCCGAAAACACTTACGTTTACGTAAAGGTCAAGGGCGTGAAAGTCGGCAACACCTATTACACAATCGAAGACGCACTTGCCGTCGCGAAAAAAGGACAAACGATTTTCGTTTTGAACGACACGGCGTTTGCATCGCAAGAAATTGCAGGCGTGCTTTACGACGACATAAAATTCAGAACCGTCGAAACGGACGTAACGCTGCTTCTGCCGTTTAACGAGAACGACACCGTCGGTCACATCGGAGCGGGCAAGGAAGGAAGTGACAACTACAAGGCAACCGCCGCGCTTAAGGGAACTGCGATACTTTATAAAACGCTCGTTATCCCCGAAGGTATTGAGGTTATCGTCAACGGAAAACTTGTCGTCGGCGCACAAACCGGCAAAATCGACGCAGGGCAAAGACAAAACGCGGTCTCGGGCAACTATTGCGAAATCACACTGAACGGAACAATTACGCTCAACAACGCAACGCTTGAAGTGTACGGATATATCAAAGGAAACGGCGAAATTACCGCCAACAACACGACCGTGATTGAAAACCTGTATCTTTCTGGTTGGATGGGAGGAGAGCAATCCGCGGTAAGGTATATCGGAAACGATAAAATCTCGGGACTTTCGTTAATGAATGCAGGTACATTAAAGATTGACAAGCCTACACAATTCCCGTTCAGCCAATATGAATTAAGATCAATTCAATCAAGAATAACAATAAACAAAGGGAGCAAGTTGCAAGGTTACGCAAAGATAGCAACCGGAGAACTGAAACAGTTCAAAGGGCTCGTAAAAGTACCCGCACAAATTAACGAGGCGACTCTTACTTTTGTTTCTTCCGATGCAAGCAACGCGGCAAGCGGATTGTTCAGACTTGTCGGGAACAATAGCAAAATCATTAAATCGATGATCGGTGACAGAGTAAGGTTTGATTTGTTTGGTGAAATCAAAGACGGATACACTTCAATAAGTATTCTTGTAATAAAAAAGACCGTATCTATGACCTCCGAAAAAGTTTTCTTCCCCATTGACGGTCGTACCGATATTACGCTCAAAAACGGCGCAACGTTTACGCAAAGTTATATGTTCAAAGCATTGCCGGGAGCAACGATTACCGTTGAAAGCGGCGGTGTATATAATCTTAACGGAAAACTCGTTATGTACGATAAATCGTTCACCGATATTTCGACTTATCCGTATCCGGGCGCAAGCCGCGGCGACGCGAAACTTATTGTAAACGGCACAATGAACGTCAACGGCGCGCTTGGAGGAAACGTAACGTCGGATAACGTCGGCGCAGTCGCGGTCGGGGCAAACGCCACGATAAGCGGTGTTCACTCGGCGGAAGGAGAAGGCACAATGACAAGAGAAAACGAGTGGACTACAGACATAACATTTACTTTCAACGATACGTGCGGCGTAACCAAATCGCTGGTGTTTGTAAATGCGAACAACTCGACGGTTGCGGCGGCGACAAACAAAACCTTTAATTGCAACAACGGAACGTGGCAATAACCGCGCCCGATCTCAAAAAGCAAAGTATGCGTCCGAAAGGGCGCATATTTCTTTGAAAATCGCTTGCAACTTTTCCACCGCGGTGATAATATATCGTGAGAAAATTCAAGGTGAACTAATGAAAAAACCGCTTAAAAAAATCCCGAAGACCGCGGAACTTATGTGGGTGCTGGGCATATTCCTTGTCGCGCTTGGCGTGACGATGAGCAAGAAAGCCGATCTCGGAGTTTCGATGATTGCCGCGCCGACGTTTATCGTGTACGAAGCGATAAGGCCGTTGTGGGCAGTGTCGGTGGGCACGGTCGAATATCTTGTGCAGGGCGCGATTCTCCTTATAATGTGCGCCGTCGTGCAACGGGTGAACTGGCGATACCTGCTGGCGTTTGCGGTGGCGGTAATATACGGCTACGTGATGGACATGTGGATGTTGGTTTTCAAAAACGTCGTGCTCACAGAAGCGTACTTAAAATGGATTATGCTTATCGCGGGCGACGTGATGACGGCGGCGGGCGTGGCGTGCTTTTTCAGGACGTATATGCCGCTTCAGGTGCACGAACTTTTCGTTGCGGAACTGTCCGACAGATATTCCCTGAAAATAAACAGGGTGAAACTCGTTTTCGACTTGTCTTTTCTGGTGCTGTCCGTGGTGCTTGCTCTTACGATATTCAGGGACGCGAATACCTTTGACTGGAAAAATATCGCCACGACTAGTTATCATAGTCTGGGGCTTGGGACGATTGTCACGACGTTGATAAACGCCCCGATAATCGCGGTAATCGGGAAAGGGCTTGACAAAATTTTCGACTACACCCCGCTTTTCCCGAAACTTGAAAAGCTGATAGGTCGCAAAAAGAAAACGGACGCGCCGACCGAAACGGAACAAAATACCCCAAAAAACGAACAAAACCAACCTGCGGAAGAACAAACCGCAAACGACGAGAAAGAATAAAACCTAAAAAACCCTCGCAAAATCGCGAGGGTTTTTAATTTGAAAAATCTTCCTAAAATTGAAAAGTGTTCCGAAATCTTAAAATGCTCCCGAAAACGGGGAAATTTAGATGAGATTGTGTTTTTCTCGGCAGGTTCTGAAAATTCCAGTGTACTTAGCGTACACGAATTTTCGGGTTCTGTCGAAAAGGCAAAATATCGCTAAATTTCCCCGTTTTCTTCATGACGTTTGTTTTCTATGATATTCAAAACTACGGTTATCGACGGCACGATTACCGCAAACAAGCAAAGTTCGACAACGGTGTTGATTGCAACTACGCTTGACAAAAGCCACTTGAAATTTATGACAAGTCCGTCGTAGTTTTTGCCGTGCGCGAACGCCAGAAACATTGAAAGGAACAATATCGTGTTGGTGATAACGCCGCAAATCGTTGAAAAACAGCCGATTGCAAAGTTCAGGGCGCGTTTTTGTTTTTCGGTGCGCGGTTTTGTCGATTTCGCCGCCGCATTGCTCAGCCCTTTGTATACGAGCGCGCAGACAGTGCCGCACAATATGCGCGGAAGCACCGATACGAGCGGGTTTATCGCAACGGCGTACATGGGAATACTGCCCGAATAAATAAGCGCGATAAACAAACTTACAAGCCCGAATACGCCGCCCGAGATCGCGCCGAATTTCACGCCGTAAACCTGTCCGCAGACGAAGACGGGAATAAGCCCCAGCGCAAAACTTATCGGCAGCCCGAATTTTTGTATGATTTCCGCAAGAGCCTGCAACACGACGACAAGGGCAAGCGTTATCCCAAGCGTCGCGATTTCTTTGTTTTTCTTGTGATTTTCAACGTTGTTCATAAACGTTATTATACAAATATTTTCAAAAATGAAAAGCAAAAGCGCTTACAATTTATTCAAACGTCGATGTGGAGTTCAACAAAAACGCTTTCAGCTTCTCGGTTTTGGGATTGTCGAAGATTTCGTCGGGCGTGCCGTATTCGGCGACTTCGCCGTCCGCCATAAACACGACGCGGTCGGCAACCTTTTTTGCAAAGTCCATTTCGTGCGTTACGATAATCATCGTGCTGTCGCCTTTAAGCCCCTTTATGACTTTCAGGACTTCGCCCGTAAGTTCGGGATCGAGCGCGGACGTCGGCTCGTCAAAGCACAAGATATCGGGGGAGAGCGCAAGGGCTCTTGCGATTGCGACGCGCTGCTGTTGTCCGCCCGAAAGTTCGCAAGGGTATGCCGCGCATCTGTCCAGAAGCCCGACCTTTGAAAGTGTCTCTTTCGCGCGGGCGTCGATTGCCGAAAACTCGGTTTCTTTAAGTTGCTTTTTTTGCAAATTCAACGCTTTACCACGCACTTTCTGTTGTTTTAACTCCTTAATTTGCTGTTTTATCTTGTCTTTTGCCAATAGTTCCGCAGATATTTTCACGTTCTTCAAAACGTTCATATGCGGGAACAAATTGAACTGCTGGAACACAAGTCCGAAGTGCAGCCGCTTTTTCCGAAGGTCGTTGTATTTTTCGTTTTTGTCGCTTGCGCCGTCGAAAAGAGTTTCGCCGTCAACGATGATTTGCCCGTCGTCGGCGGTCTCCAAAAAGTTCAAGCACCGAAGGAGCGTCGTCTTTCCGCTGCCCGAGGAGCCGATAATCACCACGACTTCGCCTTTGTCCATTTCAAAATTTATGCCTTTCAGCACTTCCTGCGCGCCGAACGATTTTTTCAGATTTATAACTTCCAGAATTGCCATTTTTTATACCTTATAATAGTCCAGTTTCTTTTCGATGTAGCGGAAAAGAAGAGTGAGCAGTCCGCTGAATACGAGATAAAATACGCCCGCATAGAAAAGCGGCCACAACACGACGTAATTGTTGACGATTTGCTCGCTGAATTTGATGAGTTCCACAACGCCGATGACGCGCGCAAGCGACGTGTCCTTGACAAGCGTGATTATTTCGTTGGACATCGGGGGCATAATGCGCTTCACGACCTGCGGCAGGGTTACGTAAAAGAATGCCTGCGATTTCTTCATGCCTAAGACCGCCGCCGCTTCCGTTTGTCCGCGCGGTATCGACTGGATCCCGCCGCGATAAATTTCCGAAAAGTAGCAGGCGTAGTTTATCACAAACGCCACGAGTACCGCCGTGAATCGCGATTGCATCGGATAATCGAACAAAAGCCCCGGCACGTAAAATACCACGATGATTTGAAGCATAAGCGGCGTGCCGCGGATAATCCATACGATAAGTTTTGAAAGGTATTGAAGCGGTTTGAACTTCGACATCGAGCCGAAGCAGACGATAAGCCCCAAAGGCACGGACAGGACAAGCGTCAGAATAAACAAAAGACACGTCGTCCCGAACCCCGTGAAAAGTTGCCTCGTCACTTCCGAAAATGAAATTGTTGCTGCCGATAAAACCATATTTATAAGTCCGTAAAAAAGGTAGATTTCGCCGTTTGCACGGCGAAATCGAAAAAGTATTTTTTTGTTTAATTATTTTATGCCGAGAATTTCCTTTGCGGCGTCTTCGCCTGCCGAGCCGTCTTCCGCCACGATGCGCGCTTTTTTCAAAGCGTCGTAGGAGTTGTATTTATCTTTGTCGGCTTTTCTGATGACGGCGCATTGTTTGTTTTCAAGGTAGTTCATCGTCAGAGACCATTGTTCGGCACGTGCCGGCGTTACGGTCAGACCGTTCCATACGCAGTCGATGTTTTTTCCTTTCATTTCGTTTTCCTTCTTGCCCCAATCGATAAGTTTGAATTCAACATCGATTTTCTTGCCGACTTTCTCGCTGATTTTTGCAAAGACCGCTTTTGCAAGGTCGGTGTCGAAACCGCCCGTCGTTTTGTCGCCTTCGCCGAGAGCCATGGGAGCGTTTAAGGTGAATCCGATGACGATTTTGCCTTTGCTTTTGATATAGTCAAGTTCCGTATTGTCCGCTTCGCCCGTGGGAGCGGTGTAGGTCAGGTCAAGCGTTGCGGCGGAAATGCCGTATTTGTCGGCGATTGTTTTGTAGTCGGCGTCTTTAAGTTCGGAAAGCGTCTTATTGACAAGGTCGGTGAGCGCGTTGTATTTGCCGTCGGCTGCCTTTCTGAAAGCGATGCCATAGTATTCCTTTTCAAATTCCACGTCGGCGATCGTCAGATTTTTCGCCATTGCGGAGTCGACGCTCAGAAGATAGTTCGCCATCGTGTAGTCCATTATGCCAACGTCGGCGGTTTTGGCGTTGAGTTCCTTGAAAACGTCTGCCTGCGCCGAGAGCGCGGTGTAGCCGGGTTTTGTTTCCTTGTTGCAGGCTGCAAGCGCAAACGCCATCACGAAAACTATTGAAATAATCGAAACGATAACGGTGATTTTCTTTTTCATATTTTTACCTCGGTTTAACGCGTTAGTAATTTAGCGTAATAAAGTGTTATGAATGGATAATACCATATAAAAAAGGTTTTGTAAAGCAAAAAACAAGCATTTTCAAAAATTTTTTGCTTTTATATAATAATAAAAATAGTTATATACGATAAAAACAAAATAATAAGCGATGATACGATGTTTTTGCCTCCGGGAAAAGCGATGCACCTTCGGCGCGATGAGCCTGACGGCAGTGATATGCCTACAGCGTGATATTGTCTTCGACAGTGATATTGCGTTGCAGTGATATTTGCCCTTTGGGCAAGTTGCGGATTATTATATCATTGCAAAACCCCATATCCTTATTCCCTTTGTGCGAAGCACCATGTCATTGCGAGCGGAAAAACGGGGACCCCGCGGGATACTGTGTACCCGTGGGGAAAAGGCGCACACAAGCAAAAGAGTGAGCATTATTGCTTGCAATAATGTGATTTCAAAAGTGCAGTGTGCGACGCATCTCCCGGAAGGGTAACCTTGTTATAGTAGTGGAAAAACAAATTACTGACGAACTATTGAAATCTGCATCAAATTATGATATACTTTTAAAACAATAGCAGGAGGAAGGCTCTAATGAAATTTTTAGAAAAATTAAAAGAAAAATTGAGAGACCAAAATTTTAAGAAAGGTGCAATTAAAGCCGCAACTATTGCTGTTTTGGCAACGGCAGTTGTTTCATTTGCCGCCTGCAATAAAACAGGACAAACACCAACACCTACGCCTACTCCGACACCAACACCGGGTCCTGACACATCATACACTGCATCACAAATTCTTGAAGAAAACACTGCCTACAAAAACCTTAACTTGACAAATGCAGTTTTTGGCGAAATTCAACAAAACGTTGCAAAACAATTTAACGTTGAAAAAGACAAGGTTGAAATTGTTGACATGCATTTTGACAAGCAAAACACAAACAAAGCAACCGTGGTTGCAAAGATAGGTGGAGAAAAGGTTGTTACTGCGTCATATCAAAACCAAAAGATTGCCGAGCTTCGCGGTGCAAACAAAAAAGACCTTGTTTTAGAAGAAGCAGGATATACTGCTGACCAAAAAGTTGAAGAAGACCAAAAAGCCACAGTTGATGCAAAATTTACACAAGCAGTTCAAAAAATCTTGGATGAAATCAAAGAGATTGAAAATATCACACCTGAAAGAGTCAATGAAATTTTTGCAGGCATTTCATACAGCAAACTTTCAAGTTCGCCAACAGATGGTTATGACTTTGCAGTTGTCAGCGAAGTGAGAGAAGACAGAACAGTTGTTGTCTTCACTGGCAAAAACGGAAAGTTTGAAGACCATGTTTTGTCGGTTGACGGAAAAGAAAACATGACAAACGAAGAGATTTTGGCAGCGATTAAAAGCGGAAAAGGCTTCAGCAAAACAACACGCACAATTGACCCAAGCAAAAAATACGAAGCCCCAGCGCTTGAAGAAAAACCAGTTGATGAAACAATCACAATCGGCGAAATCTTTAAACAAGAATTTGGTTCTGCTATTGAAGGAATGGAAATTGCAGATATCAACTCTAAGTTGCAAGAAATTGTAAGTTCAGTATTTATTAGAGAAAATCCTCATACTATATTGTTCTATGCTTGGGACGGTGACAAATTAACTATTTACTCTCAAGACAATGGAACAACAAAATCATTTAACGCAACAACAGGAACTTTAAACGAAAGCATTAAAAATGCGTTTAATGTTATAAATAGTTATAAAGAAGAAACAAATCTCTGTGAAAAAATTTGTGGATACAAAGAAACAACAAAAATTGAAAAAGGTTCAGCCCAAGAAGACGAAATTAAGCAAAAAATAAAAAATTACGTTGATGAATTGGATGCTGCAAATTCAACAGTAAATAATTCTTC
>OIZV01001167.1_pt1 | contig 9856 bp, 7 predicted proteins | sample 1588681 | NCBI WGS metagenome assembly OIZV01 (sample SAMN03283281) | human gut metagenome | biome: human-associated habitat; material: feces | host: Homo sapiens | place: Peru | collected 2012
ATGGCTTATTTAATGGGCAAATACTATTTAATTTTTTTAATTCTTCTTTTTGAGCATGTAATTTTTTTAGTTTATTATAGTAATCTAAGTTATCATTATAAATTGTGTTTTTTAAATATAAATCTTCTTTATCATTGAATACTTTATCAAGTAAATCTTTATAATTTTTGAAAATTGGCGTTTCTTCATTTTCTTTATAAATTATACTTTCATATATGCTAGTGTAATACCATTTTTGTTTTTCTTCTCCTCTTTTGAAGCGTGAAAAATCTCTTTTACCTTCTTTTTCAAATTTTATTAATAAGTCTTCTAAATTACTTATTTTATCAGCGCATATTACAATTTTATTTCTTAGACTTAAGAACTTTGTTTTTTTGATTGCTTCTTCTTTTCTTTCTTCCCATGATAGTGTTTTATCAGTTTCTGATGCACCAAGAACTAAATTTGCAATATCTTCACCAAATTCTTTTTTTATATCATCTATTTTATATTTTGTGTCTTCTATAACATCGTGCAAGTAACCGGCAGCAATAATATTGTCATCATAGTTATATTTTTTTATTATGTTTGCAACATCAATTAGATGCATAATCATTGGTTTATCGGGTTCATTTTTTCTTACTTGATTTTTGTGAGCATGTAATGCGAATAATTTTGCTTTTTCACATATATCTAATTTATCTTTCATTTTGAACCTCATTTATTCATGTATATTTTAATTTCTTCCATGATATGTCCAATGTTTCCTTCGCCGGCATATTTATTCATATTGAAGAAATTATCATTAATATTAACCCATTCTAAACTGTTTACTTCTTCAATTAGCATTACATCATTATTTAGTACACCATAATATACTTCAATATATTTATTAAATTTTATATACTCAAAATTCATGAAATGAATTAATTCGATATTCTCTTTTTGTATATTTGTTTCTTCTTTCAATTCTCTATATGCTTCATTTAAACTATCATTTTCTTTTTCTATTTTTCCTCCAACTAAATTATACATACCTTTATATGGTTCTTTTGTTCTTTTACACATTAATGTTTTGGTCATTTCTTTATTGAATATTACTATTATATTATATTTTTTCATACTGACTTTTCTCCTATATATTGTTTTAATATAAATTTGTATTAAATAGAATTATTTTTCTTTAGGTATTCGATTAATTGTTGATAGCCTGTATCATTCCATAGTTTTAATCTTTCTTCATCTGGAAAACATGCTAATGTTTTATCTTTACCATCTGGTATAAAGATAAAATCCCAACTCCAACCATATGTTCCCTCTTTTTTCAAAGCAATAGTTCCACTTGTTTCTGATTTGAAAACAACTGGTTCTTTTCCATATTGACAAAGAGCTAAGGCCTGAACAAATTTTGCCTTTCTATTTTTTTCTCCATCCATTAATTTTAGTATTCCTTCAATGTCAATCGTATCACTTATGTAGTGAGTATATGCTGATGGGAAACCTTTTAGTGCTTCGATTTCTATGCCTGTATCATTTTTTACGATGTTCTTTTTTAATTTTTCTGATGCCCATTTTGCTGAATAGCATGCTACATCTTCTACTTTGTCTGCTTGTATTTCAACTGTGTCCATTTTTATGTTTTCTACTTCTATTCCTAGTGGTTCTAGGAATGCTTTCGCTTGTGCTATTTTGGCCCAATTTCCTGTTACTAGTGTTACTTTCATTTTTCATTTCTCCTTTTAATTTTTTATATTTTTTTCAACTTCTAAGTATAAGTATATATCTTATATAGGAACTATATATGTCACTTTAAAATTTTTCATCTAGAATTTTTAATTTTTTTATTCTATCAATATTAAAATGTCTTATTCCTTGTTTGGACTCGCAAAAAGCTGCAACTCCCCATTCTTTATCAAAGAGTATCATTTCGTATGGTCTTATTATTCTTTTGGTCATTTCATTATGTTCTTTTGAATAATACTCTATGTAACATTTGTTTCTTTTTGCTATTGCATTACATAATAAGTTATAGTTTTCTTTATTATTAATTATTACTGGCTTTGACTTGTCCAAATTATGTGGTAATTTTATATTTTGATTTAAATAATATCCACCATATGGACCTCTTATTGATTCTAAATAAATGCCCGCTTGCTCTAGTTCGTTTTTATATTCTCTTATCATTCTTGGTGATACTTCTAGTTTTTCAGCTAGTTCTTTTATGCTATATTTTCTTCCATTTTGGAGTAATCTTAATAACATTATTGTATTAGATAATTTTGACATTTTATCACCTTCTTGTATTAATTAATATTTCATTTTTCACATTTATATTTTAGATTTATGTAGTTTTTTAGTGGACAATTTTTAAAATCGTGTTTATTACAAAAATACCTTTTAAAATATATGAGAACTAAATGGCAAAACCATGTTGCATTTTTGTAATCGGGTATGTTTAATTTTTCATATCCATTATTTTTTATAATTTCTTCAATATCATTGTCTTTTACCAGATTTTCTAGTTCTTTTCTTAGGATATCATGTCCTATAGCATTTTTATATTCTTTAAAACCTAAGCATGGTAATTCAATATCTTTCATGCCACTATCAACTGGCATTATTCCTGAATAATAACCTCTTGCATACAAGGTAACACATTGTGCGACTTTATATGATGCACCTTTTACATTTTGTTCAATCAAATTTATTAATTCATCATTTGGTAGTTTTTTTATTTCACCATCATAGTTTTCTATAAATTCAATCATTGATAATAAGTATTTGTATCTTGTGTTTGATAATCCTAAATTTTTAATTATATTTATGATTTTATTTTCCTCCATATTTTTTATTTCATCATATGAATATTTATTTAGTTCAAATATTACATTTCTATAGCAATTAATCATATTATAAGATATTCTTGTTGATAACCCAGCAAATAACATTCTTTTTCTATAATCTGTAATTTCGAGTGGCCACCATAAATTATTATCATGATTTTTTAAAACTGCTTCTTTTACTTTTTCTTGTTTGCTACATATATATATTATTTTTTTGAATTCTTCTTTTGTCATACATACTCCTAAACACTTAAATTTTATCATAAAAGGTGGAAAAGTTCTATTAAATCATTAAAGTTTGCTCAAATTATTATTTATTCATTTATTCAAACATAAAAATCAGAGTGTTTAATACAATTTTTCAGCTAATTTATTATTAAAAAAGACTATCCTAAAATAGTCCCTTACAAAAATGATTAGATTTTTTTACTTGCATAAATATAGTTGAAAATGTTATTTCATATTTATTTTTTTAACCAGAATGATTTATTGGCTGTATCACTCAAAAGTTAAAAACATTTCCACACTTATCATTACAATATAAATATATCATTTAAAAAATTATCAAGCACAATATTTGCTATATACTTCATGTAATGCATCATCTATTATCTCAATTAATATCTAAAAAATTATATCAAAAAAGTCAAGATATTTTCATCTTGACTATACTTTAATTAATTATTTTTAATTGCAGCTTGAGCAGCAGCTAATCTAGCAATAGGTACTCTAAATGGACTACAAGAAACATAAGTTAAACCAACTTTATGACAGAATTCAACACTAGATGGATCGCCACCATGTTCACCACAAATACCTAATTTAATATCAGGTCTAGTTTTTCTTCCTAATTCAGCAGCCATTTTAACTAATTTACCAACACCAACTTGATCAAGTTTAGCAAATGGATCATTTTCATATATTTTCTTGTCATAGTATGCACCTAAGAATTTACCTGCATCATCTCTTGAGAAACCAAATGTCATTTGTGTTAAATCATTTGTTCCGAATGAGAAGAATTCAGCTTCTTTTGCTATTTCATCAGCAGTTAATGCAGCTCTAGGAATTTCAATCATTGTACCAACATGATATTCAAGTGGGAAGTTAGCTTCCTTAATTACTTCATCAGCAGTTTCGCAAACTACACCCTTAACATACTTAAGTTCTTTAACTTCTCCTACTAATGGTATCATAATTTCAGGAACAATATTAATTCCTTTACGTTTTGAAACATTAATAGCAGCTTTAATAACAGCTCTTGTTTGCATTCTTGCAATTTCTGGGAATGTAACAGCAAGCCTACATCCACGATGTCCCATCATTGGGTTAAATTCATGAAGTGAAGCAATAATTGCTTTAATTTGTTCAACAGTTTTACCTTGTGTTTTAGCAAGTAATTCAATATCTTTTTCTTCTGTTGGAACGAATTCATGAAGTGGTGGATCTAGATAACGAATAGTTACTCCATAACCTTCCATAGCTTCATATAATTTTTCAAAATCTCCTTGTTGCATTGGTTCAATTTTTGCAAGTGCAGCTTCTCTTTCTTCAACTGTATCAGAGCAAATCATTTCACGAATTGCAGCAATTCTATCTTCAGCAAAGAACATGTGTTCAGTACGGCATAGACCAATTCCTTCAGCACCTAATTCACGAGCCTTCATAGCATCTTTAGGTGTATCAGCATTTGTACGAACTTTTAAAGTACGATACTTGTCAGCCCATTCCATGATACGACCAAATTCACCTGTAATTGTAGCATCTACTGTAGGAATAATACCTTCATAAATACATCCAGTTGAACCATCGATAGAAATTTCAGATCCTTCAACAAATGTTTTTCCTGCTAAAGTAAATTTCTTATTATCTTCATCCATAACAATTTCAGAACATCCTGATACACAGCAAGTTCCCATACCACGGGCAACAACCGCAGCATGGCTTGTCATACCACCACGAACTGTTAAAATACCTTGAGCAGCTTTCATACCTTCGATATCTTCTGGTGATGTTTCAAGTCTTACTAAAACAACCTTTTCTCCTCTTGAAGCCCATTCTTTAGCATCTTCTGCAGTGAATACTACTTTACCACAAGCAGCACCTGGAGATGCAGCTAATGCTTTAGCAAGTGGAGTTGCTTTCTTTAGAGCATTTACATCAAATTGAGGATGTAATAATGTATCTAAATTACGTGGATCAATCATCATTACAGCTTCTTTATCTGTAATCATTCCTTCATCTACTAAATCACAAGCAATTTTTAAAGCAGCTTTAGCTGTTCTTTTACCATTTCTTGTTTGTAGCATGTATAATTTTCTATCTTCAATAGTAAATTCCATATCTTGCATATCATGATAATGGTTTTCAAGTGTATTACATATTTCACAGAATTGTTCATATACTTCTGGCATAACATCTTTTAAGTGTGAAATTGGTTGTGGAGTTCTTACACCTGCAACAACATCTTCACCTTGTGCATTCATTAAGAATTCACCCATTAAATGTTTTTCACCAGTTGCTGGATCACGAGTAAATGCAACACCTGTTCCACTTGTTTCACCCATGTTACCAAATGCCATCATTTGAACGTTTACAGCAGTTCCCCATGAATAAGGAATATCATTATCACGGCGATAAACATTTGCACGTGGATTATCCCATGATCTAAATACCGCTTTAACTGCACCCATTAATTGTTCTGTTGGGTCAGTTGGGAATTCTTCACCAATTTTTGATTTATATTCAGCTTTAAATTCATTAGCTAATTCTTTCAAATCTTCTGCAGTTAATTCAACATCTAATTTAACGCCTTTTTCCTCTTTCATTTTGTCAATTAGTTGTTCAAAATATTTTTTACCAACTTCCATAACAACGTCTGAGTACATTTGAATAAATCTACGATAGCAATCCCATGCCCATCTTGGATTTCCACTTTTCTTAGCTAGAGTTTCAACAACTTCTTCGTTTAAACCTAAGTTAAGTATTGTATCCATCATACCTGGCATTGATGCTCTTGCACCAGATCTTACTGAAACTAGTAATGGATTTTCTTTATCACCAAATTTTTTACCTGTGATTTCTTCCATTTTTGCAATGTATTCAAATATTTCATCTTGGATTTCTTTGTTTATTTGTTTTCCATCTTCATAATATTGAGTACATGCTTCAGTTGTAATTGTAAACCCTTGAGGTACTGGCATTCCTAATCTAGTCATTTCAGCAAGATTAGCGCCTTTACCGCCAAGAAGGTTTCTCATTGTAGCATCACCTTCACTAAAAAGGTAAACATACTTTTTCTTTTCCATATATCCTCCTTTAACTACTCTATTATAGCATTACAAATTATATTTAACAATATTTTTTTACATATTTTTAAGACAAAATTATATTTCATATAAAAAGAAAAATTTAAAAAATCATAATGATTTTATCACTATGATTTATCACCCTATTTATAAATATATAATTCATAAAGCTTTTTTCGAAAACAGTTTTTAGATATAATGTAAAATACAAAACGCTCTATTTTTTATTAAAAAACACCAATTAATATAAGCATTTGTGCAAGTATAAGTAGTACAAAGCAATTTTTTTGCCAGTTTCTTCCTTCATCCATATACATTAGCCAATCATCAAGCATGAATTTGGCAGAGCTGGTCGTGCTACACTTTCTAACTTTTTTAAAATTTTAGCTCCTAACATAGCATATAGTTTTGCTTTTGGTTCTCTCACACCATAATTATAATATAAATCGCAATACTTTTCAATATCAACTGCAAGCATTAAGAATTTATTCTCTGCATCCCTATCTAAACTATTATTTCTAATTGTTATTCTTTCTTCTGGTAAAGACTTTTTATTAGACCTAGTATTTAAATTAAGTTGAACAAATTTAAGATTCTTTTTATATTTTTCCCCTTCTTTTATTCTTGTACCAAACACCTTAATTGCATAAAACAATAATTTTTCGATTACATAATTAAATAAACTTCTGTTTACTTCTATATCTAATGTTATATATTCATTGATGAGTAATAATAAATCTAAAGTCATGCGATGTTCATTTATTTTTTCTTTTACCTGCTCCCTATCTAAAAATTTTATATCATTTACATCTGTTTCCAATATAGTTTCTAAAAAGTATTTTACAAACTCATCATATTCTGAAAATAATATTTTAAATGCTGAATCACTAGTAAGAGGAATAAATTTTTTTATTTTTCGTTTTTTCATATTATGTTTCCTTTCTTTGTGGGTTTAATGCTAACACAAAAAGAAACATATGTAAAATAGGACTTCCCCTAAATTAGAGGCAAAAATTCTTAAAAAAAAGGAAATTCGTATTAGATGAATTTCACCCTATTTTAATGATTTTACCCTTGAAAAGGGAAATTACTACTTTTTTAATTTTTTTATTAATTTACACAAAAAGTGTAAAATATTAATTATTCTTTTTCACATAAACAAGTATAGTTAGTAGTTCCAATATCATATTAATTATAAAAGTTATATTGATAATATTTTTATCTATACTAGTTACATAAGATAAATAACACAAAGACAAAAAGGCAAATTCTATAACTGTTTTGAATTTTCCAACATAATGAGATTCTGGTTTTTTGTTCTTTTTAAAAGCAATATAGTTTGTTAGCGCAATTATAACTTCTGTAACAATTAAAATTGAATAAAAACTATTTATTTTAATAATTGGTACCATTAAAGAAAGAGAAAAAAACTTATCAGTAACAGCATCAAGTAATTTACCAAATTCACTAGTTGCATTAAATTTTCTAGCAAGTAAACCATCAAATATATCGGTAATTGCTGCAACTATAACTATGATTAAAGCCAAATTAAATTTATCAAATATAAATAAAGGGATTATAAAAAATGGTGACAAAAATCTTATAAATGTAAGTAAATTAGGGATATGTTTATATCCTTTTTTATTCTTTAAATCACTTTTCAAACTTTTAAAATATTCTTTTATTATGTTCACTTTCAATCACCTACTTTTTTTGATTTATCACTATATGAAGTATGGAGTAACTTTTTAGCTTTCTTACCATTTGGTTTACCTAAATATTTTTTATATAAATCAGTTATAGCACTATTCATATAAGATGTCTTTATTTTTTTTATTTTATCTTTTTTATATAAACTGTTCATCCTTTTTTCTTTAATTAAATTTTCTTCATAAATATCTAATTTTGGTCCGCCGCCACCACCAATACAACCACCATAGCAATTCATAATTTCAATAAATTCATATTTACTTTTACCTTTTTTTATATTTTCAAGCAACTTTTTGGCATTATTCATACCATTAACAACTGCTATATTTATTTCTTTATTGTTTATAAAAATATTAGCTTCTTTAACACTATCTAATCCTCTTATTTCATTTAATTCAAAATCATTTAAATCATCATTTGTTAAAATATTATATGTACACCTTATGATGCTTTCACTTACACCACCGCTATTACCAAATAAATAACCACTTCCACTACCTGTAAAAATACTATCAAAATTGGCATCTTTTATCTTACTATAATCATATTCATTTTTAATATAATCTATTAACTCTCTTGTTGTGATTGCTAAATTACAACTTCCATCTAATTCTTTTCTTTTGATTTCATATTTTTTAGATGTACATGGCACAATTGCTACAATATAAACATCTTCTAGATGTTTTTTGGCTGCAAAGTAATTTTTTATAACACTTGATAACATTGATATGGGACTTTTACATGATGATAAATTTTTTAGAAATTCTGGATAATATTTTTCTATATATAAAACAGAAGATGGACAACATGATGATATCATTGGTAAATTTTTATTTTCTTTTATTCTTTCAATTAACTCATATGACTCTTCAATTGTTGTTAAATCGGCACCATATGTTACATCAAATACATAATCAAAACCCATTTTTTTTAATATACCAATTAATTTTTTTTCTTCAAATGAACCATATTTTTTACCAAATTCTTCACCTATTGTTACTCTTACAGCTGGTGCGACTAATGCTATACATGTTTTATTTTTTAAGTTTTTTAAAAGTTCTGGTATTTCATTTTTTGGTTTTAATGCTCTTGTTGGACAAGTTTGAATACAAGATCCACAATATACACAATTATCAAAACATTTATTGTCTTTTAAATTTTCTCTTAATTTGCATGTGTTTTTACACATTCCACAACCAATGCATTTTGATGAATCTCTTTCAATATATAAATTATCATCAATCTTCATTGCACTACGCAAATCAGATTCATGATTAGCAACATATACAGCAAGGTTAGTGTTTTCCTTATTGCTGTATGCAAGCGACATAAGAACAGACTTATCCTTATGATGAAGGAACTTTACTACATGCTCAAACATATCAGTCCAGCTTGTTACAGGCTGTTCAGTTGTCAAATAACTGTACTTAACAATATCTCTACCAATTAGATCAAAGTTCTCATCATCTAAAGTGCATGAATCAAACTCTTTCTCTGATGGAACAAAGTCTGTCTCTGGATAAGCCCATATTTTCATTGCTAATTCCATCATTTCTTTATTACGTTCTTCAAGTTCTGCTAATCCCCATGTGTCCTTCATCGCAATCTTCTGGTTCATCTTTAATCCGCTCGCTTTATATCCACCTTCTTTGGCATCACGCTTTTCAATGAAAGTATTATTGCTCAAACTAGGATTATATCCAGTTAAAGTAAGATTAGCTAAGCGATGAAGCCAAGTTGCATGAATTTCTGCAGCATTAGCACCTAAGATTTCATTCCAAGCTGGAGTTAAATGCTGAGGCATAATATGCTCAATAGTATAAACATTATTATCAAGATGCGTGTAAACATCCTTTGTTTCAATGGTTCCGTAGTTTTCGAAACGCTCAAAAAGATAAGCTTTATACTTACCACGCATCTGATAGACCTGCTTTTTTGAAAGAGCTAATCCAAATTCCTCATCATCTGGGAATCGACCACTTTCCTTCTTAGAAAGCAAAGCATAAATGAATTTAGAAA
>OIZV01001168.1_pt1 | contig 9840 bp, 9 predicted proteins | sample 1588681 | NCBI WGS metagenome assembly OIZV01 (sample SAMN03283281) | human gut metagenome | biome: human-associated habitat; material: feces | host: Homo sapiens | place: Peru | collected 2012
GGGCGGAAAAAGCTATTTTTAGCGGAAATTGCCTTCATAGGTCCGTTTGGGACCATCAGGCCGCAGGTTCGATCCCTGTCACTCGGACCAGATAAGCCCGATGGTTTTGATACGAAACCATCGGGCTTTTTTCTTGCAATAGGCAGAATAATCTGATACAATTGATTTGATAAATCGGAATTTGATATGGAGGAAAGGTTTGTCATGTGGTGTTTGCCTAACGATAGCTCGAAGGCTATTATCACAGCGGACGAGCAAATAAAAAGCGCACATCGTGAATGTCGCTTACATCTGCCCGAAACAGCAGTTGTGTTTTTTATGAGCAAGGGAACAGACTATCTCGTGGAGCATTATAATGCGGCGGAAATGACGGAGCCCTTCCCCCGTTTTCTCAATCGCTGCCCTATCTGGGAGATAATGGATTTGAACCTGTGTTTTCTGGATGGTGGCCGTGGCGCGCCACAAGCTGTAGACACAGTTGAAACACTTGCCGCCTTGGGCGTGAAGAACATCATTGCTGTTGGAATGTGTGGGGCCTATGATGAGAGTGTCCGTATTGGCGAAGTCATTGCACCCCAAAAGGCTTTTGTAGAGGAAGGTACATCTCTCCATTACTACGAATCCATTGAAGCATCGTATCCTAATGGTAATTTGTTGGAAATGGCTACAGCCTTACTTAGTATCAGTGATTTTCCCATTGTGTCATCCGATGCGGTATATCGCCAGACTTTTGACAAAGAACAACTGTGGCGAGAAAAAGGCGCTGTCGGTGTAGACATGGAAACATCCGCTGTTTTCAGCGTTGCCCAATATCTTGGTCTAAAAGCTGTTGCCTTATTGATGGTTTCTGACATACACCCCATAAAGTCAGATGCGCCGAAATGGGAGTGGCACATGACAAAAGATATGAGATATCATCTTGCTGAACAGGGGATTACATTGGCAAGGAAACTCGTTAGATGAAGAATAGTCGGTTGTCATTTCCACGACAACTTCCAGTTTGACGAACGGATAAACATGGTTTCACTTTCTCGGTTATGGTTTCATTTTCGGGTGAAGCCAAATAAAACCGCTTGAAACCGTATCATTATTATCAGCTGTTGCCAAAAAAATGACCGAAAGCAGAGTTTATTCTCCACTTTCGGCCATTTTTTATGCTGATTTAAGTGTTTTACCGCCACTTTTGAAAAAATCGCGTTTTTACGACCACATCATCAAATGTGGACTGAAAATTTCCTTTTCTTTGTTTACAGCGGCGCAGAATTTGAAAAGTCAAACGAGCAACCGCCACGGATTTTTCCGTGGCAATGTTGTATCCGCCTTACGCCGTCTGTCCAGCCTTGAGCCGTTCTTTCTCAGCCGCAATTTCCGCATTCTTTTGTTTAATCATCTCGGCAAGCCTTTCTTCGCATTCTTCTCTTGTGTCGGCGTAGATATTAAACTTTTTGCGTTTGCCGTTTGGCAATTTCGGAGAACAACTCCCTTCCCATTTCTTTTCGTTGATTCTAAATATGCACCCCGTTCCGGGACGGCGTATCTTCGGCTGTTTCGGCTCAGATTTCGCTCTTACGGGCGTTTCAGGTGCTCTGTCGGGTGTCTGTCCGTCCCCGCCCAAAGTGCCCTCATTTCTGCCGAAACCCCGTTCGATTTTGTCGGCAGCGGAGCGCTGCATATTGTCGGTAATATGGGTATATATATATAACTTTTCAAGGTGCTGTCACGCACAGTGCCCTGCATATATTCCGTTAGCCATTAAGCTTCAGTTCTTTGCTGTACTTCTTGTTCCTTTCCCTTGACATAAATAACCCCCATAGTGTAGACTTGATCCTTTTGTTTTTTAAGGTGTCTACTCTATGGGGATTATATCACTGCGCTGCGGGATACACATTATTCGTTTAGATTAAATCTTTGCTCATTTTATGTTTTTGCTATGCTAGAATAAGTTTTAAAATATTTTAGTTTTTGCTCATGACCATATCCGACTATAAGGTCGGATGTATTTGGCAGTATGCACAACTGGAAGAAAGCGGGGAATTCATCCATGTCGATAAGGAGATTGAATTTTCTCTTGCTTTTTGTGCGGATAACCAGACTTTTTTGCTCCGAATACCCACCATATCCTCGGGTAATTGTTTTCTGTATATATACCCAAGCGATTTCACTATACGGAATAATTGTATAGGGCTTTTTGCAAAAAAAAGCGGCTTTCCCACAGTAGATATTTGATTTAGGAAATGATGGTTGTGACAGAGGAATATCATTGACGGCTTCCTCAAGCCCTTCTCTTTTGATCAGTTTAAGTGAAACCATAAAAGGCCGATACGTACCAACATATATGGCGCCTAAGACTATCAGCAAAATCATAGGAATTGCAATCAGCGTAGGTGATAGCAAGGGAAAAACAAATAAAATAATGACTAATGCTGCAATAAAGCCCCGGAACACATTTGTTGATTTGATTCGTTTACTTATTAAATCTTGCATAATGCCCTCCTATTTGATGAATATTTTTCAGATAAACTCCTCATTAATAATTATACAGCATTTTATGTCAATAAAGCAAGACAAAAAACGACTTTCACACAAAAATCCCGCGGGGCAGTTGGAGCTGCTCTGCGGGATCCGAATTGATCATTTAATTGTTATCGGCAAGCGATGCCGATATTTTTTGCGTCAATAGCCGAAATACTCGAACGGATTCACATACTGCGTCGGGGTCGTGGTGGTTTCGGCGGCCGAGCCGGTCTTGTCCTCAACGAGGGTCACTTCGACGTCAAAGGTTTCGGTCGAGTAGTCGCTGCGTACTCTGCAGAGAGTGAGGGTCAATTTATCGCCGACCTTGCCGTTGTCTATCTTCTCAAGCAGGATATCCGACTTCGTCAGCTCCTTGCCGTCGACGGCGATTATCATGTCGTACTGCTGCGCCTGCGTATTGGCGAGGGAGCTTGAGGAGGATATCTCATTGATGATTAGCGTGCCTGCGGGCAGCCCTTTGATCTGAGCTATCATATTATACTGCGCGCTTGCGCTGACGGGGTAGTAGGTGATGCCGAGCATAGGTCTGTTGGGCACATAGCTGTAGGCGATAAGATCCTCGATGATCTCCTTTGCCGAGGTGATGGGGATAGCAAAGCCCATGCCCTCATATTCGGTGCTGGCGATCTTCTGGGAGTTGATGCCTATGACCTGACCGTATTGATTGACGAGCATACCGCCGGAGTTGCCGGGGTTGATGGCTGCGGAGTGCTGAATGCACTTCATCGTGTAGCCTATCTCGCTGCTGACAGGTCTGTGGATGGCGGAGACGCTGCCCTCGGTGAAGGAGCCGAAGAATTCAACGCCGCCGGGGTTGCCTATGGCGTATACCGGGTCGCCGACGAGCAATGCGTCGGAGTCGCCGAATTCGGCAGCCTTGAGGCCCGTGACCTTTATCCTGAGCACGCCGATATCCGTCCTCTTGTCGAAGCCGACGATATCCGCGTCGTAAGTCTCGCCGTCATGGGTCTGCACCTTGACTTTAACGCCTGAATCACTGATAACGTGGGCGCAGGTGATGATATAGGTGTAGGTGCCGCTGCTGTCCTCGCCCATGATGATGCCCGAGCCTTCGCCCGCTGCCGAATTCGACTTGCTCGAATAAACGACTATGCCGACGTTGCTCGCCTTGAGCTTTGCATAGATCTGAGTCGGGGTCAGAGCACCTTCGATATTTGTCTCGGTCGGGCTAACGGGGGAAGCGTTGATGTTGAGCTTTGCGTCCGCGTCGCTGTTGTCTTTTTCGGCCGATATCTTGGTTTTGGAGTCCGAATCGCTGTCATAGCCGTGGCCGCGCTTCGCGATCTTGACCACCGACGCAACGCCCGCCACCATGGCGAATACGACCACGAGAGCCACGCAGGCGATGAACACCTTGATGCCCCTCTTGCCCTTAGAGGTCTGGAGAGGAGCCTTCGGCGGCTGATACTGCTGATAAGGCTGCTGATACTGTTGATAGGTCGGCTGCTGTTGCTGCTGCTGATAGCCGTACTGATACTGCTGCTGATTGTAGCCGTAATTCGGCTGACCGGCGTTATAGCCGCCGTGCTGCTGTTGCTGTGGCTCGACTCTCTCCGCCTCCACCTGGGGGGCGTCGTCCTCGGCGGGAGTCGATGCTTCGTTTGCCTGAGCCTGCTGCTCATTCAGTTCGCTTTTCTCATTTTCTTCGTTTTGCTCAAAGTCCTTTGAATAATCGTCACTCATAATATTGCCTCCTGTTGAGCGACCGTCTGCCCGGCAGGCACATTTGCCGGCGATCGCCTGATTACGATATTAAGTTTAGCTCTCGGTTGTTAATTCAGTTTGAACGACCGGTTAATTAAATTTCAAAAAAGTTGGTTTATTTTGTTAATTGAGGGGCAAAGTGAATATAAATTCGGCGAATTCGCCGGGCACGCTCCTTGCCGTTATCTGACCGCCGTGCAGCTCGACCATCGTTTTGACGAGGTAAAGCCCCATGCCCGCGCCCTTGACGTCGTAGCTGCGGGATTTGTCGACCTTATAGAAGCGCTCGAATATCTTGTCTATCTCCTCGCTCGGTATGCCGCGGCCGCTGTTGCGGATCTTGACTATGACCTTCTCGGCGTCGGATTTTGACGAGACCTCGATATAGCCGCCGTCCTGAGTGAATTTGACCGCGTTGTCGATAAGGTTATACACGACCTGATTTATCATATCGCGGTCGGCGACGACCTCGTTGCTCTGCATGGTGTCGAGCCCTCTTATCTCGATATGCTTGTTGTCAATGAGCTGCTCGAACCCGAGCAGGGTCTGGAATATCATCTCGGAGATATCGAATTTGACGGGCTTTAAGTCAAGCTCGCCCGCCTCCAGCTTGCTCATATTGAGCATACCCGTCACGAGCCTTGAGAGGCGCTTGACCTCGTCGGAGACTATTTGCAGATAGTGGCTCTGCTTGTCGGGGGAGATCGTGCCGTCAAGAATGCCGTCGATGAAGCCGCCTATCGTGGTCATCGGGGTCTTTAACTCATGCGACACGTTCGCAACGAAGCTGCGGCGTGACATTTCGAGCGTCGCCAACGCCTGAGCCATTGTATTGAAGGCGTCCGCCAGCTCGTCTATCTCGCTTTCGCCGAAGAGCTTGGAGCGTTTGACGGTTATCCTCTTTGAGAAGTCGCCGTTCGCATACTGAGTTGTTGCGGCGGACATCTCGCGCAGAGGCTTTGTCAGGCGGTAGGAGACGAAGTAGACGCAGATAAAGGCTATCGTGAACGCAAAGAGCGAAGCGATAAAGAACATCTTGAATATGGCGGCGATATAGGGGGTGAGCCCGTTGACTATCGGCTGAGTGGAGAACACCGCGCCGACGGTCTGACCGTCCACCTGCAGGGGGACGCCGACGATGAAGTGGATATCGCCGAGCATACCGTTCATGTTGCCCGCCGTCGAATACTTCTGACCGCTGAGCACGCTCTTTAATATATCATCGGGAATCTGATACTTATTATGCACGATGCAGTTGCCCGTGTAGAGCGCCATGTCGGATTGCAGCACATCCTTGCAATAGGCAACGTGGCCGTCGAGACCGGTGATAAAGATATCGGCGTTGACGGCGTTGGAGGTCTGGAGCAGGGTGTTGCAGATAAGTATGACCGAGGCTCTGCCGCTCTGACCGAGGTAGTCGGATTGGAGCACGTCTCTTGCGTTGTCGGCAACATTGACGGTATTCTCCGAGAGCAGCTCGAGCTTCTCATCCATCCAGAGCTTTGACACTAAAAGAAGCAGAGCTCCGCCGATAAAGACGAAGCTTGCAAGAATTATTGAAATCGTTATTACAAAATATTTGCGGAAAAGACCGGAATATCTTCTCTTTTTACTTGACACGGTAACACCTACTAACCGACTCATTCCTTGGTTGCAAACTTGTAGCCGACGCTCCAAACGGTCTTAAGCTCCCATTTGTCGGAGACTCCCTCGAGCTTCGCTCTAAGGCGCTTGACATGGACGTCGACCGTCCTCGAATCGCCGTAGTAATCGAAGCCCCAGACCTCGTCAAGGAGCTGATCGCGGGTAAAGACCCTGTTGGGGTTGCTCGCAAGATGATAGATAAGCTCCAGCTCTTTGGGCGGGGTGTCTATACGCTTGCCGTCAACTATCAGCTCGTAATTCGTCAGGTTGATGGTGAGCTTGTCGTAGTGGACCTCCTTGACCGCCGTGTCCGCGCCCGCTCCGCTGCGGCGGAGGACGGCCTTGACCCTTGCAATGACCTCCTTGGCGTCAAAGGGCTTGACAACATAGTCGTCCGCGCCCAGCTCGAAGCCGAGCACCTTGTCGAAGGTCTCGCCCTTGGCGGTGAGCATGATGATGCTCATCTGTGAAAAGCTGCGCACCTCGCGGCACACCTGCCATCCGTCCTTGACCGGCAGCATGATGTCCAGCAGCAGAAGCTGCGGCTCCTCGCTGCGCGCCAGCTCCACGGCCTTTCCGCCGTCCGGCGCGATAAAGACCTCGAAGCCCTCCTTCTCCAGATACAGACGAAGAAGCTCGGCGATGTTGGCGTCGTCCTCGGCGATCAGAGCCTTTTTCGTCATATGCGATTCCTCCCCATGCGGCAAAGTTCTTTTGTAAATATACCACAATTATAAGCGCGCTTCCAGAGCAAAGGTGAACAAAATGTAAAAAGCGAAAAAAGCGGGGGAAAATGCACTTGACTTTAGCATGGTAATGTGTTAGCTTGATAACACGATAAAAAATCAGACGGAGGATAAAGCAATGAAAAAAGCGATGGCAATGATGTGCGCGCTGCTTATGATGGCGGCGCTGTTTACCGGCTGCGGCAGCAAGCAGGACAAGGAGGCTGCGAGCGATCTGGCCTATGTGCAGGACAAGGGAACGCTGGTCGTCGGCATCACTGACTTTGAGCCCATGGACTACCAGACGGACGACGGCAGCTGGATCGGCTTCGACGCCGACATGGCCAAGGCCTTTGCCGAAAGCCTCGGCGTGAGTGTGGAATTCGTGGAGATCGACTGGGACAACAAGATCCTGGAGCTTGACAGCAAATCCATCGACTGCGTGTGGAACGGCATGACGCTCACCGACGAGGTCACGAGCGCCATGAGCTGCTCGAAGGCCTACTGCAACAACTATCAGGTGGTCGTCGTTCCGGCGGATAAGGCCGGCGAGTACCAGACGGCGGCCGACTGCGCCGGGCTGAGCTTCGCCGTGGAATCCGGCTCCGCCGGGCAGGCCGAGCTTGACAAGCTGGGGTATGATTACACCGAGGTCAAGGATCAGGCCACCGCGCTGATGGAGGTCGCCGCCGGCACGTCCGACGCCGCCGTGATCGATGCGCTGATGGCCGGCGCCATGGTGGGCGAGGGCACGGGCTACGCCGATCTGACCTACACGGCCGGTCTGAACGCCGACGAGGGCGAGCAGTACGGCGTCGGCTTCCGCACCGGCAGCGAGCTGGCGGAAAAGCTCAACGAGTTCTTTGCCGCCTCCTATGCCGACGGCACCATGCAGCAGATCGCCGAGACCTACGGCATCCAGGCCGCGATCGTCGAGCCGTAAGAACGGGGCCGAGCGCCCGGAAATAAGATATGCCGTTCCCCCGCTGCCGCCCTGACAGCGGGGAAACGGCGCGTTTATGTCCTATGAAAGCAGGAAAGATATGACGAGCTTTGCCCAACAGTTCCCCATTGTGTTTTCCGCGCTCAACGCGGGCTTTTTGCAGACCCTGAAGCTGTTCCTTATCACGCTCATCGGCGCCATCCCGCTGGGGCTGGTCATCGCCTTCGGCTCCATGAGCCGCTTTCAGCCGCTGCGCTGGCTGACGCGGCTGGGCGTGTGGGTCGTGCGCGGCACGCCGCTGATGCTGCAGCTGCTGGTCATTTATTTCTTCCCCGGCCTCGTCTGGAACTACCAGCTCTGGGGCAGCGGCGAGACCGGCCGCTTTCTGGCCGCCTGCGTGGCCTTCGTGTTCAACTACGCCTGCTATTTTTCGGAGATATACCGCGGCGGGATACAGGGCGTGCCCGCCGGGCAGACGGAGGCCGGGCAGGTGCTCGGCATGACGGGCCGGCAGATATTCTTCAAGGTCACGCTGCTTCAGATGGTCAAGCGCATCGTTCCGCCCATGTCCAACGAGATCATCACGCTCGTCAAGGACACGTCTCTGTCGCGCATCATTGCCCTGCAGGAGATCATCTGGGCCGGACAGGCCTTCATGAAAGGCAGCCACGGCATCTCCGGGGCGATCTGGCCGCTGTTTTTCACGGGCGTGTATTATCTGGTATTCAGCGGCGTTTTGACGGTGCTGCTTGGCCGGCTTGAAAAAAAGCTGGATTATTTCCGCTGAGAGGAGGGGCAGGCATGGCGCTGCTGGAAGCGAAAAATATATGCAAAAGCTTTGAAAAAACGGAGGTCCTGCGCGGGATCGACCTGTGTCTGGACAAGGGGCAGACGCTCTCGATCATCGGCTCGTCCGGCTCCGGGAAGACGACGCTGCTGCGCTGTCTGAACTTTTTGGAAAAGCCCGACCGGGGCACGATCACGGTCGCGGGCGAGACGCTGTTCGACGCGGACGATCCGCAGACGCAGAAGCCCTCGGAGATACGGCGCAAGCGGCTGCACTTCGGCCTTGTGTTCCAGTCGTTCAACCTGTTTCCGCAGTATACGGCGCTGGAAAACGTCATGCTGGCGCGGCAGCTGCTGGCGAGGGAGCAGCCGGACTGGCGCCAGAATAAAAGGACCGTGAACGAGGCCATCCGCGCCGAGGCGGTCGAGCTTCTGGGGCGGATGGAGCTGTCCGGACGCATGGAGAATTATCCGCACCAGCTCTCCGGCGGCCAGTGCCAGCGGGTGGCTATCGCGCGGGCGCTGGCGCTGCAGCCGGACGTGCTCTGCTTCGACGAGCCGACGAGCGCGCTCGACCCGGAGCTGACGCGCGAGGTGCTGCGGGTGATCCGCGGCCTGGCCGAGCAGCGCACGACCATGATCATCGTCACGCACGAGATGAGCTTTGCGCGCGACGTGGCCGATCAGGTGATCTTCATGGACGAGGGAGCCATCGTGGAGCAGGGCGACCCGCGGCGCGTGTTCTCCGCGCCGGAAAAGGAGCGCACGCGCCGTTTCCTGGAAAGCTATCAGGCTTGATTTCGCATCCGCCGTGCGGTAAAATAACAAAAATGAGGATTCATTCCGGGCGGAGCCGCGCTTCGCGCCGGCAGGAAAGGGGAGCTGCGCTATCCGAAGGGCGATCGTGTGTGTGCTGCTGGCGGCGATGCTGCTGGCGCTGGCGGGGTGCGGCTCGTCGGCCGGCGGTCTGCGGATACTGGAGACCTACGAGGCGGACGGCGGCTATGTCATGGCGTTCCGGAAGGACGACCGGCTGTGCGAGCTGGTCACGGCCGTCATGCAGGAGCTTTCGGCCAACGGAACGCTCCGCACGGCGAGTCTGACCTGGTTCGGGGACGACCGGATCGCCATGGACGCCGAGCAGGGGGCCATGGACGAATACCGCGAGGGGCTGGAGACCCGGACGCTGATCGTCGGCGTCAACACGGACAATATGCCGCTCAGCTACGCCGAGGGCACGGAATACCGCGGCTTCGACGTGGACGTGGCCAAGTACGTGGCCAAGAAACTCGGCTATTCCGAAGACGAGATCGTATGGAAGGAATCGCCGTCCAAGCAGCGTGAGGCTATGCTGCAGAACGGCGATGTCGACTACATCGTCGCATCCTATTCCATCACCGACGAACGCAAGAAGGTCGTCGATTTCGCCGGCCCGTATTTCGTGGCCGGACAGGATCTGCTGGTACGCAAGGACGAAACCGG
>OIZV01001169.1_pt1 | contig 9835 bp, 11 predicted proteins | sample 1588681 | NCBI WGS metagenome assembly OIZV01 (sample SAMN03283281) | human gut metagenome | biome: human-associated habitat; material: feces | host: Homo sapiens | place: Peru | collected 2012
GAAATTTAGTAATTTAACTGAAACAAAAGATTATGACATATATGATAAAGCTGGTAATAAAGGTGTTTGTAAGGTAAATGTTGTTTCATCAAAGTATGTTTATATTTGTAAAAATTATGATGCTTGCGCAACGGGAGAAAATACTTGTATTGGTGGATATGAAAAAAAATGTGTATGGAAATGGACTGTTCATGTAAGATGCAGTAAAAGTAATGTTAAAAAGGATAAAAGTGGCCAAACATCGGCTTCAAAAGAAATAGCATATAGGAAGTGTTTTAGTACTGGTTCTAGTATTGATATTTGTAAAGGTTCAGCAAATACAAAAATTATGAATTGCGATGTAGTGAATGTATGTGAAGATACAAATAAATGGAATCCTTGCATAAATAATGGAAACAATAGTTGTAAAGGTGAATGTAAAGAGTGGGATGAAGGCACATTAAATGGAACATGTCCTGATGATGCTATATGCAAAACTGAAGGTGGATATAAAGCTGGGTAAGTAGGTGAAGTATGAAGAAAGGATTTACGATAATTGAACTTGTTGTTGTGATAGTCTTATTGTCATTGATTGGATTATTTACATTTCCAAGTATAAGTAAAACATTAAATGATAGGAAAGAAGCTTTATATAATGTACAAATTGAAAATATTAAAGCTAGTGCGGATAATTATATAAATAAAAATAAATTATTGAATTATAATGATAAAATTGTTATAACGTTATGTCAGTTAAAACAAGAAGGATTTGTTGATGAAGCATTAAAAAATCCAATAACTGGTAATTATTTTCCTGATGATTCGAAAGTGTATGTTACTAAAACAGAAGATGGTAATGAATATGTTTTTGAATATGGAACAGAAAATATGGTAGCTTGTACTAAAGATTATAAGATTACTATTGAATATATAGAAGTAGGAAGTACTTATATTGAAAAAGAAGATAGTTCTTTTGAAATAACAATATATAAGGGAAATGAAATAGTTGATAGTGTTGATACAAGTGAAGTTGTAACTTATTTTATTGAGTATAAGTCTGATGAAAAAAGTTATGGTAAATATTTGTATGTAGTTGATACAACTTTTCCAAGTATTGTATATAAAGAGCCTCATAAGTATATTGTAAATAATGAAGAAATAGAAGGAAGAGAAATAGGAGAAGGTATTATTAAAGTAAGTGCTTCTTTAAGTAATGTATTTAGTCCTTATGATGTAGAAGTAAGTGATAATGGAGAAGTTAGTTTAAGTGTTAGTTCAAATGTAAATTTAAAAATACCTGGAACTTATTATATTGAATATGTTGCAACTGATAAAAACGGGAATATTACGAGTAAAACACAAACTATAATAGTTGAAGATAAGATTGATCCTGTTATTGATAGTATTGATGGATTAATTGATGATGATGTAAAAATAAATGGTAATATAATAATATCTGTAAATGCACATGATAATGAAACAGGTTTACATCCTAGAGGAGCATATTCGTTTGATGATGGTAAAACATGGCAAGTTGATAATTCTATAACTGTTGATGAAAATAAAACTATAAAGATAGTTGCAAGAGATGCTGTTTTAAATGAAAGTAGAAAAGAAATAACAATAAATAATATATTAAAAGATGATAAAACATTATCATTTGAAGTTAAAAAAGGAAATTTTAAAAATAATGGATGGTTTGTTAATGAAGTTAATGTAGAAGTTAAACCATTAGTATCTTCTGAATATTTTAAATCATATACTTATTGGGTTACTGATAATATAAATGAAGTAACTGAAAAAAATGAAGTAGTTAATTTAAGTAATAGTTTAGTTGTATTAAATGAAACAAATACAAATAAGTATATATGTGGATATGTTGACAAGAAAGATGGAACAAGAACAGATACTATTTGTAGTATGAATATAAGAATTGATAAAGATGTACCAACATGTAATGTAGTTGTTGAAAGTGAATCAGTAAATGGAATTAGTGGATACATGGAGATAAATGATACTGGTGGAAGTGGAGCTCTTGAAAGTAAAAAGAAATTTAGTAATTTAACTGAAACAAAAGATTATGACATATATGATAAAGCAGGTAATAAAGGTGTTTGTAAAGTAAGTGTTGCATCAGAATTATATATCAGAACTTGTATAAAATATAATATTCGTCAAGATAAAGCTTGTGGAACAGAAACTATAGATCGATGCAAATATGGATGCGATGAATGCAAAAGTAGTGGTTCTGGAGGAAATTCTGGTGGAAGCTCTGGTGGCGGCGGCGGATGTAAAAAAATGGGTGGAGGTTCTTGTGAGGATGTTCGTGTTATGTCAAACTCTATAAGAAATGAGTATGTTTATGCATGTAATTGTAGTAATTGTCATAGTAAGGAAAAAATAACACAAAATAAGACATGCAGAATTAAAGACTTTGGTTGTGAAAAATGGAATGATTGGGAATTAAATAAAACGTGTCCATCTGATTCTGATGTACTATGTGAAACAAAAAAAGAATATAAAGCAGGATAATTTATATTCTTTTCGTTTACTTTAAAAATAAAAAATGATATAATATTTTTAGTTAAGGAAGATGTATATGAAAGTAATAGAAAAAGTAAAAGGATTCAATTATTTTTTACCAATTGTTTATTTTATATTAGGTTTATTAATGGTAATATTTCCTGGAACTGTAAATGACATAATAAACTATATAATAGGTGGATTGTTAATGTTATTTGGAATTGATTATATAGTAAGATATTTATCAAACAATAAAGTAACAACGTATTCTAAATACAGTTTGACAGTTGGAATAGTACCAATTATATGTGGGGTATTCTTAATCTGCAATCCGGAAGTATTAGTATCAATAATACCATTTGTAGCTGGAATGATAATATTAATGGATGCCTTTGAAAAATTAAAACATGCAATAGATTTGAAAAAAATGAATTACGATGAATGGTGGGTTGATTTGGTAGTAGCAATACTATTTATAGTATTTGGTATAATAGTAATCATGAATCCATTCGATGCAGCAAAACTATTAATAAGAATACTAGGAATATTCTTCTTAGTGGATTGTTTTATAGATGTATGGACTAATTTTTCATATGAAAAAATTAAAATAAAAAATGGTGAAGATAAAAAAATTGTAGTAATTGATGAAAAATAGAATAAAATAAGTTGACAAACATATATTAAATAAGTATAATAAGATAGAAATTTAAAAAAAGAAAGAAGAAATATCCATTTTCTCACCTGATTATAATAGTAATAGGTAAAAAGCTTTGTTAAGTCTTTTTAAAGTGGATATTTAAACCCACTTTTTTTATGTTGGAGGTGTCGGGTATCGCAAATAAAGAAAAAAATTTGTTTATTAATGAACAAATAAGAGCAAAAGAAGTTATGGTTATTGGACCTAAGGGTGAACAACTAGGGACAAAAATACTTAAAGATGCATTAACACTTGCATCATATGCTGGATTTGATTTGGTTTTAATCAATCCAAGTAGTAATCCACCAGTATGTAAGATAATGGATTATAATAAATTTAAGTATGAAAACAAGAAAAAAAATAAGGAAAACCTAAAAAAACAAAGAGAAACTAATTTAGAATTAAAAGAGTATCGTTTATCTGTTACAATTGATGTTCATGATTTTGATACAAAAGTAAAACAAGCGTCAAAGTATCTAGAAAAAGGTCATAAAGTAAAAGCATCAATTCGTTTTAGAGGAAGAGAAATGGCTCATACTGATTTAGGTTTAAAGGTTTTATTAAGATTTGCGGAAGCTTTAGAAAGTTGTTCACAAGTTGAACAAAAACCAATCTTAGAAGCTCGTACAATGACTATGATTCTAGCACCCAAAAAAGAAAAATAGGAGGATTTTATGCCAAAATTAAAAACACATAAAGGAACAAAAAAAGTTCTAAATATCAGACAAAGTGGCTCTATTAAAATTGGAAAACCAGGAAGTAGACATAATACTGGTAAAAAACCAGCTAGTTTTAGTAGAAGTTGCGCTAATGGATCTGCTTTAGATAAGACAGATTTAAAGAGAATAAAGAGTTTAATAGTAAAATAAGGAGGAAGAAATATGCCAAGAGTTAAAGGTGGAACAATTCATGCTGCTCGTCGTAAAAAAGTTTTAAACGAAGCAAAAGGATATTTTGGTTCTAAACATCGTTTATACAGAACAGCTAAAGAACAAGTAATGCATTCATTAAGTTATGCTTACAGAGATAGAAGACAAAAGAAAAGAGATTTTAGAAAATTATGGATTACAAGAATTAATGCTGCATGCCGTCAAAATGACATCAGTTATTCTAAATTCATAAATGGACTAGCTAAAGCAGGTGTTGAAGTTAATAGAAAAATGCTTTCAGAAGTTGCAATTGCTGATCCAAAAGCATTTACAAATTTAGTTAATGTAGCTAAAGCTGGTTTAGAAGGCAAAACTGTTGAAGTAAAAGAAACTAAAAAAGTTGTAAAAGAAGAAACTAAAGATTTTTCTAAATTAACAGTTGCTGAATTAAAAGAGTTAGCTAAAAAAGCAAATATTGAAGGGTTTTCTTCAATGAAAAAAGCTGAATTAGTTGAAGCATTATCAAAATAAGGTGTGAAAACATCTTTTTTTGTCATATTATTATGAAAAAGGAGTTATAGTATGGAATATGAAGTAAGATATTATTTTAATAGCAATTATTTAGATGAAATATTAAATAAATTAAAATCATTTAAAGAATTAAAAAATAAAGAAAGAACATATGAAAAAACTAGTCAATATGATCATTCTGATATTAATAGAAGTTTTTATGATAAAAAAATTGATGGAAGATTTAGAGTTAGAATATCTAAAAATAGTCATGAAACTATATCTAAGTTGAGCTGGAAAAGAAGATTAAATGATACTATTTCTGGAAGTATAAATAAAGAGGAAGAAAAGGAAGTATATTTTGATAATTATGATAATTTTATTTATATAGTTGAAAATGTAATGCATTTTAAATTAGTAGAAAGTTATGAGAGATATAGAAATATTTTCGAAAATGACGATGTTGAAATAGCTCTAGATGAGTATCCTTTTGGGTTAGCACTAGAAATTGAAAGTAAGGGTGATAATCCTGATGAAACTATAAAAAAATGGGTTTTGAATTTGGGCTTAAAGTTAAATGACGCATATAGATTATCATGGGATGATAAATATAAAGAATTGTGTGAAAAGCAAAATATAGAACAATATAATATAGTTGCGTTTGATAAAAAAATGCCTGAGGTAGAATAAAAAAACATAAATTTATTTATTTTTAATATAATTATGATATAATACATAAAAAGAAGGTGGACTAATGAAAAATTTATATATCGATTTTGACGGTGTAATTATGGATACTATAAATAAAACTTATCAAATGATGGATGAAGAAAATATTGATAAAAGTGATAATGAAGAGGTGCGAAAATTTTATGAAAATATTGATTGGAAAAGATTACTTGTTGAAGCTGGAGAAATTAATGGTGCAATTGAAAAGGTAAAGAAACTTAATGATTCTAAAAAATTTAATGTTTCAATATTAACGCATGTTAATTCCCTTGATGAAGCTATAGAAAAAGTAAAATTTATTAGAAAGTTTTATGATGATATAACTGTTATTCCTGTTCCTAAGGCAATATCAAAAACCAAAATGGTTCATACTAAAGATGCTATATTGGTTGATGATTATACTAGTAATTTAGTTGAGTGGAAAAGTGAAGGTGGAATTGGTGTAAAATTTTCTATCAAACCTAAAAAAAGTGATTTTGTTGTTATTGATGATTTAGATAAAATATTTGAGTTGTTTAAGTAGTGTAAATATATGTAAAAATAAATGTAAAGTGATATTGTTTTGCTTTTTATATGATACAATAATGTAGGAGAATGATTATGGAAAAGAAAAATAATATAGCACTTTATCTAGTTATAGGGTGCATGATAACTTTATTGGGGGCTTTGCTTGGAATTTATGTTGGAAAGGGATTAGTTGATTGCACTTGTGATAAAGATTGTAATACAAATAAACCTTCAGAAGTAGTTGAAAATGTTAAAAAATCAGCTATGATTGATGTTTGCTATTCAGCACTTGCAATTCTTGATGATGGAAATACATATGTTAATGTCAATAATGCTTCTCCATTTGGAAATGAATTGGAAGAGATTCTAAAAGAAACACAAAAAAGATATAAATCTTATGAATTTAAGAATGTTAATTATTTAGATTCTCTTAATAGTGGATTTACTGGCATTAAGTTGAATGTTGCAGATGTATCTATGATATATAACTATACGACTGAATCGTCTGCTTTAACTGATAAATGTGGTTTATTATTATTAAATCAAGATAAAACTGTTTCAATAATATCTATGAAATCACTAATAAATGGTAAAACAGAAGTAACTAAGATTCCTGAGTTAAAGGACATAAAAGAAATATATACTGATACATCAGGTCAAGCTTCTAAAACATATGCAGTAGATAATAATGGAACAGAATATAAAATACGTGATTATTTAAAAACAGATTATTAGGCAAATATACATTTGATAATATTAAAAGAATTAAATAATTAAAATGGGGAAAAATAGATATATAATCTATTTTTTTCTTGCATTGAATTATAAAACAATATATAATTAGATAGGAGATGATTATATGTTAATATTAGCAAAAGCAACAATGGCAATGATGATTGGTTTTATATTAGCAATAATACTAGGATTAATATTAATACCAATATTAAGAAAATTTCACATTGGACAATCAGTAAGTATATATTTACAAGAAAAACATAAGAAAAAAAATGGTATTCCAACAATGGGTGGTTTAATATTTATAATAACAACAATTGTAACAGTAATTATATTATTATTAATGAAAAAAATTGAGTTTTCGGAAAACTTATTTATTTTAATGTATGTTTTTGTTGCATATGGAATACTAGGATTTATAGATGATTATTTAATAGTTGTCAAAAAAAATAATAAAGGATTAACCGAATTACAAAAATTATTAGGTCAACTATTTATTGCATTAGGTTTTTATATAATATATATGAAAAGTGGTCATCCACCAGTACTTGAAGTAAATGCTTTTGGATTAAACATAGATATTAACTTTGGACCATTTTATATATTATTCATAATGTTTATAATGGTTGCAAGTAGTAATGCTGTAAATTTAACAGATGGTTTAGATGGATTAGCAGGCGGATTATCAATAATTTCATTTTTATGCTTCGCTTTAATAGCATGGAATTCTAAATGGATAGTTGGATATGAAGATATGGCAGTATTTTGTTTCATATTAATCGGTTCATTAATGGGATTTTTGATGTTTAACACATATCCGGCTAAAATATTTATGGGTGATACAGGTTCTCTTGCATTAGGTGGAGCACTTGGAGCTGTTGCTATTCTAACAGGTCGTGAATTTACTTTGATATTAGTAGCAGGTGTATTCGTAATAGAAACACTATCATGTATTATTCAAGTAGTATCAGTAAGATTAACAGGAAAAAAGGTTTTTCTAATGACACCACTTCATCATCACTTTGAAAAACTAGGATGGCAAGAAAACGATATTGTAAAATCGTTCTGGGTAGTGGGATTGATATTTGCAATGATTGCAATTGCTTTTGGAGTATGGATATAAAGTTAGAGAAAATCTAACTTTTTTAATGGAAGGAGTAGTAAGATGGAAACAATAAATAATGTAAACGATTTTATAAACAATATAGTATGGGGAATACCTATGATAGTATTAATACTTGGAACAGGAATATACTATACAATTAAATTAGGATTTGTTCAAATTACAAAAATAAAAGAAATATTTAATGGAACATTAAATAAAAAAGTAAAAGAAAAAAGTTCAAATGGAATATTATCTTCTGGACAAGCGGCTTTAATATCAATAGGTGAAATAGTAGGATCAGGAAATATAGCCGGCGTTGCGACTGCTGTTGCTAGTGGTGGACCGGGCGCTATATTTTGGATGTGGGTAGTTGCATTTTTTGGTATGGCAACAAAATATATAGAAATAGGTTTAGGAATAATATATCGTAAAGTTGATAAAAAAAATGACGAAGTTAAAAGTGGTCCAATGTATTACTTAAGAGATGGTATGCATTCAAAATTTCTTGCTTTTTTCTATGCAATAATGGCCATACTATCTTATGTAGTTGTTGTTGCAATGGTTGATACAAATACAATAGTAAATGCTATACAAGCTAAATATAGTGTTCCTTCTTATATAATAGGTATAGTTTTAATAGCTATAGTTGGAATAGTAATATTCGGGGGAATAAAAAGATTAGGTAAATTTAGTAATATAGTAGTACCATTTATGGTTATATTATATATATTATCTGGTATATTTGTTTTAATTTATAATTATCAAATGATAGGAAGTGCTTTTTTAGAAATTATTAAATATGCTTTTAAACCACGATCAGTATTTGGTGGATTTATGGGACTATCTGTAGCACAAGCTATGAGATATGGTTTTGCAAGAGGAATTTATTCAAATGAAGCAGGACTTGGAACAGCTGCTTTTGCTCATAGTACTGCTAAAGTAGATAATCCTATTGAACAATCATTATGGGGTCCAATGGAAGTATTTATTGATACAATGATAGTAAATACATTAACAGGTTTAGTTTTAGTAATAGCTGGTTTATGGCAAAGTGGTTCTGATGGTGCTGAATTAGTTATGAAATCATTTGATACAGTAATTCCAAATGGAATAGGTAGTTTTATAATTATGGTATCTTCGGTATTATTTTCATTTACATGTTTAACATCTGGAAGTTATGTTTGCGAGGAATGTTTTGAATATATATTTGGAAAAAAGAGTAAAACATTGGTAAGAATAATATGGCTTATATTCATATTTATTGGATCAATTACTAGTCTTGAATTAGTATGGAATTTAGCCGATACAGTTAATGGAATGATGTTAATTCCAAGTATGATTGGGCTTCTTGTATTAGGTGGTCAAGTAGTTAAATTATCAAAAAAATATTTTGAGAAGAATAATATAGGGAAGTAAATATAATAAATTTAGATTTTTAAGGAGAGTATTTTGCTCTTTTTTAAATTTTATAGTGTGGTAAATAGACAATTGATTTTTTATATAAAACTATGATATAATTATAGCAGTCAAGAGGTGACTTATGAAGATAAAAAGTGTTGAATTAAAAATAAGTGCAGTTAGAAGAAGTCAATATCCTGGTGATGAATTGCCAGAGTTTCTACTTGTAGGAAGATCAAATGTTGGAAAAAGTAGTTTTATCAATACACTTATAAGTAGAAAAAATTATGCAAGAACATCATCAACTCCTGGTAAAACACAAACAATAAATTTTTATTTAGTAAATGAAGAATTTTATTTAGTTGATGCTCCTGGATATGGGTATGCAACTCTTTCTAAAAGGGAACAAAAAAAATTTGGTTTAATGATGGAAGATTATTTGATAAATCGCAAAAATTTAAAACATGTATTTATGTTAGTTGATTTTAGAAATAAACCAAGCAATGATGATTTACAAATGTATAAATTCTTAAAATATTATAAAGTTCCTGTTACAATAATTGCGACTAAAGTAGATAAAGTATCTATCACACATCAACAAAAACAAAGAAGTGTTATTTTGAATAATTTGGATTTAGTTGTAGGAGATGACTTTTTAATGTTTTCAAATGTAACTAAACAAGGTAGAGATGAAGTTTACGAAAAAATAGAACGAATAATTGCCTAATACATAATATATTTTAGGTGAAAATATGCATATAGAAGATTTTGATGATAAATTAA
>OIZV01001170.1_pt1 | contig 9829 bp, 7 predicted proteins | sample 1588681 | NCBI WGS metagenome assembly OIZV01 (sample SAMN03283281) | human gut metagenome | biome: human-associated habitat; material: feces | host: Homo sapiens | place: Peru | collected 2012
CGATAAGGATAATACATCGCGGAGGCAAGCAGATTCTTTGCCTTTCCGAACGCCTCTTCCAGCATCTGCGCAAAGTTGGGAGAATCGATCTTCCAATGCTTCTTATACCAGGCGATAGCTTCCCATTTGTACCGTTCCCCCTGGTCTACGGCATCAAAATGTTCTTTAACATGTTAGAAGCACACGAGAAGCATCGAAGGGTGACGAATATGAAAAGAGGCTGCAGAAATTCTGCAGCCTCTGTGCTATGTGGGTTACTTATCTTCCGCTCTAGCCATTGCCAGCTGGAAGTCCTTGGCGTCAGTGAAAATTTCCTGCTTGTAGGGATTCTTCTTCTGCTCCTTGGAGCGCTTGATAATCAGCGCCAGAGCCAGCACATTGATGGCCAGCGAAGCAATGGAAATCACGCCCTGGGGAACAGGATTTACCAGGGTCGGACGGATAGCGGCATCCATGAAGCCGTCAGCATACAGTACCGGGAGGGTAGTGAAGATGCTCCTATCCTGGAACAGGGGGAACACCTGAGCGAACATACACCACAGAGCCAGGGTATTTGCCCGGTTCTGGATCCAGCCGCCCTTATTCCACAGGGCATTAGCAACAGTGGGAGCCAGCAGCAGCGCCAGACCGCAATACCATGTGTGGGTAGGCAGGTTCAGATAGGTGTACTGGAAGTTCCACACATCATAGGCCAGGATATACAGCCAGATCATATCGGGCCACAGCATATCTTTCTTATCTTTGGAAGCGTAGATACCCCACCAGCCGGTCATGCAGAAGATGTTGATGATACCGGCAGCGCCGTTGAGCCAGTTCCACCAGCCACCATAGAGCCAGACATTTTCGCTGGACAGCCACCAGCCGTCGGGAGAAAGGGCACCCTTGATGCCGGATTCGAAGTCGCTGACCACAGCAATCAGAATATTGGCGGCCACGATCAGGAAGGGGAACACCTTGAACCAATCCGTTTTGCCGATGGACCACTTGTATTTCAGCATCATAAAGCCGATGCAGCCCAATGTCGCGGCATAGAGCTTGAAATAATGGAACCAGCTGTTCATGTAGACATAGGTGGGATTATTCAGCGCCCACTGGGCACCCATAGCAGCGCCTACATAAATGGAGATAAAGTAAATAGTCAGACCTGCGGGCAGAACCAGGAAGCAGGCAATGCCGCCCCATTTTGTCCGGCGTGCAAATTCATTGGCGAGAATCAGACCCACAAATACCATCAGCCAGCCAAGAAGCTGGAAACCGGCGGTTTCGCCATAAATCTGGAATAACATAAGATAACCTCCTTATATGACTTCTACTTCTTTGATGTTTAGTTCGTTTCCCTTCAAAAGCCAGGTCTTCTCACTGCCACAATATGGGCAGATGCGACCGTGCTGCACAGTGGGGTATTCCTGCTTGCAGCCGTCACACCAGGTAATTGCCGGCAGGATTTCCACCTTCATTGCGCAGCCTGTGAGCATAGGCTTCTTTTTGATGGCCCATTCCCAGCAATCGGTGAGATAGTGAGGGATCACCGTGGATACCTCACCAATCTCAATGGTTACGCTCTGGATCTGGGTCACATCATTTTCTTTGGCGACTTCTTCCAAAGAGTCGATAATATGAAACACAACACCCAGTTCGTGCATCTACTGCTCCTTTTTCTTGGAGAACTTGATCTTCAGGGCCTGCTTTGCACCGTTTCCCAGAACATAAGGCAACTTCTTCTCGCTGGGGATCATGTTGGAACACTCGGGGCGCTCACGATGGAGCTTAATGGCACCGAATTCACACTTGGTGGTGCAGACACCGCAGCCGATGCACTTGTTGGGGTCAACGACGGATGCGCCGCAGCCCAGGCATCTTGCCGTTTCTGCCTTGACCTGCTCTTCCGTGAAGGGGAGCTTTGCATCCCGGAAGGACTTCTTGTGGTCAACATCCTTACGGGTGCCGGGGATCTGACGGGAGGCGTTGTCGTACTGCTCTACCTTGATGTTGTCCTTATCCAGGGCGATGAATTCACGGCGGTTACGGCCGATAGTCAGACTGGAATGGGGCTGCACGAACCGGTGGATGGAGATAGCACCCTCACGGCCAGCAGCGATGGCATCGATGGCAAACTTGGGGCCGGTGTACACATCGCCGCCAACGAAGATATCGGGTTCCGCGGTCTGATAGGTAAGGCTGTCTGCAACTGCACCATTTCCGCGGCCCAGTTCCACCTTGGAGCCTTTCAGCAGATCACCCCACAGAATGCTCTGACCGATGGACAGGAATACCCGGTCGCAGGGAACGGTCTTGGTGTCATTTTCATCATATGCAGGTGCAAACTTGCCGTCTTTATCCCATACGCTGACGCAGCGCTTGAAGACGATGCCGGTTACACGGCCGTTTTCAGTGAGAATTTCCTTGGGGCCCCAGCCGCAGTCGATTGTCACATCCTCTTCCAGAGCTTCTGCGATTTCTTCTTCGGAGGCGGGCATCTTGTCCCGAGGCTCCAGGCAGAACATAGCTACAGACTCTGCGCCGCAGCGCTGGGCGGTTCTTGCCACGTCGATGGCCACATTGCCGCCGCCAACAACCACAGCCTTGCCGGTTACAGGATAGCTTTCGTCAGCGCCGACAGTGCGAAGGAAGTCCACGGCGGTCATGACACCTTCTGCATCCTCACCGGGGATACCCGCTTTGCGTCCGCCCTGGCAGCCGATGGCAATGTAGAATGCCTTGTAACCCTGTGCACGCAGTTCGTCCAGCGTCACATCCTTGCCCACTTCAATGCCGCACTTGATCTCCACGCCCATGGCCTTGATGATGTCGATTTCGGCATCGATCACATCTTTCTCCAGCTTGAAGCTGGGGATGCCGTAGCGGAGCATACCGCCGGGCTTTTCGTTCTTTTCGAAAATCACGGGGGAGTAACCCTTTTCAGCCAGATAGAAAGCACAGCTTAATCCCGCAGGGCCTGCGCCGATGATAGCGACCTTCTCAGAGAAGGAGCCGTTGAGGGAGGGAACCACCTTTTTGGGGATATAGCGGGTTTCTGCGTCCAGATCCTGCTGGGCAATGAACTTCTTGACCTCGTCAATGGCGATAGCCTGGTCGATGGAGCCTCTGGTACAGGCGTCCTCACAGCGGCGGTTGCAGATGCGGCCGCAGATAGCGGGCAGGGGATTATCTTTCTTGATCAGCGCCAGGGCTTCGGTGTAGCGGCCCTGAGCGGCCATCTTCAGGTAACCCTGGACGGCAATGTGTGCAGGACATGCAGTCTTGCAGGGAGCGGTACCGGTATCGTAGCAGTTGATGCGGTTGTTGTCCCTATAGTTTTCATCCCACATATGGGGGCCCCATTTCATCTCGCTGGGCAGGGGATGCTTGGGATACTCTACCTGCTTGCCGTCCTTGGTGCACAGTTTTTGACCCAGCTTCACAGCACCGGCAGGGCAGACCTCCACGCACTTGCCGCAGGCAACGCAGTCGTCCTTTTCCACCCGTGCCACATAGGCGCTTCTGGACAGGTTGGGGGTGTTGAACAGCTGGGAGGTACGCAGAGCATAGCAGACATTGATGTTGCAGTTGCAGATGGCGAAGATTTTGTCTGCACCGTCAATGTTGGTGATCTGATGGACGAAGCCGTTTTCCTCGCCCTTGCGGAAGATTTCCAGAGCCTCTTCCTTGGTGATGTAGCGGCCACCCTTACCGGTTTCCACCACGTAATCAGCCATGTCGCCCACGGCAACACACCAGCCTTCGGGGTCATCGGCACAGCCTTCATCGAAGGTCAGACGGGATTTGCGGCAGGAGCAGGGAGATGCGGCGTACTTGCCCTCATACTTATCCAGCCAGTGGGAGATATGTTCCACCGAAATGGACTGGTTCTCGGTTTCGATGGCCTTTTCCACAGGGATCACGTGCATGCCGATGCCGGCGCCTCCGGGAGGTACCATGGGGGTGACCTTCTCCAGAGGCAGACGACTCATCCGCTCGAAGAAACGACCCATTTCGGGATATTTCTTCAGGATGGTGTCATTCATGTTGGTAAATTCCGCACTGCCGGGAACGAACATGGGCAGGACCCACTGCTTGGTGCGGGTGGGATTCTCCCAGTTGTACTCCAGAATGCCCATAAAGGACATATCGCCCAGAATCTTTTCCAGTTCTTCCTCGCTCTTGCCGGTGAGTTTTACCATGTCGGCCATGGTCTTGGGCTTTCTCACACCCATCTTCAGAGCCACCTCTGCCTGCTCGTCGGTTAAGAGAGTAGCAAGACCCCAGTACTCGGGATCGTACTTGTTGAGCTTTTGAAATCCCAGCTTTACGGGGATCCGGTTGGTGATCATTTTGCCTAAGTCTAAAATGATCTGCCTGGGATTTTCTTCTTTATCTACCCACTCGGGATAGAAACCTGCCAGATAATCTGCCATTTCTCATACTCCTTTCCAATTCTTTACTTCTTCTTTCAGCCAATCAGCAACAGCCTCGATTCCCTCGCCGGTTTTGGCACTGATGGGGAAGATGACCGCTTTGGGATTGCGCATACGGATGTACTCAGTACATTTTTCAAAGTCAAAATCAAAGTAGGGGGCTACATCGATTTTGTTGATAAGGACCGCATCACAGACCTGGAACATGAGCGGGTACTTGAGGGGCTTATCGTGACCCTCCGGTACGGAGAGGATTGCCATGTTTTTCACTGCGCCGGTGTCAAACTCCGCGGGGCAAACCAAATTACCCACATTTTCCAAAACCACCAGGTCGGCTTCACCGGCATCCAGACCGTCCAGACCCTGGCGGGTCATAGCCGCATCCAGGTGGCACATGCCGCCGGTGTGGAGCTGGATGGCCTTGGCGCCGGTGGCGGCGATAGTGACAGCATCCACATCCGAGTCAATGTCCGCCTCCATCACACCGATCTTCAGGTCCTCTTTCAAAAGCTCAATCAGCCGGGTCAGGGTGGTGGTTTTGCCGCTTCCGGGAGAAGACATCAGGTTCAGAAGATAGATTCCCTTCTGCTTCAGTTCTTCCCGAAGTTTCTCTGCCTGGGCATCGTTGTTTGCGAATACACTTTGCTTAACTTCCAAAATTCTTACCTTTTCCAAAAGCATCGCTCCTTTCTGGTCATACCAGCATAACGGTATTTTTCTACTGATTATAGTTTAAGTTTATTTGGGATAACTGTCAACTATCAACTGGAAATTCTATGTTTTATAGAAAAATCTCAGGTTGAAATTCGACAGTTTGCATGATAAAATAAATTCGTGGTATGTGGTATAACCAAGATATTTGCAGGAGGATGCCATATGAATTTTGAACAGCTTTACGCGCCCAGTTTAAAAGAACTGTTTGTACAGAAATTGCAGGGGATGATTTTGTCCGGAGAACTGCCTATGGGAGAAAAACTACCCTCAGAGCGGGAACTTTGCCAGCAGATGGGTGTCTCCCGTGCTGTTGTCAACGGCGGCATTACAGAACTGGCTCGTCAGGGCTTTTTGGAAGTGCGTCCCCGTCAGGGCGCCTATGTTGCCGACTATCGCCGTGATGGAAACATGGAGACCCTTATGGCCATTATGGACTACAATGGCGGGATGCTCGGCAAAGAGGAGATCCGCTCCATTCTGGAAGTCCGCTGGGGCTTGGAGCAGATGACCCTGCATCGGGTCATTGACAACGCCAGCGATGAACAATTGGAGATGCTTGGAACATTTGTTGATCGACTGGATGAAAATCCCACACCTGCCCAGGCTGCGGAGATCGCCTTCCGGTTTCACCATGAAATGACCCTCATGGGCGGCAACCACATCCTGCCCTTGATTTATACCTCCTTCAAAGTACCATGTATATCCCTTTGGATCCGCTTCTGCAAGAAATACGGTGTCGCAGCACTTCACAGCAATGTGGAGGAGCTCTACCGGCATCTGCTCAATCGGGATAAAGAAGGCGCAAGACGCTGGAGTAATGTATATTTAGCAGAGGCCATTAATGGTACTCAGCAGATCTATGAAGCATAAAAAGTAATCAATCTTATGTGTCAGCCGGGCCAAACGGCTGGAAACACGTGAGATGCGCACGAGAAAATGAAACAACACCGGTCAGACAGAAATTGCCTGGACCGGTGCTGTTTTTCTTAGGGTCTATCTGAAAATCGGCAATATGACCAACAGCGAGGGATTTTTCGCCTGATGAAGCCATTTTCCCGCGGGAATACTTTGTGTATTGCAAGGGAAAATGGTGCACAGCAGGCGGAAAAGACCCGCTGTTTGGGCGTGTTGACGGTTTTCAGATAGACCCTAAAATCTTTTCCAAAGATTTTAATTGGAGTTCAGCATTACTCATCTCTTTTTTCTGAAATTCCGTTGTTTTTTTGACATCAAAGTCCCTCCCAAACGTGCGCTGCCCTGCTGCCTGTCACTTTTTTAATGCAGTTAGCTAACGCTAACCACGGAGACATTGTAGTACACAGCAGCGCGGTTTTCAATAGGAAATCCGCATTTTTCGCCCCGAAAGGTGCCTGTTTCGGAAGACGCAAAGCTTTCCGGAGAAATTTCCGTGCCGGGGTCGAGCTTTGCCGGATTTTAGGGAGAAAAATCCCTTGACTTATGAGTGGATAAAGACCATAATAGTAGAGTGTCTGGAAGCTTGGGAGGAAAGAAAGATGTATCAAAAAGAAAAAAAGCTGAATCCGGTGCTTCTCATCGTGCTTGCGGTCGTGCTGCTGGCGGTGGGGATCGCCGTTTGGTTTCTGCTGACCCATGTGCGGGTGGCGGGGACGTTTTATTCCCGGAGCGCCGAGGTGCTGGATCTTCGCTTTGCCAACATTACGACGGCGGATTATGAGAAGCTGCGGAAAAAAGCGCCGAACAGCGAAATTCTCTGGCGGATTCCGTTTCAGGGGAAGACCTATGACCAGAACACCGACGTGCTGTACGTGACCTCCCTCACGGACGAGGACGTGGCTACGCTGGACTATTTCACCCAGCTGAAAAGCGTGGAAGCACAGGAATGCACGGACTATGCCCAGCTGACCGCGCTGGCTGCCCGCCGCCCGGCGGTTGTGGTGGATTATGCGGTGACCATCGACGGCAGAAAATACGATCAGGACACCGCCGTGGTGAGCGTTTCCGACATTACAGATGAAGAAATTAATTTGCTTACATACCTGCCGGACCTGACGGCGGTGACAGCAGTGGGCTGCGAGACGCCGGAGCAGATGGAAAAGCTGCGGGATTTCTGTCAGGAGAAGGGGATTTCCTTCGCCCTGCGCTTCGGCACGAAAACTTATCCCGACACGGTGCAGGAGCTGGATGTCACCGGCATCACCGACGCGGAACTGGAGCTTCTCCAGCTTCTGCCGGAACTGAAAACGCTGCACCTTGTAAACCCGGAAGCCGACCCGGCGACGGTTCTGCAGCTGCGCAGCACCTATCCCAAGGTGAGCATCAACTGGGAAGTGGAGATGGCGGGGATCTCCTTCCCGGACGATACGAAAGAGGTCGATCTTTCCGCCGCGCTGGAGATCACCACCACTGACAAGACTACGACCCCGACCGCAGCCACTACGAAGGTCACGACCGGCACCGTGACCGGCACCCAGACTACGGAGGAACCGAAGCCTGCCGTCACGCTGGACCTGCAGGATCTGGAAAAGAAGATGTCCTATCTGCCGGACGCCGAGCAGGTATTTCTGGGCAAATGCGGCCTTGACAACGAGGAGCTGGCCGCCCTCCGGGAGAGAGAACGGGAAAATTACAAGGTCGTCTGGACGGTGCAGCTGGGCAAGAAGCTCACCGCGCGGACGGATGCCACCACCTTCATGCCCGTCCGGGAGCATGTCTATTACTTCCTGGACGACGATGCCTACAACCTGCGCTACTGCGAGGAAATGCTCTGCGTGGACGTGGGACACATGGGTCTGACCAACATCGATTTCGTGTCGGGAATGCCCCATCTGCAATTCCTGATCCTCGCCCACAACGGGCAGCTGCAGGACATTTCCCCCATCAGCAGCTGCAAGGAGCTGATTTTCCTTGAACTGGACTGGAGCGCCGTGAAGGACTTTTCCCCGCTGGTGGGCTGCACCTCGCTGGAGGACCTGAACATCGGCCTGACCTATCCCAGCGTGGAGCCGCTCATGCAGATGCCGTGGCTGAAAAACCTGTGGATGGTAGAGCGGGGCGGCGGATACCAGCTGTCTCAGGCGCTGCCGGACACCAAGATCGTGGCCACGGCCAACGCCACCGTAGGTGCGGGCTGGCGGAATCTGCCCAACTACTACAAAATGCGGGATATGCTGGGCATGGAGTACATGAAGGGCTAATAGCCGATTTCTGGAAAAAGTTGCAGATACAAACATATTATGGAAATATTTGACGCTTTTGGAAATAATTATGTGGGAAAATTCGCAAAATCTATGACTGAGACTGCCTAGCACGCGGACCCCTTAATTAAATCTTAATGGATTCTTTAGAATATCCTTACAAACCCCGCCGCCCCGGAATCTTGACAGGGGGGCGGGGCTGAACTATAATGGCAAAAGGAGGTATTGAGCATGAAAAAAGCGCTTTATGTTATTGTGATCATGATTCTGATCATCGCTTTCTGCGTCAGCGCGTTTCTGGTTGCCAGATACGTACTGGAAGGCAAGAAGCAGGCAGATCGTTACGAAGACCTTGCGAACATCAAAAATCAGGCGCAGACCAGCGTCCCCACACAGGCGACGAAGCCCTCGACCGCGACAGAACCCTCAAAGCCCGGATTTGAGGTCATCAGCGACCCCACCGTGGAGGGCGGCATCCTTCTGGATTATGCTGAGCTGCACGACATGAACCCGGATCTTGCGGGCTGGATCAAGATCGAAGGCACCAAGGTGGATTATCCCGTGATGCAGACGTCCACGAACAACAAGGACTTCTACCTGAAGCGGGACTTCGACAAGCAGGACAGCGTCCGGGGCTGCATCTACGCCCGTGAGGAGTGCGATCTGGACAAGCCCAGCGACAACATCACCATCTACGGCCACAACATGGCCGACGGTAGCATGTTCCACAGCCTGATGTCCTACACCGAGAAGAGCGCGTGGGACTACAACAGCCTGATCTTCTTCGACACCCTGAAGGAGCGGCACATCTACAAGATCTTCGCGGTGTTCAAGACCAGCGCCAACGCGGGCAAGGGCTTCTCTTACCACCAGTTCGTGGACGCCCAGAACGAGACGGAGTTCAACGACTTCGTCACCAACTGCAAGAATCTGTCCTTCTACGACACCGGCATTACGCCCAAATACGGCGACAAGATCATCTGCCTGTCCACCTGCGAGTACACCCTGAACAACGGCCGTCTGGTCGTCGCGGCGGTGCGCATCAGCTGATAATAATCCTCAGACGTTCCGCGTCTGAGGATTTTTTTGCCGCGGGGCTTTTCTTCCGGAAAGTTTATGCTATAATGATACGAGAGATATCCAGACCGTTTCTATCCGCAAAATCGAAAGAAAAAGAGGGGGCTTTTGCCATGCAGAGTCTTTGTGATCGATGGGAGTTTGTTTCCGACTGGTACGACGGATTTGCCGTCGGAGAAGGGGAGGGTGAGCGCGTCCGCCTGCCCCATACCGTGAAGGAAATTCCGCAGCACTACGCCGACAGCCAGTCCTATCAGATGGTCTGCGGCTACCGGAAAAAGCTGACGCTGGAGCCTGCGCTGGCGGGGAAGCGCCTTTTCGTGCAGTTTGACGGCGCGGCGCATATTGCCACAGTGTACTTAAACGGTAAGGAGCTGGCAACCCACCGGTGCGGCTATACCGCCTTCCGGGTGGACATCACCGACGCGGCGGTTCTGGGCGGAGAAA
>OIZV01001175.1_pt1 | contig 9803 bp, 6 predicted proteins | sample 1588681 | NCBI WGS metagenome assembly OIZV01 (sample SAMN03283281) | human gut metagenome | biome: human-associated habitat; material: feces | host: Homo sapiens | place: Peru | collected 2012
GGCTGCGCAGCGCTGCGAGGTGCCGCTGATAAATGCAGGGGACGGCGGACATTTTCATCCGACCCAGACCCTTACGGACCTTCTTACCATATGGAGAGAAAAAGGCAGACTTTCAGATATGACGGTAGGCATATGCGGCGACCTGAAATTCGGAAGAACAGTTCACTCTCTCATAGAAGCGATGTCAAGATATGAAAATATACGCTTTGTGCTGATTGCGCCCGAAGAACTAAAAGTTCCCGGATATATCACGGATATGCTGGATAAAAAGGGAATAGAATATGTGCAGACAGAGGATATGGAAAGCGTGATAGGAACCCTTGACATACTGTATATGACAAGAGTGCAGAGAGAACGCTTCTTCAATGAAGAGGACTATATCAGATTAAAGGATACATATATACTGGATATGAAAAAGCTTGAGGCGGCAAAGGACAGCCTGTCGATACTTCACCCGCTGCCGAGAGTAAACGAGATTTCAACAGAGGTTGACGACGATCCGAGAGCGGCATATTTCAGACAGGTGCTGTGCGGCAAATATATAAGGATGGCCCTTATACTAGAGCTTCTGGGTATCAGGAAAGGAGAAAACTAATGAACGTAGACGGAGTAAGAAACGGCATAGTGCTTGACCATATAGCAGCAGGAAAAAGCATGGAGATATACAGACTGCTTAATCTGGACCGGCTGTCATGCAGCGTAGCGGTACTGCAGAATGTACCCAGCAAAAAATACGGCACAAAGGATATAATTAAAATAGATGAGATGATAGATGTGAACCTTGACATAATCGGATATATAGACCCTAACATAACAGTCAATATAGTCAGGAACAACGAGCTTGTCAGCAAGAAGCACCTGTCACTTCCCGAAAAGCTGGATAACGTCATATTCTGCAAAAATCCAAGATGTATAACCAGCGTAGAGCAGGAAATAGTACACAGCTTCAGACTGGCAGATCCGGAAAAAAGAATATACAGATGCGTATACTGTGATACAGAACATAAATAATATAAGGTGAATAAAGCGGTTTGCGGGAAAAGCAGGCCGCTTCCGTATTTAAAGTGCGGGTAATCGGTCAACTACTCCGACCTTCGGCTAAGGCCTTAGAGGTCGGAGCTTGTAACTGCCCTGTGGTATAACGAATTTCTCCTTCCACATTTAGTCGTTTGGTATTACTACCAAACATGGCGTTACATCATAGGCACGTTGACGCGTACCTGTGCTACGGAGATTTACTCTGTAGCAACTGCATCTGGTACTAAAAGCTCTATTCCCATTCGATGCAGATTCATTGCTCCTACACGGTCATCGTTGGATTTATAGCCACAATTCTTACAACAGAAAGTGTGCAGCTTTTTATTACGATTAGCTTTTTCTGTATGACCGCATTTTGGACATGTTTGGCTTGTATATGCAGGATTGACCTTTTCAACAAGTTGATGATGCTTTAAGGCTTTATAAGATAATTTCTGTTCCAAGTCATAATAAGACCACGATACAGAAACAAATCTGTCTTTAACTAAAATCTTTTCTGTTGAAGAACGGATACCGGTTAAATCTTCGATTACAAATAGAGTACCATCAGCATTAGACTCAACGAGTGCCTTACTAATGCAGTGATTCACGTCCTGCATCCAACGGTTTTCTCGCTGGCCTATAGCTTTAAGCCTTCTTCTTGATGATGGAGTGCCTACCTGTTGTAACTGTTTACGCAAAGCTTTGTAATGAGCACGCTTCTGTTTAACAACATTACCGTCATAAAACACGGATTTTCCTTTACTGTCGTAAGAAACAGCAAGGAATCTGATTCCACGGTCTATGCCGACTACATTTGAAATCCCGGATTGTTTTAATTCAGAAATCTCATATGTTACAGGAATATGCAGATAAAATTTTCCGTGTTTATTAACAAGCTTTGCTGTACCAAATTTGCAGTTATCAGAAAAATACTGTTCAAAGCCATTTTTATAGAAAGATACCTTAATACGACCATTTAATGTATTAACAGAAAAAATATCATTTTTAGAATTAAGAGAATAATCCCTATTCCATACAAGGTCTAACTGAGGAAGCTTAAATACAGGCTTAATCCACTCTTTCTGATTTTCAAGTACGGTCTTGTATTTCGCAATAACTGTACGCACACAAGAAACTGCCATCTGGGAACGAAGCCCAAAGATTTCACGTATCTGATAATAAGTGTTTTCCTGTACACTGTAACGACTCAGATTATGAGTTTTGTATATGTATTCTGATACATAATTACAGGCATTAGAATACGCCTTCATGGTATCACAGATAATCTGCTTATCAGAAGTATTAACTAAAATTTGTAGTTTTGCTGTAATTGTCTGTTGCATATACAAAGCCTCTCTTTCTTCGCCAAAACCATTATATCATATTTCTGGCGAAAAACATTGTCTGGAAAAAATTACGCCGCTAATGCGGGCATTCCTCCCACGACTTATAGACGTCAAGGCTTCCTGCCCTGCGGCGTTGGTGAAGAAACCTGTCCGCTTCTCTCTTAGGCAGCATTCTTGAATAATAATATCCCTGTATAAAATCACATCCCGCATCAAGAACAGCTCTGTTCTGCTCCTCTGTTTCAACTCCCTCGCACAAGACTTCAAGATCCATACTGTGAGCGAATTTCACAAGCCCCTTCAGAAACATCTGTCCTCTTTCTTCTGTACTGTTTATAACTATTTCCCTGTCGATCTTGACATAATCCACAATATATCTGTACAGATCCTGCATAGACGAATAACCGCTGCCTATATCATCCAAAGCGACCTTGAAACCTGCGGCTCTGCATTCCTTTATATTATTTCGTATAGCCTGATCATCCTGCACAAAAGAGTTCTCTGTTATTTCGATTACAGCTTTGCTGTAATCAAAATCATACCTTCCCGCAATATCACAAAGCCTCGATATAAAGTCATGCTCCGCTAACGACTGTCTTGTAAAATTGCAGGATATAAACAGGTCTTTCAGTCCTGATTGCTGCCATTCTTCAAGCTGGCTGCATACAAGTGAGAAAAGATAAAAATCATGCTCCGTAATCAGTCCTGTCTGTATCATTGAATCAATATACCTTGACGGTTTGAGAAGCCCCTCCTGAGGATTTGCCCATCTTGAAGCTGCCTCTGCCCCATATATACTGCCGTCTCTGTCCACTACATACTGCAGATATATATCAAACTCGCCTTCTCTGATAGCCTGCGCAATTCTGTGATGCAGTCTTTCCTTCTGCTTATTTTCTCTGACAATAGCCTCTGTACTCATCGAATACGGCACGCCGGTTCTGAGCGCCTGAAGATATCCCTGCTTGGCATTATAAATTGCGGCTTCGCTGCTGCAGCTTATATCATCTCCCAGAGCATATATCCCTGCATGAAAAATATCCCTGTACTCATCTTTACCCTCTGTCACAAGCAGCAGTCTTAGTCCGTCCATAATTATCTGTATATGTTTCTGCGCATCTGCAGGGCTGTTTTTCTGAAACAGCAGTATAAATGTGCCTTTTTTGATTGTCGCTGCAAAATCTTCAGGTCCGTTGCTGTTTTTGAAATACACTGCAGCAAGCTCCTCTATTTCTGTTTCAGTTGTCTCTCCGTACCGCTGCGATACAGCTTCCTCATCAAAAGCAATATATGCTGTATAATAAAGACTTTTGAGCTGCCTTGTATTTATATTATTAAAACAGTCCCTGTAATAGTTCATGTCCCCTATTGAATGCTGCCACTCATATATACGGTCTTTTTTGTCGGCTTCTTTCTTTGCCAGCAGAATCAGGAACCCTGCCAGACCTACCGCGGCAATCATACTGAGTATAATAAGGGCTGCTTTGTTTTTCTGATCTTTTTGCTGATATTCCTGTCCTATTGTACAGTCACTAATCAGCTTTACCATATCTTTATCTGTCATCTCAGACAGATATCCGCTTACCTGCTTTATTATATTGTCCGCAGCAATATCAGAAAAACCTATGCATATCGTATTCTCCCCGTTTTCGTCACTGAAACCTGTGATTTCATATTCTTTTTTCATGCAGCTGCTGTTTATATCACCTTTGAGATGAATGGAAATGATATCCGCCTGCCTGTTTTTTGCCAGATGTTCCTGCTTATTTGATCCGCCTGCATCAATATACTCAAAAGTATAACCGCTCTCCTGAGCCATACGGCTGTATATTTCAGGCATAACACCTTCATACCTTCCGGTTTCATCGCTGTAATACTCAAAGGGATACATGTCCGGGTTTCCTGCAACAAAAACTTTAACGGCCGGCTCCTCTGCATATATGCCCCACACTGCCGATGCAAAAACCAGAACAAAGCCTGCTGCTGCGGCAAAGCGCCTTATGTAGTTTATAATATGCCTGTTCATCTCTACCAGAATCCTTTCCTGAATCTATTTTATGTTTATCTTTTTGCGTTTGATGCTTCCCCATTTCATTTTTTTACTTTTGGAGCCAAACAGAGCAGTCGCTCTCACCCATGCAAGAATAAACCGCAGACAGGTAAGTTCAAACAGACACAGAAAAACCGCTTTAAGTGCATCAGGCGCACTTATTCTCAGTTCATCGGTATATGCTCTTGAAAAAAACGCCGTAAGCGAAAGTATAACTCCAAACCCTGCATATATTAAGAAAAACAGCACCATAAATCTGATATTCACAAGGTCTGTCGCCCATGCGACAAGAATCGTCAGAACGCCAAACACCTCGATAAACGGTGATAGCAGCTCATATACAAGAAAATACATGTAGGAGATGAAGCTGACTGCTCCGAATTTCGAATTCATAAGCATCGCCTTATGCCCTGTCATACTCTGAAAAAGCCCTATATGCCATCTCCTCCGCTGACGGCAGAGATCGTCGAGTTTTTCGGGAACCTGCGTCCAGCATACGGCGTCATTTGCATACTTAATCCTGTAATCTATATTATTTACGGTACAGTAGTCGTGCAGCTTCACCACAAGCTCCATATCCTCTCCCACAGTTTTGTTGTCATATCCTCCTGCAGCAATCACCATATCCTTTTTGAAAAGTCCGAATGCTCCCGATATTATCAAAGAGCCGTTGAATTTATCAAATAGAATACGCGCCGCCAGAAAAGATCTGTCGTATTCAAGTACCTGCATGCTGGCAAGAATACTGCGCGGCATTTTGTACTTTTTAACTCTGGCATTCTCCATTTTGATATCATTTGAAATATTAACAGAGCCACCTACCGCAACAATGCTGTCGTCCTTGAGGATCGGCTCTGTCACCTTCCTGAGAGAATCATACTGAAGAATAGAGTCTGCATCTATACATATGAAATAAGGGAAATTTGATGCATTTATCCCCATGTTAAGCGCATCTGCCTTACCTCCGTTCTGTTTTTTTATCAGGGTAAGCGGCACTTTTTGCGCCCTTGATTCGTAAACGGCTGTTTCCATCCGGCAGGCGATCCGGCGTCTTATGGGCCTGTTCACCTTTTTCATGCTGAATTCATTTATCAGGCTGTCTGACGTCCCGTCTTCGGAGCCGTCATCGACAACAATTATCTCGTATGCCCGATACTCCAGATCAAGCAATGATTTTACCGTATCAGTAACTGTGATTTCTTCGTTGTATGCGGGAACTATTACCGTTACAGGAACAGTATAATCAAAAGGCAGTATGCTTTTGAGTTTTTCCTGTCTGTGATTTTTGTAAAGTTCAAGAGAGCCTGATACTACAGAAAGAAACAGGAAGGTTGAATATCCTATAAGATATATGATAAAAAATATACCTACAGCATCAAGGAAAATTTTAATACCGTCATTCATTCGGGCTTTCCTCCTCTCTTTCTTCTTCTATTACATTTCGTATGTCAAATCTGTACCTTAAAATCTCCGATGCATATCTGTCATTTCCCTCAATTATATCTATAAGGTCAAGGTATGTCATTCCCAGTTTTTCAAGGCTTGCTGATGAATTGTAGCGGATATACCAGTTCCGGTTTCCGAGATTTTTTTTGAGTGTTTTTACTGTCTGTTCTCCCGGATACAAAGCCAGCGCCATAGAGGCTATAATACAGTATTCTTCCCGCAGACCGTTATCACAGTCAGCATAAAAAACAAGCGCCTGTTCAGCTTCCTTATAAAAGTATTTCCCAAAATATCTGATGCACGCAAACCTTATTTCATCATCTTGTGATTCATCATTCATAATCGTCAGAAATCTGTCCCCGTACTCTCCCGAACTGAATCTGAAGTAGTTCAGCAAAGTCACCTTCATTTCTGTAGAAAAAGTTTCAAACTCCTCCCACAGTTTTTTTTGCAGGGCTGCCGCTTCTCCTTTGAATCTTAGAAGTCCGTCGGAAATAAGCTTGCTGTGATAAAAATGATTTCCGTTGTCAATATTTTTTAAGGCTTTGACGACATACTCCGTATTACCTGTAGTATACAATGCCTGCATTGCGTTTTCACGACTGTAAATACTGGGCTGATCAAGAAGTACAAACAGCATCCGCACAATCTGTTCCGGCGGCTCCTCCGAAAGAATCCCGTATCTGCCTATTATATAAGGGAAATATGCTGCAGCGATTTCATCTTTCCTCAGATATTTTTCGGAAACAGTTACAAATACACTCTCCAGTGATATCAGGTATTCCTTTACGGTCTGTGAATCGGCTTCACAAATTCTGTCCATCACCTTGTTAAAGGCTATCATATTAGCCTCTCTCTGCAGGGCTGCCGTCATGTAGTTAAGATGATTCTCACTCACAGATTCACCGTTTTTAATATTGGAAAGCTCAGTTTTTATGGTTTCTTCAAAGCCCCTGCTTATGCGTGTTGTTTTTATGTCTCTGCGGTGATATACAAAAACACTGATAATATTAAAGGCTATCATTCCTGTACATATAAACAGATATACATATATTATCAATTCGATTTTCATAAGTTTTACTCCTCCGAAAGCCATAACTTCTGAAGTATATAATACGAGCTTTTGAGTCGTTCATGGCAGGTGACTTTGTTTCCCCAGCCCGAAAGCTTAACTGCTGCAAAAGGAACACGCCCGCTGCCGGTTCCGTCTGATACTCCTACATACATTTTATCAATTCTGATATATTCAACGCCGTAATTTCCCTCATAGTAATCATCATGTATCATCATTCTTGACGGATCTGCAAAATTGAGAAGCTGCCACGGCAGTTTTATTTCAATAAAATCATCTCCACACATAAAATCCGCCAGTGAATCAAAATCAGCACTTGCAGGGTTTGCATTGCCGTATTTGAGTTTCCCGGTTTCGTAAACCTCCGCTGCTGCCAGATTGTCCTTGTATATCAGCGCTGTTGCAGTCTGAAGTATCATGTTTACAGGGACAAACTCCGGTGAATCCTTATCTGGAATATTCCCTTTAATATATGTGTCATAATCTTTAACATTCACAGAATAGGTTGAACGAAGCGCCTCGTATCTTTCCTGAACAAGAACTCTGCTGTTTTTTTCTCCGTCTATAATCATCAGGAAATCAGCCGGTCTGTCCATCAGAAGATTTTCATTACGGCAGTACAGGCTGCCGCTTCTGGCTGTAATATCTATCGGAATATACAGTTTCTGTTTCTTCAGACTGATGCCGTCTTTCCTTACAAGGAAATAAATGAATTTCTCATCATATCTGACAGTCAATGTCATATCATCTGTTTTCAGAACAGGCTTCTGACCTTTCCATTCAGAAGCATCACCATCCACATAGCATACTGATTTCTCCGTACCCGGATCAAATGACAGCAGCCCGAAATACTGTTCATTCGTCTGGTAGTCCGACCAATAAGGCGTCCTCCTCAGATCAACCGCATACATTGTATTCCATGTACGTTTGAACCACTCATCCTGCCATGAGAACACGCAGCCGCCGGCACAGCCTGTATCCATAATATCGTTGTAACATTCGACAAGGGCTTCCCCCTGCTCTTTTTCAGACATATTGCCCTGATTTCTGCCGGTGTTGTAATCCCTCTGAGCCATACCGCGTCCGGTGGAAACACCGAATTCCGAGATTACCACAGGCATGCTGTGATGTGCAGTAAGCATTGAGAGATATGCTTTATATGTATTAAGGGTTCCGTCATCGCTTTTAAATTTATTTCTGTTTTTAATTCCCAGTTCCGACCAGTCATCAACATATGACAGATAGTCCGGATAGTATGGATATACATGATACGATACAAACTGCCCCGAGAGAAATTCTTCTGTTGTTTTTATATGCTCCGCATCCACATATGCGCATTTCATAAAAAAGTTTTTTACATTCTCCGGATATTCAAAAGGATCTGTTGTCGGCCAGTTTGAAAACGCAACGGGTTTCTGGGTTTTGTATTTGCTGCTTTCGTAAGCTATCGCTTTATCTCCCGCTCTGCACAGCATTGCCTCAAAAGCGGTTGCATCCTCATCTGTATACATATATCTGCCCTTATACTGTGTATATTTTTTATTGCCGGCATATGTATCATCGGTATATGCAACCGTAACGTCTTCCCATTCCACACCGAGTATGTATCCTATCACCCACTGAGATATGTCCCTGCGGTAACTGCCATGCCCCGCGCTTGCCATTCTGTTAAGAGAGATTTTTTTCTGCCCATGCACAACGTCTATCATGGTCTTGCAATCATCCAGGAATTTGTCGTAAAAGTCATTGTCATAAGCATCTCTGTGAGAGTTCTGAATATAGTCGTTTACCCATACTCCATGTATCACATAAAGAGGATCTTTATTGTCCTTGTTGTATTCATAGAGGGCTTCATAAAAAATATCCTGCTGTACTGTATATATTCGTATGGTGTTTGCTCCCATTTCCTTGATATATCCAAACCATCTGATGTATGTATCTTTGTCAATGGCAAAATCTGTAGACCACTGTCCCGGTTCGCCGGAGCCCATATTAACGCCTTTTATTTCAAAAGGCTCATAACCCTCGCCTTTATTTATATATATCTTTTTGTCCTCGGCTTTTACAAATGTAGTTACTTCCCCGCCCGGATTAAAGTCGATAAACCATCCGAGCCTGTAATGCACATTATTGATAATCATCACCAGAACAACCACTGCCGATAATACCGCCAGAAATTTTTTCATAATGTCTCCTGTTTTGCTTAATTGGCAACTTCATTGAATTTTTTAATCTTTGATGGGGCTGAATACTGCCTGAGGGATTCAATATTATCGTCCATCCACTCGCCTCGTTCTTTTATAAATTTCTTCATTTGCTCTATACTCTGCCCGTATGTTCTCGGATTACGGCTCTGAGGCCTCAGCATATCGTGTTTTTTGTTAAAGCTGTATCCCCATTTCTCATAGTTGCGTTCAATTGCAGGGCCGAGATAGCTGACGGTATCATCAATATACCGGTTGAGATACTCCTCACTCAGAACGGTTTTTCTGAGCTGCCTGTATCTTTTAATGCATAGTTCTGTGAAATCCTCGTCTTTCATCAGCATGAAATACCACAGGCAGTTTTGCATCTCGAAATGCTGTGAATCCATCTGGCTCTGCTGATAATTGTCACATGCCGAATTGAAATCCCATATGCACATACGAAATCTGCCGTCTGCGTCTTTGTATATGTATGTAGACAGCCATCCTGCATCATAATTACAGGTAAATTCGTTGATTATGAAGTAGTCTGCAAATGATTCGGCATCTATCAGTCTGCTGATTCCGTATTTTTTATCATTGTAATCGTAAGAATATAAGGTTTTTTCAAATGCCGAAAAATCTTTTTTTATTTTTTGAAAAAATTCTCCGTACTCGAATAATAG